>Ga0307518_10001759_pt1 | contig 16011 bp, 6 predicted proteins | sample 25_EM_MG_FD_203889 | JGI IMG/M metagenome (GOLD analysis project Ga0307518, IMG submission 203889) | Populus trichocarpa ectomycorrhiza microbial communities from riparian zone in the Pacific Northwest, United States - 25_EM | ecosystem: Host-associated > Plants > Roots > Unclassified | place...
ATGCAGGGAAAATTACTGTTTAAACTAGGAGCTTAATTATAAAAATTTCGAAACTTCACGGGTCAAAGTGAAAATGGCCACTGTTTATCTCCAAACGGCGTCGTTTTGAAGGGACGCTGTTCATCTTCCTCTTTAAACCAGCGACCGTTTTCCACAGTAAAGGCCGAGAGACGTTGCATCTGTAAATTGTCTGTTGGTTTCAGTTATGGGCGCCTTAATGGTGGTCGACCCTCAGCATACCGCCGTTACCAACCCGCCGGGCTCTATATAAGCAGAGGAGCACCGAAGAACAGGGGCGGTTTTGAGAGTGAGAGAGAGAGAGAGAGAGGAAACAAACCCAAAACAAGACAGACACAAATAAACCAGAGGGATTCCTAAGTTTTCTGGTTAAACCCCAGACCAGAAGTGAGCCTTTCCCTCACCAATACCGGCCTAAAACAACAAAAAACGAAACTGACCGAGAGAGAGCATAGGTTCGTTCTGAAAACAGAGCAAAAGAAACGAAGAAAAATAAACCGAAACAGAGACGCAGGAAAGGAATACAACGTGAAAAGCAGAAGGAGTAAGAAGAAATTTGAAGGCAGAAGCGTCGTCCTCAGCAATCACGCGCAAATTCCCTGCAAACGAACCGGGTAAGTCTTCTGCTCTGTTTCCCCCGCTTTGCCTTATTTCATTTTCGCCGTCCGTGTTTAATTCAATAACAGGGCCATGCACGCGTGACTTAGATCACGCGTGCCTAGTGTGGCCCAGCCGGGTCACTGACTTGGGCTAGTGACCAGGCTGGGCTGGCTGGGTCTAGCCCAACCCATGTGGGCTGAGCTGGGCCCAGCCTCAAAAACATAAAAAAATAAAAAAACAGAAAAGTAAAAAAGGTAGAAAAAATAAAAAAAAATGTGTATGCATGAATAAAAATAATGTAAATTTATTGGTTTATTCACTGACGCAAGAGTTAGGAATAAAAATACCGGTTTAAATTTATATTATTTTTATTCGGTGTATTTTATTTTATTTAGCTAGAAAAATAAAAAATATGTGCATGCGTAAAAATCAATTTATTTTTATTTATTTATTCACTGGCGCTAGAGTAGGGAATAAAAAAATATTGATCTAATTTTTCGTAGCTACGAATTTTTACCAACGCCAGAGTTGGAATTATTCGAGCTCGAATATTCACTGGCGCCAGAGTCAGGAATATTATAAACAAATCATCATAGCATAAGCGAATAAATGTTTAGCAATTTAAGACAAAACCAGCAATGCAGTCTGCCTCAGGCAGAACGTTTAAGGGGTGATAATATCTTTCTTTTTACGTAACCAATCCCGAGCCATAGAATCTCTGTTGACCAGTTAGGGTTCCTAGTGACCATAATACTAGGTGGCGACTCCTCAAACAAGACCTTTTCCCCTTAAAGAACCAAATGCTAGAAATCTGTTCTTTTTTCCATAATCGAGTATATTTTTAGGGCCGCCGCGATGTTGGGTGCAACAAAGTTAATCAAAGATTGCTAATGTTATTGGAAAACCTCTCCAATGTGATAAGTTAACTTCTACGATGTCAAGGCTCTCATATGCTAGAGTTTTGGTTGAGCTAGACCTGCTTGGTAACCTGCTTTATTCCATTAATATCATCTTGCCTAATGGTGCTACTCTTGTGCAATCAGTTGTTTATGAAACCCTGTCCAAATTCTGCAAGCATTGTAAAATTCTTGGCCACACAACTAACAACTGCTCTAAGGCCCCTAAAGCTAAGGAGCCTAGCACCAAGGGAGATAAGGACATTATCGAACATGGAAGTGTTGATGATAGTCTTCAAGCCTTCTATGGAAAAATTTTATGTGGAATGGAAAAGGGAAAAGTGTGCTTCAGGAGCAATATTTGAACCCGATGCAAGCTGAGGCTAATGTCATGGATGAAGGTTGTGAAATTATCAGGGGAGGGAGAAAGAGTAATAAGCATCATAGATCTCACAGTAGGAGCTTATCTGAAGGTGATGATGCTCATAAGAGAATTGGTACTCAAAAGGGTATAAGAATTTTCGTCGAGTATATTGAAGCAAGAAAGGAAAGGGTCAAATGATGAGACTACTAAATGTGTGGCCACCAGAACTAAAGGTGTGGCCACCAGAAGTGTTGTTAAGAGACTTAACAACAGAACATCTAGAAGTGGTAGGGGACCTCTGTAAACCCCTGGTTATAATTTTTCTAGGTTATTAAAAGTGAGAAATTTAACCAATAGTAAAATGGGTTAAATTAAATTAAAGAAACCTAAATCAAGATAAAAATAGTAAAATTAATGAAATGAAAAGTGAATATAGTACTAAATTGTTGAAAAGAAAAACATTTGTGAGGACAAAATGAATACGTAAGACCAAGAGAGGTCAATATTCAAATAACAGAAGGTTAGGAGTTTATGTACAAATGATAAAAAGGCGTGGGGATAAATGTGCAATTAACAAGATGATAGAACTATAAATATCATTCTATTTTCTCTCTTGGAGTGACTTGCAAGAGCAAGAGAGATTTAGAGAGAGGCTGGAGAGAAGACATATTGATGGCAGAACATCCAATAGCTATAACTCCACCTTCCACCATTGGATCAAAACGATATTTGGATATGTTGTTCTCCTCCATGTCGTGTACATTTTCACTAGAGGGATTTCCTATATCAGTCTCCATTTGAGAGATATCATGGGAGGAAAATAACTGGGAAAATACACTTCTGGACAATCTTCTTCGCTAACCATTTTCTCCTCCGGCCACTATTGGATTAGGCTATAATTTGGATATGTTGTTCTTCTTGATACTGTCTAGATTCTATATGATGGAGATCAGAAACAAACACTTGGTATAGAAGTTGTGCTTATCGCACAGTAGGTCTACAAGTTTAAGGTCAGTTCGGTTAAACCCATATTGATGGAAATTTCACCATTTGATGAAGTTGCTATTTGGATATGTTATACTCATACTAATGCATTATAACTTGACCGTATGGATTGTTTGGAATATTATTTGTTTGTAATTTATGGTTGATTGAAACTGTTGTCAAGGATTGTGTTTAGAAGAATATTGTTCGGAAAGTTTGTAAAATCGATAAGAATGTTTTATTTTGACGTTAAGAGGGAAGATTAAAATAAATAAGATAAATTGGCTCTTAAAAAGATATTTTTTGACACTCTTAAATGATATGTGATATGGCTATGGGTTGAGATAAAAGAGAAAAAGTTAAATGGTGGATGTTGTATGTAAATGGAAAAGTTGATGAATCTGGACAGATTTATCTCCTGACTTTTGGAGAGAATTCAAGTAGGAGGATGAGAGAATTATGATCAAGTTCCTTCATAGTAATTATAGTTTTGGATGTTAGCTAATAAAGGAAATTGTTCTTGCTCAATATGGAGCTGTAGAACCCAAGTTATGGGTCACCAACCGAGATTGGGCCCTGACAGACCCTGTAGGGTAGTAGGTATGGTTTGTTAATAAGCAATTTTGATTGTCTTAGAGGCAGAACTGGGTTCTCCTTCCTTCAGAGAACTTGTAGCCTCGTGCCTTAGATTTCCAACGAGACCAATCTCGCTTGAAATAGAGTTCTATAACTCTATATATAGTTAAAAATCTAAGGAGAGGTTGGATAGTAACAGTTTCATATCAATACAGTAACAGTTGGACAGTAACAGTCCAATGTTTGTTGATGAGCAATTTTAAGTGTCTTAGAGGCAGACCTGGGTTCTCCTTCCTTTAGAAAACTTGTAGCCTCGTGTCTTAGACTTCCAACGAGACCAATCTCGCTTGAATTGGAGTTGTATAACTATATAAATAGTTAAAAATCTGGGGAGAGGTCGGACAGTAACAGTTCAATATCAAGACAATAACAGTTGGACAGTAACAGTCCAATGTCTGTTGATGAGAAATGTTGACTGTCTTGGAGGTAGAACTGGGTTCTCCTTTTCTTAGAGAACTTGTAGCCTTGTGTCTTAGCTTTCTAACTAGACCAATCTCGCTTGAAATGCAGTTTTATAACTCTAGATATAGTTAAGAATCTGTGGAGAGGTCGGACAGTAACAAATCAATATCAAGACAGTAATAGTTGGACACTAACAGTCCAATGTTTGTTGATGAGCAATTTTAAGTGTCTTAAAGGCAGACCTGGGTTCTCCTTCCTTCAGAGAACTTGTAGCCTCGTGTCTTAGATTTCCAACGAAACCAATCTCGCTTGAATTGGAGTTTTATAACTCTATAAATACTTAAAAATCTGAGGAGAGGTCGAACAGTAACAGTTCAATATCAAGACAGTAATAGTTGGACAGTAACAGTTCAATGTTTGTTCATGAGCAATTTTGACTTTCTTAGAGACAGAACTGGGGTCTTCTTTCTACACAAAACTTGTAGCCTCATGTCTTAGCTTTCCAACTAGACCTATATCACTTGAAATGGAGTTCTATAACTCTAGATATAGTTAAAAATCTGAGGAGAGGTCAGACAGTAACAAATCAATTTCAAGACAGTAACAGTTGGACAGTAACAGTCCAATGTTTGTGGATGAGCAATTTTAAGTGTCTTAGAGGCAGACCTGGGTTCTCCTTCCTTCAGAGAACTTATAACCTCATGTCTTAGATTTTCAACGAGACCAATCTCGCTTGAATTGGAGTTGTATAACTCTAGATATAGGAAAAAAATTTGAGGAGAGGTCGGACAGTAACAGTTCAATATCAAGACAGTAACAGTCCAATATTTTTTTATGAGCATTTTAATTGTCTTAGAGGCAAAACTGGGTTCTCTTTCCTTGAAAGAACATTTAGCATCGTGTCTTAGCTTTCCAACGAGACCAATCTCGATTGAATTGGAGTTCTATAACTCTAGATATAGTTAAAAATCTGAGGAGAGGTCGGACAGTAACAGTTCAATATCAAGACAGTAACAGTTGGACAGTAACAGTCCAATGTTTGTTGATGAGCAATTTTGACACTCTTAGAGGCACAACCGAGTTCTCCTTCCTTCAGAGAACTTGTATCCTCGTGTCTTAGCTTTCCAACGACACCAATCTCGCTTGAATTGGAGTTTTATAACTCTATATATAGTTAAAAATCTAAGGAGAGGTCGGACAGTAAGAGTTCAATATCAAGACAGTAACAATTGGACAGTAATAGTCCAATGTTTGTTCATGAGCAATTTTGTCTTTCTTAGAGGCAGAACTAGGGTCTCCTTTCTGCACAGAACTTGTAGCCTCGTGTCATAGCTTTCCAACGAGAGAAATCTCGCTTGAAATGGAGATCTATGACTCTAGATATAGCTAAAAATCTGAGGAGACGTCGGACAATAACAATTCAATGTCAAGACAGTAACGGTTGGACAATAACAGTCCAATGTTTGTTGATGAGCAATTTTGACTGTTTTGGAGGTAGAACTGGGTTCTCCTTTTTTTTAGAGAACTTGTAGCCTCGTGTCTTAGCTTTCCGAAGAAACCAATCTCGCTTCAAATGGAGATCTATAACTCTAGATATAGTTAAAAACCTGAGGAGACATCGGATAATAACAATTCAATGTCAAGACAATAACAGTTGGACAGTAATAGTCCAATGTTTGTTGATGATCAATTTCGACTGTCTTAGAGGCAAAAATGGGTTCTCCATCCTTCAGAGAACTTGTAGCCTCGTGTCTTAGATTTCCAACGAGACCAATCTCGCTTCAACTAGATTTTTATAAATCTATAAATAGTTAAAAATTTGAGGAGAGGTCGGACAATAATAGTTGAATATCAAGACAGTAACAACTGGACAGTAACAGTTCAATGTTTGTTCAGAAGCAATTTTGACATTCTTAGAGGCAGAACTGGGGTCTCCTTCCTGCACAGAACTTGTAGCGTCGTGTCTTAGACTTACAATGAGACCAATCTCGATTGAATTGGAGTTCTATAACTCTAGATATAGTTAAAAATCTGAGGAGACATCGAACAGTAACGGTTCAATGTCAAGACAGTAACAGTTGTATAGTAACAGTCCAATGTGTGTTGATGAGCAATTTTGATTATCTAAGAGTCAGAACTGGGTTCTCCTTCCTTAGAAAACTTGTAGCCTCGTGTTTTAGCTTTTCAACGAGACCACTCTCGCTTGAATTGGAGTTCTATAACTCTAGATATATTTAAAACTTTGAGGTGAGGTCGGACAGTAACAGTGCAATATCAGGAAAATAATAGTCGAATGTTTGTTGAAGAGCAATTTTGACTATCTTATAGCAGAATTGGGTTCTCTTTCCTTCAGAGAACTTGTAGCCTCGTGTCTTAGCTTTCCAAAGAGACCAATCTCGCTTCGAACGGAGATCTATAACTCTAGATATAGTTAAAAACCTGTGGAGACATCGGATAGTAACAATTCAATGTCAAGACAGTAACAGTTGGACAATAATAGTCCAATGTTTGTTGATGATCAATTTTGATTGTCTCAGAGGCAGAAATGGGTTCTCCATCCTTCAGAGAACTTGTAGCCTTGTGTCTTAGATTTCCAACGAGACCAATCTCGCTTCAATTAAATTTTTGTAACTCTATAAATAGTTAAAAATCTGAGGAGAGGTCAGACACTAACAGTTCAATATCAAGACAGTAACAGTTGGACAGTAACAGTCCAATGTTTGTTCATAAGCAATTTTGACATTCTTAGAGGCAGAACTGGGGTCTCCTTCCTGCACAGAACTTGTAGCCTCGTGTCTTAGACTTCCAACGAGACCAATCTCGATTGAATTGGAGTTCTATAACTCTATATATAGTTAAAAATCTGAGGAGACGTCGGATAGTAACAGTTCAATGTCAAGACAGTAACGGTTGGACAGTAACAGTCCAATGTTTGTTGATGACCAATTTTAAGTGTCTTAGAGGCAGATTTGGGTTCTACTTCCTTCAGAGAACTTATAGCCTCGTGTCTTAAAATTTTCAACGTGACCAATCTCGCTTCAAATGGAGATCTATAACTCTAGATATAGTTAAAAACCTTAGGAGACATCAGATAGTAATAATTCAATGTCACGACAATAACAGTTGGATAGTAGCAGTCCAATGTTTGTTGATGATCAATTTTGATTGTCTCAGAGGCAGAAATGGGTTCTCCATCCTTCAGAGAACTTGTAGCCTTGTGTCTTAGATTTCCAACGAGGCCAATCTCGCTTCAATTAAATTTTTGTAACTCTATAAATAGTTAAAAATCTGAGGAGAGGTCAAACACTAACAGTTCAATATCAAGACAGTAACAGTTGGACAGTAACAGTCCAATGTTTGTTCATAAGTAATTTTGACATTCTTAGAGGCAGAACTGGGGTCTCCTTCCTACACAGAACTTGTAGCCTCGTGTCTTAGACTTCCAACGAGACCAATCTTGATTGAATTGGAGTTCTATAACTCTATATATAGTTAAAAATCTGAGGAGACGTCGGATAGTAACAGTTCAATGTCAAGACAGTAACGGTTGGACAGTAACAGTCCAATGTTTGTTGATGACCAATTTTAAGTGTCTTAGAGGCAGATTTGGGTTCTACTTCCTTCAGAGAACTTATAGCCTCGTGTCTTAAAATTTTCAACGTGACCAATCTCGCTTCAAATGGAGATCTATAACTCTAGATATAGTTAAAAACCTTAGGAGACATCAGATAGTAATAATTCAATGTCACGACAATAACAGTTGGATAGTAGCAGTCCAATGTTTGTTGATGATCAATTTTGATTGTCTTAGAGGCAGAAATGGGTTCTCCATCCTTCAGAGAACTTGTAGCCTCGTGTCTTAGATTTCCAACGAGGCCAATCTCGCTTCAATTAGATTTTTATAACTCTATAAATAGTTAAAAATCTGAGGAGACGTCGGACAGTAACATTTCAATGTCAAGACAGTAACAGTCCAATGTTTGTTCATAAGCAATTTTGACTCTCTTAGAGGCAGAATCGGGTTCTCCTTCCTTCAGAGAACTTGTAACCTTGTGTCTTAGGTTTCCAACGAGAGCAATCTCGCTTGAATTGGAGTTCTATAAGTCTTGATGGAGTTAAAAATTTGAGGAGAGGTCGGACAGTTACAGTTCACTATCAAGACAGTAACGGTTGGATAGTAACAATCCAATCTTTGTTGATGAGCAATTTTGACATTCTTAGAGGACGAACTGGGGTCTCTTTCCTGCACAGAACTTGTAGCCTCGTGTCTTAGATTTCCTACAAGACCAATCTTTATTGAATTGGAGTTCTATAACTCTAGATACAGTTAAAAATCTGAGGAGACGACAGACAGTAACGGTTCGGTGTCAAGACATTAACGGTTGGACAGTAACAGTCCAATGTCTGTTGATGAACAATTTTTGACTCTCTTAAAGGCAGAACCGGGTTCTCTTTCCTTCAGAGAACTTGTAGCCTCGTATCTTAGCTTTCCATCCAGTCCAATCTTGCTTGAAACAGAGATCTATAACTCTAGATATAGTTAAAAATCTGAGCAGATGTCGGACAGTAACAATTCAATGTCAACACAGTAATTGTTGGACCGTAACAGTCCAATATTTGTTGATGAGCAATTTAGACTGTCTTAGAGGCAGAAGTGGGTTCTCCTTCCTTTAGAGAACTTGTAGCCTAGTGTCTTAGATTTCCAACGAGAGCAATCTCGCTTGAATTGGAGTTCTATAACTCTAGATGTAGTTAAAAATCTGAGGAGAGGTCGGAGAGTAACAATTCAATATCAAGACAGTAACGGTTGGACAGTAACAATCCAATGTTTGTTAATGAGCAATTTTGACTCTCATAGAGGCAGAACCGGGTTCTCCTTCCTTCAGAGAACTTGTAGCCTCGTGTCTTAGCTTTCCAACGAGACCAATCTTGCTTGAAACTAAGATCTATAACACTAGATATAGTTAAAAATCTGAGCAGATGTCGAACAGTAACAATTCAATGACAACACAGTAACGGTTGGACAGTAACAATCCAATGTTTGTGCATGAGCAATTTTGACTGTCTTAGAGGCAGACTTGGGTTCTCCTTCCTTCAAAGAACATGTAGCCTTGTGTCTTAGATTTCCAACGAGAGCAATCTCGCTTGAATTGGAGTTCTATAACTCTAGATGTAGTTAAAAATCTAAGGAGACGTCGGACAGTAACAGTTCAATATCAATACAGTAATGGTTGGACAGTAACAGTTCAATGTCAAGATAGTAACGGTTGGACAGTAACAGTCCAATGTCCGTTGATGAGCAATTTTGACTCTCTTAGAGGCAGAACCGGGTTCCCCTTCCTTTAGAGAACTTGCAGCCTCATGTCTTAGTATTCCAACCTGACCAATATGGCTTGAAACGGAGATCTATGACTCTAGATATAGTTAAAAATCTGAGTAGACGTCTGACAGTAACAGTTCAATGTCAAGACAGTAACGGTTAGATAGTAACAATACAATGTCTGTTGATGAGCAATTTTGACTCTCATAGAGGCAGAACCGGATTCTCCTTCCTTGAGAAAACATGTTGCCTCGTGTCTTAGCTTTCCAACGAGACCAATCTCGCTTGAAACTAAGATTTATAACTCGAGATATAGTTAAAAATCTGAGCAGATGTCGCACAGTAACAATTCAATGACAACACAGTAACGGTTGGACAGTAACAGTCCAATGTTTGTTGATGATCAATTTTGAATGTCTTCAAGGCAGAATTGGGTTCTTTTTCCTTCAGAGAACATGTAGCCTCGTGTCTTAGCTTTCCAACGAGACAAATCTTGCTTGAATTGGAGTTCTATAACTCTAGATATAGTTAAAAATCTGAGTAGAGGTCGGACAGTAACAGTTCAATATCAAGATAGTAACGGTTGGACACTAAGAGTCCAATGTTTGTTGATGAGCAATTTTGAATGTCTTAAAGGCAGAACTGGGTTCTCCTTCCTACAGAGAACTTGTGGCCTCGTGTCTTAGCTTTCCAACGAGACCAATCTTGCTTCAAACTAAGATCTATAACTCTAGATACAGTTAAAAATCTGAGCAGATGTCGGACAGTAACAATTCAATGTCAACACAGTAACGGTTGGACACTAAGAGTCCAATGTTTGTTGATGAGCAATTTTGACTGTCTCAGAGGCAGAAATGGGTTCTCCTTTCTTCAGAGAACTTGTAGCCTCGTGTCTTAGATTTCCAACGAGACCAATCTCGCTTCAATTGGATATTAATAACTCTATAAATAGTTAAAAATCTGAGGAGAGGTCGGATAGTAATTGTTCAATATCAAGATAGTAACAGTTTGACAATAACCGTCCAATGTTTGTTCATGAGCAATTTTGACTTTCTTAGAGGCAGAACTTGGGTCTCCTTCCTGCAGAGAACTTGTAGCCTCGTGTCTTAGCTTTCCAACGAGACCAATCTCGCTTCAAACGGAGATCTATAACTCTAGATATAGTTGAAAATCTGAGGAGACATTTAAGAGTAACAATTCAATGTCAAGACAGTAATAGTTGGACAGTAACAATCCAATGTTTGTTGATGAGCAATTTTGACTGTCTTAGAGGCAGAAATGGGTTCTTCATCCTTCAAAGAACTTGTAGCCTCGTGTCTTAGATTTCCAACGAGGCCAATCTCGCTTCAATTAGATTTTTATAACTCTATAAATAGTTAAAAATATGAGGAGACGTCGGACAGTAACATTTCAATGTCAAGACAGTAACAGTTGGACATTAACAGTCCAATGTTTGTTGATAACCAATTTTGACTGTCTTAGAGGCAGAACTAGGTTCTCCTTCCTTTAGTGAACTTGTAGCCTCATGTGTTAGCTTTCCAACGTGGCCAGTCTTGCTTGAAATGGAGTCCTATGACTCCAGATATAGTTAAAAGTTTGAGGAAAGTTCGTACAGTAACAGTTCAATATCAAGACAGTAATCGTAGGATAGTAACAGTCTAAGGTTTGTTATGAGCAATTTTGACTGTCTTAGAGGCAGAACTGGGTTCTCTTTCCTCAAAGAGCTTGTATCCTTGTCTCTTAGCTTTCCAACAAGACCAATCTCGATTGAATTGGAGTTCTATAACTCTAGATATAGTTAAAAATCTAAGGAGACGTCGGACAGTAAAATTTCAATGTCAAGACAGTAACGGTTGGACAGTAACAGTCCAATGTTTGTTGGTAAGCAATTTTGACGGTCTTGGAGGGAGAACTGGGTTCTCTTTTTTTCAGAGAACTTGTAGCCTCATGTCTTAGCTTTCAAACGAGACCAATGTTGCTTGAAACAGACATCTATAACTCTAGATATAGTTAAAAATCTGAAGAGACGTCGGACAATAGCAATTCAATGTCAAGAAAGTAACGGTTGGACAGTAACAGTCCAATGTTTGTTGATGAGCAATTTTGACTGTCTTGGAGGCAGAACTAGGTTCTCCTTTTTTCAGTGAACTTGTAGCCTCGTGTCTTAGCTTTCAAACGAGACCAATGTCGCTTGAAACATAGATCTATAACTCTAGATATAGTTAAAAATCTGAGGAGATGTCGGACAACAACAATTCAATGTCAAGATAGTAACGGTTGCACAGTAACAGTCCAATGTCTGTTGATGAGCAATTTTAACTTTCTTGGAGGCAAAACTGGGTTCTCCTTTTTTTCAGAGAACTTGTAGGCTCGTGTCTTAGCTTTCAAACGAGACCAATGTCGCTTGAAACAGAGATCTATAACTCTAGATATAGTTAAAAATCTGAGGAGACGTCGGACAGTAACAATTCAATGTTAAGACAGTAATGGTTGGACAGTAACAGTCCAATGTTTGTTGATGAGCAATTTTGACTGTCTTGGAGGCAGAACTGGATTCTCTTTTTTTCAGAGAACTTGTAGCCTCGCGTTTTAGCTTTCAAACGAGACCAACTTCTCTTGAAACAGAGATTTATAACTCGAGATATAGTTAAAAATCTGAGGAGACGTCGGACAATAACACTTCAATGTGAAGACAGTAACGGTTGGACATTAACAGTCCAATGTTTGTTGATGAGTAAATTTGAATATCCTCGAGGCAGAACTGGGTTCTCTTTCCTTCAGAGAACATGTACCATCGTGTCTTAGCTTTCCAACGAGACCAATCTCCCTTGAATTGGAGTTCTATAACTCTAGATATAGTTAAAATATGAGGAGACATCGGACAGTAACAATTGAATGTCAAGACAGTAACAGTTCGACATTAACAATCCAATGTTTGTTGATGAACAATTTTGACTGTCTTAGAGGCAGAACTAGGTTCTCCTTCCTTCAGAGAACATGTACCATCGTGTCTTAGCTTTCCAACGAGACCAATGTCCCTTGAAACAAAGATGTATAACTGTAGATATAGTAAAAAATCTGAGGAGATGTCGGATAATAACAGTTCAATGTCAAGACAGTAACGGTTGGACAATTACAGTCCAATGTTTGTTGATGAGAAATTTTGATTTTCTTAGAGGTAGAAGTGGGTTCTCCTTTTTTTAAGGAACTTGTACCTCGTGTCTTAGCTTTCAAACGAGACCAATGTCCCTTGAAATAGAGATCTATAACTTTAGATATAGTTAAAAATCTGAGGAGACGTCGGACAGTAACAATTCAATATCAAGACAGTAACGGTTGGACAGTAACAGTCCAATGTTTGTTGATGAGCAATTTTTAATGTCTTAGAGGCAGTAAATTCAATGCTTGGATTCGACAGCCCAAACAGTCCCTAGGGACTCAGATATCATCAACGAAACTACATCCACGGGTGACGCTTGGATTCGACAGCCCAAACAGTCCCTAGGGACTCATAAATCATCAACGAACTGCTCTCACAGGTGACGCATGGATTCAACATCCTGAACAGCCCCTAGGGACTCAGATATCATCAACGAAACTGCTGCCATGAGTGACGCTTGGATTCGACAGCGCAAACATCCACTAGGGACTCAGAAATCATAAATCAAACTGTGATCACGGGTGAGGCATGGATTTGACAGCCCAACCAGCCCCTAGGCACTCAGATATCATCAACGAACTGCTGTCACGGGTGACACATGGATTCGACATCCCAAACAGCCCCTAAGGACTAAGATATCATTAACTAAACTGCTGCCACGGATGACGCATGGATTCGACATCCCAAACAGCTCCTAGGGACTCAGATATCATCAACGAACTGCTGTCACAGGAGACACAGGGATTCGACAGCCCAAACAGCCCCTAGAGACTCTGATATCATCAACGAAACTGCATCCACGGGTGACGCTTGGATGCGTCAACGCATCAACGAAACTGCATCCACGGGTGACGCTTGGATGCGACAACGCAAACAGCCACTAGGGACTCAGAAATCATAGATCAAACTACCGTCAAGGGTGACACATGGATTTGACATCCCAAACAGCTCCTAGGGACTCAGATATCATCAACGAACTGCTGTCACAGGAGACACAGGGATTCGACAGCCCAAACAGCCCCTAGAGACTCAGATATCATCAACGAAATGCTGTCATGGGTGACGCATGGATTCGACATCCCAAACAGCCTCTAGGGACTCAGATATCATCAACGAACTGCTGTCACAGGAGACGCAGGGATTCGACAGCCCAAACAGCCCCTAGGGACTCTGATATCATCAACGAAACTGCATCCACGGGTGACGCATTGATTCGACAGCCCAAACAGCTACTAGGGACTCAGATATCATCATCGAACTGCTGTCACGGGTGACGCTTGATGCGACAGCGCAAACAGCCACTAGGGACTCAGAAATCATAGATCAAACTGCCGTCAAGGGTGACACATGGATTCAACAGCCCAGACAGCCCCTAGGGACTCAGAAATCAGCAACAACACTACGGCCTCAGGTGACACTTGGATTAGACAGCTCACACAGCCCCTAGGGACACAGATATCATCAACGAGACTACGACCAGGGGTGACGCTTTAATTGGACAGCGCAAACAGCCACAAGGGCCACAAAAATAATCAACGAATTGCTGTCACGGGTGACACATGGATTCGACAGCCCAAACAGCCTCTAGGGACTCAGAAATCATCAATGAACTCCTGCCATGGGTGATGCTTGGATTCGAAAGCCCAAACAGCCCCTAGGGACTCAGATATCATTAACGAAACTGCATCCACGGGTGGCGCTTGGATTCGATAGCCCATACAGCCCCTAGGGATTCGTAAATCATCAACGAACTACTTTAACAGGTGAAGCATGGATTCGACAGCCTGAACAGCCCCTACGGCCTCAGAAATAATCAACTAACTGCTGTCAAGGGTGACAGACACCCCAAACAGCCCATAGGGACTCACAAATCATCAACGAACTGCTGTCACGGGTGACGCATGGATTCGACAGCCCAAACAGCTCCTAGGGACTCAGATATAATCATGGAACTGCTGTCACGGGTGACGCTTGGATGCGACACCGCAAACAGCCACTAGGGACTCAAAAATCATAGATCAAACTGCCGTCAAGGGTGACACATGGATTCAACAGACCAGACAGCCCCTAGGGACTCAGAATTCAGCAACAAAACTACGGCCTCAGGTGACGCTTGGATTAGACAGCCCACACAGCCCCTAGGGACACAAATATCATCAACGAAACTGCGGCCAGGGGTGACGCTTCGATTGGACAACGCAAACAGCCACAAGGGACACAAAAATAATCAACGAATTGCTGTCACTGGTGACACATGGATTCGACAGCCCAAACAGCCCCTAGGGACTCAGATATAATCATTGAACTGCATCCACGGGTGACGCTTGGATGCGACAACGCAAACAGCCACTAGGGACTCAGAAATCATAGATCAAACTACCGTCAAGGGTGACACATGGATTTGACATCCCAAACAGCTCCTAGGGACTCAGATATCATCAACGAACTGCTGTCACAGGAGACACAGGGATTCGACAGCCCAAACAGCCCCTAGAGACTCAGATATCATCAACGAAATGCTGTCATGGGTGACGCATGGATTCGACATCCCAAACAGCCTCTAGGGACTCAGATATCATCAACGAACTGCTGTCACAGGAGACGCAGGGATTCGACAGCCCAAACAGCCCCTAGGGACTCTGATATCATCAACGAAACTGCATCCACGGGTGACGCATTGATTCGACAGCCCAAACAGCTACTAGGGACTCAGATATCATCATCGAACTGCTGTCACGGGTGACGCTTGGATGCGACAGTGCAAACAGCCACTAGGGACTCAGAAATCATAGATCAAACTGTCGTCAAGGGTGACGCATGGATTCGACAGCCCAAACAGCCCCTAGGGACACAGATATAATCATCGAACTGCTGTCACGGGTGACGCTTGGATGCGACAGCGCAAACAACCACTAGGGACTCAGAAATCCTAGATCAAACTGCCGTCAAGGGTGACGCATTGATTCGACAGCCCAGTCAGCCCATTGGGAATTAGAAATCATCAACGAACTGCTGTCACGGGTCAAACATGGATTCGACAGCCCAAACAGCCCCTAGGGACTCTGAAATCATTAACAAACTGCTGTCACGGGTGACGCATGTAGTCCACAGCCCCTACGGACTTCGAAATAATCAACGAACTGATGTCAGGGGTGACAGACAGCCCAAACAGCCCCTAGGGACTCAGAAATCATCAACGAAGTGCTGTCACGGGTGACGCATGGATTCGATAGCCCAAACAGCCCCTAGGGACTCAGAAATCATCTACGAACTGCTGTCACGGGTGACGCATGGATTCGACATCCCAAACAGCCCCTAGGGACTAAGATATCATCAACTAAACCGCAGCCACGACTGATGCATGGATTCGACATCCCAAACAGCCCCTAGACACTCAGATATCATCAACAAAACTGCTACCATGGGTGACGCTTGGATGCGACAGCGCAAAAAGCCACTAGGGACTCAGAAATCATAGATCAAACTACCGTCAAGGGTGACACATGGATTCGACAGCCCAAACAGTCCCTAGGGACTCATAAATCATCAACGAACTGCTCTCACAGGTGACGCATGGATTCAACATCCTGAACAGCCCCTAGGGACTCAGATATCATCAACGAAACTGCTG
>Ga0307518_10001760_pt1 | contig 16011 bp, 8 predicted proteins | sample 25_EM_MG_FD_203889 | JGI IMG/M metagenome (GOLD analysis project Ga0307518, IMG submission 203889) | Populus trichocarpa ectomycorrhiza microbial communities from riparian zone in the Pacific Northwest, United States - 25_EM | ecosystem: Host-associated > Plants > Roots > Unclassified | place...
AGCCAAGTATGCAACCTGTAGTTCCTTGCTGAAAGTAAGGGTTGCATTGTGAATGTTCTCTTGACCTTCACATTAGCTTGCAACAAGCACGTGTTTTGAGGAACAGAGTAGGAAGTGCTCACTGGATACTTCAACAACTGCTGTTATTATCCAACATATCTGGCACTTCCTTCTATGCTTGTGATTGGTTATCTATTTATTTTAACCTAGTTTATACTCTATATTGACCAGTGAGTGGTAAAGAGGTAAACAAATACACATAATTGTTGTCCTTTTTTGTTTTGTTATTTCCTCCTGCTGTTGAATAACTTCTTGGTGTTTATTAAGCCATATGAATAATCATAGATTTAATGTTTTGCCAGCACACTCCACGGGTGAATGGTGAGATACCTGATGTGAATGATGCAACCTTAGACCATGAGCGACTGTCTGAAAGGTTGTGATTTTTTCATCCACCCTTCATACTGTTTCTTATTCATTCTTGGATCACTTGGTGCATTTCACTTTTAGCTAGTCTGTAATGTGATGCACCCTTCATACTGCTTCGTATTCATTCTTGGATCACTTACTTGGTGCATTTCACTTTTAGCTATTATGTAATGTGGCATGCCTATAATTGTTATCTATTTTTACGTGCTTGCCTTTTCTCATTCCTGTGATGAATTTAGTTTCAGTTGCTAGCATCCTTTTTGTAGGTTCATTTTGAGCATGGCAAGCATATTTTTCCATGTATAGACTCTGATTTGCGCTGTTTAAGTAAAGATTGTAAATGCTGGCTTGATGGCATCTAATGTGCATATTGTTGAAATATTGAATAAATGGTTTTTACCATCTGATGTCAAAAAATTGGTTTCTTTTATATGCAAAGAGTATGGTTTATCTTTTGTTTATCCTAACAAATGGCTTTCTTTCAGGTTGGCAACATATGGTTTAGAAGAACTGCAAATCGAGGGCGATGGGAATTGCCAGGTGTAGTAGCTACAATACCAGTTTCATTTCTTCAAATGAATTGTTTATTCATAAATGTACTAGCATGGATGTCTGAAAGAGTCCCCATAAGTCACTGTGAGAACTCCATTACAGAAGTGCTTATAAAGCTATGGTTTGATTTATTTGATAGTTTCGAGCATTAGCAGACCAATTGTTCCGCAGTCCAGATTACCACAAACATGTGAGGAAGAAAATAGTCAAGCAGGTATTGTTGATAAATCTCTACACATGACTTTACTAATTCATTATGCCGGGGGATAGAGAGGTTATGCATGTTGGAAAAATGCTACTAATGGCCAACTTCTAATACATCCAAGTGTCTGGTGCTATGCATGAGTCTGCTATATAGACTACATAGTTTATATATTTTCTATAAAATTGCTTTGTCATGCTTCACTATTTTCTTATCATTGTTTCATTTATCTTCTTTTTCAGCTAAAGCATTTCAGAAAATCATATGAGGGATATGTCCCCATGAAGTACAGAAGCTATGTGAAGAAGATGAAAAAGTTAGATTTCTACGGTGATGCATGCTAGTTTTTTTCCTGCAAAAAATGGAAACCATGCTTACAAAAAATTTAAGCTGCATTCTAATTCATTTTGTGTGTGAAACCTTCCATGACACTAGGCCAGGGGAGTGGGGGGATCATCTAACTCTGCAGGCAGCGGCAGATCGAGTAAGCGGAAATCTAACTCTTTTCGCTCCCTTATTGAATTTTTCTTATTTATTGAATGGATCCATTTTCCTGAAGACTATACATGAAGCCTAATTGTTTGCGTTTTTTGTAACTATTATCTGCTTGTGTTATGCAATGGTTATCCTCTGACCACTTATGGGCATGAATTCAGTTTGGTGCCAAAATTTGTTTGGTAACATCTTTCCGGGACACATGCTATATCGAGATCATGCCCAAAGACAAAAGTCCCACCAGAGGTAGATCTAAATCTTTATACCATATCCCATAGGTCATCACAACATGTATATCATGCTTCTTGCTAAATGGATTTCTGTGTTAAATTTGATTACTGTAGAGTAAATTAAAAGTCCAAATCTTATTTCTTATTATGCTACCATTTGTAAGTCTGCATGCTTTACCTGTCTTGAGAGAAACTGGATATTTTATTTCCTAATTATCACCTCCTCTACTTCTCAATGTTATGGAATTTTGAAGCTAACCAGGATAAGGGATGGGGAATTGAGAAGAAGAATTTTCCTAACAAAGATGGATCACTATAACCTGTTTCATGCTTCAAAGTAGGCTATACTTATTATTCTCTACTTACTGATAATATGGCTGCTCTTGTTTCCAGAACTTTGGCTGAGCTTTTGGAGCGAAGTTCATTACAATTCATTGTATGCAACTGGAGGTGAGGGACAGACCAGTAGTCGGAGCTTGTTTTACCTTCAGCACAGCAAATTTTTTTGGTACCTTCAAACTAATAGCCTTAATGGATGCTGTCTATGCCTACAGATGTCCCGACCAGAGTAGCAAGAAAGAAGCATTGGCTTTTTTAAATGTTTGACATGCCGGCAGGAGATCAAGCAATGTCATATCCACTCTTCGTTTGTTCTCTATACATGTACATAATTTCCAAATAAGCAAGCAACTATAGAGTAATTTAACTAGCAAATATGTAACTTGATATTGAATTCAACATTATATATTCATTGTTTTTCTTTTTAATTCTTATGCTGAGGTCCTTGTTGGAGAATCCTGAGGAAAACTTTATAGTAAGCTTCTTTTTTTAATCTTAAAAAACCACCCTGGCAAGAGCTCTTGGCCCCAAATATACACATATCCGGCATTTATACACTTCCCGAGCCTATAATTCGACTGTATGCCTCCGGAGAAGGTACGAATTTTAAAAATTATTCGTAGGGGCAAGCAGCAATCTCTGCGTTTCAGTAAAACAGATTCGTGCCCCTGCCAGTGGATTGCAAGACCGACACAAAAGAGCAACAATGGGGGTTCTGTATGGATTGTACTGTACGGACATAAATGACATTCTCGTTCTCCCATGCAGCTTCAGTTCGTCTGGTTATATAGTTTGGCAATATAGGGACTCTGATAAAGCCATTGTGAATGGTGCCCACTGAAATGTTAATGGATTTGCGCAACTCTATAACAACAGTCCCTCGACAAATAATTCTTATGGCCAACAGATAATGGAGCAAACCAGCACAGGTATCTTGAAATCATGACTAATCCTGCTCGAATTAAAGGAAACAAATTATTATTGTCCTATAATAGTTACGTTACTTTAACATGAATAAATATGGCTGCGGCCTCTGTTAAATCGTCCTTGTGATGCAAGAAATTTTTTTTCTAGTACTAGCCATTATTTTCACGCTGAGGTTAGAAAGACTTTCCAATAATTTTCCAAGTTGGTCTAATATTTTTTTTTATTGGATTTAGAACTATTTTATTAAATTCCCAACTTTATTTAGAGCTTTTTCCTAGTTTTGTTTAGGATTTTTATTATTTTTTCTTTATTGTCGGTTTTCTTGTTGGTTTATGTTAAATTTTAGATTTATTTAAAAAATTGTAAACTTCTTAAAGAGACATGTCATATATAAAAAAAATATTCAGTAGTAAAATTATGAATTAGGGTTTCTCAGTGATCGTCTATAATCGATAAAACTCTATGTTTTTGTGTTTATTGTATTTCTTTGTGTTTATTGTGTGCTGCAATCCTAGATTGTTTTGCTTGTCGTGTGCTGTTAAATAACCATGGCTAGAAAATGTCATAGAGCATAACATGTTCAAGTAAGAGGGGGTGAGAAGGTTCCTTGTCGGGAGAGAAACGTTCAAGAGCTGATGATAGAAGACAAATACATACAAATTGCAAAATTAATCTGTCAATTGGTAGAGGTGAGAAGCTTGAAAAATCATAAAAAGAGTGATCATATATCTATAGACACTTTTGAAAATCCATTTCAGAAGCATGCATAGAGGAGGTGGCTTCTTGATCGAGATGAGAATCGTGGAGATTTTAATAATCCTGTTTATAGTGAAGAAGTTGTGAATTAGTATTCTCTATGAATTTATGATGTTTATTTTGATGTGATGATGATATCATAAATAATAACAATAATGGTAGTAATGGTATCATTGATGTTGTCCATGTTGATAAGTTAGAAGTTGAATACAAAAAAAAATATGAAATGTGATCAATTTTTTTTTTATTAATTTAAGCTATGTTGATTTTTTTATTACAAGTTTATTATTATCACAAAGATAGATGTATTCAAGTATTACATAGTTGTCAAGCATATTCATGAAGTTGGAGATGTGAAATTTATTACTGTAAAAGTCAATGAAAAAGAAATAAATTGTCAATTGTTATTTTTTATATAAATTTTAAGATGAAGGGATTGAAGTTGAAATCTAAAAATATTATACACCTAAAGCAAAGAAATAAAAGGAGCTAGAGAGTCTTGATTAGACATTCACAAGATCGAGGTAACAATAATTTGAACTCGAAGACGAGTTCTTTTCAACACAGGAAGACTGATGTAAGTAATTTATTTTTTCTAACATGCAATTTTATGTTAATGGGTATAATTTTCAATCTGACTATTGGATCAAATTGAAAATTTACTAGAAAATTTCAGATGTTCTTTTTCTATAAGATTAAAACTTTGCAGCAATTGGGGATCAAGAAGGCCTTCCGATAATACCTAAAATTATTATTTGAAATTTGCTATATTTTTTTAGTTACTTTATGATTTGATTCTCTATTTGATTATATAATGAAATATTTATATTTAGAATGTGTTAAAGAATCATAGCAATTTAAAATTAAATTTTAATTATTAGGTAAAGTTTCACTATATGATTTATATTATTTTTTAATACATTTTCTTAAATGAAAGCTTTTTAAATTTGAGATTTGTAAATGTATATATTATCTTGTGTTTAATTTTGATCAAATAAATAAGGATGATGAGATTCAAACTTATATGACTACTTGGTTATCAAGATTCTAATACATGTGAAAAAATTAATTTATTTTAAAAATTTAAATTATTAAATAAAATTTTAAAATATAATTTATATTATCTTGAAGTAAGTGGAATTTCATTGCTGGTGATAATAGTAATTAAAAAAAAGGAAAAGTAAACCAGCTGTGTGATATGGACACAGATACATGAGGAGCGTGCAGCCGTGCACCTGGTTTAATGGCTCTCTGATTACGTTTTTACTTTAATCCTTAGTAGTAGTCTTTCTCTCTTCCTCATCTTCATAAATATAAGCTTCCGCACATTGATATGTTCAGCCCTCTAGCTTATATATGAATATTGAATCATTGGATATGTATAACATTTCATTAAAAATTACTTATAACCCTTGGTAGTGATCTTCTTAATTAATATATTCAAGTGATTGGGGACATACGCACAGCCAAGAACCGTTATAAAAGCAAGGCAGATTATGCTCCAAAAAACCACAAGCACTCTAGCTTTCTTCTTAATCTTCTCAATCACAGGCATCCTCACAGGTTATCAGCTAGTTTATTCCCCTTATTTCCATTGAAGGTTAAATTATTTATCATTTTACGCAAGCACACTTCACTTTTTCTTCATGCATCTAAGAATATTTGACATTTCATAAAACATATGGAATTATTTGATAATTAGTTCCCTTTAGCTAGGCTTGGAAGCAAGTGTGAATTGATTCATGCCTACTTCTGCTGCTATTCAGCTCTAAAATCAATTGCTAATGAAGAACATTTGGGATATGAAAGCAAAAGGTGATTAAATGTGTTATCTTGTGTGGATTGACTATGTAGTCTTTTAACTGTGCTGGCTCTAGTGGGCCGGAGACTTTTGCAAGGTTGATAATGTAAGATTTGACACTCTTCATCTGTTTTGACAGGTGAGATTTGGAAATTCCCACGATCCATAATGGAAGGAAACATGAAAGTTTGGATTTTGCAGTTGGTGGCACTATGGGTTTTGTTAGTGGCAATTCACGATCACCATGTCGTGGCAAACGATGTTGGCGTTTATACTCATCCCGAGCCTATAATTCCACTGCATGCCTCCGAAGAAGGTAGGAAGGCTATCAATAATTCAAGGTCGTTTTCCATCGTCGGGGCAGGCAGTAAACTCTGCGTTTCAGTAAACAGATTCGTGCCCCAGCTAGTGGATTGCAAGGCCGACACAAAAGAGCAAAAATGGGAGTTCCTTGCAGATGGTACTTTGCGGACAGAGACAAACCATAGCATGTGCCTCACTTGTAATGACCTAACCCAAGGAAGCGACATTCTCGTTCTCCCATGCAAATTCAGTTCGTCTGATTATATATTTTGGAAATATAGGTCCTCTGATAAAGCCATTATTAATACTGCCAGTACTACTGAAGACCTGGTAATGGATTTGCGCGAAGGTCAAACAGAAGTCCCTCAACAAATATTTCTTTGGGAATCCAATGATGGAGACAACCAGATGTGGTATCTAGAACCATGATTAATCCTGCTCAAATTAAAGGCAACAAGTTATTGTTGCCCAATAACAATTACGTTACTTTAATATGAATAAAGATGGCTGCTGCCTCTGTTACATCGTACTTGTGTGTAATGCTAAAATATATAAATGAAATGAAGCTTCGCTTTGATAGAGTGGTTCTTTAATTTGTTATAATTAGATTGTGTTGAATGAGTAAAATCGCCTTATTTTCATACTTTTTTTATATATCATGAAAACGATTCTGGATATTACCCACGTGGACAGACAAGATCAAGAACTAAACCATAGAAAAAAGCCACTGGATATGACCCACATGTGGACAGACATGACCATGTAAGCCGCTTGAGATTTACATGGTCATTAATTTCAGAATCCGTGAGATTAGTTGAGATGTACGCAAGTTAGCCCGAACATCCACGTTAATCAAAAAAAAAAAAAAACTTGTCAACTTAAAGTTCTTAGTTTATCATATATTTATACGGAGGCTGAGAAATGCAAGTGATAATATTTAAATAAAATATTATTTTCTTTTAATTCACTCCTTAGTTGAGTTTCAAGTTTACTTGCTTACCTTACTCGAACAAGGTTTAATAGCTTTCTCTTATCAGTTATCACTATTTAGGTCTTGGGGACCGGTAAGAAAAGGTAAAGGGAAAAACAAAAACTAGCAAGAAATGGTGCGATATACATAAAAATTACTAAGATACAACGACGAGTAATTTTTTTGTTAGCAATAGTTGTAGGTAGAGATATTTAAATGTCTCATTAGCCGATCGACTTTGATTCAGTATAATTGACATATTAACAGTTTGTACACAATCTATATCATGGGATGGCCAAGGAATTATTTGTTGAGGGACTACTGTTTGAGCGCCGCGCAAATCCATTACCAGTTCAGTGGCAGCATCCACAGTGGCTTTATCAGAGGCCCTAGCTATATTGCCAAACTATGTAACCAGACGAAGTGAGGCTGCATGGGAGAATGAGGATGTCGCTTCCTTGGGTTAGGTCATTACAAGTGAGGCACATGCTAGGGTTCATTGGCACTCTTCATCGATTTTGACAAGATACGGACATTCAATCTTTTTGAGTTGATAGCCTAAATGTTCATTAGTAATTCATTTTAGAACTTCATTGCAGCAGCACCATGCATGAATTAATTCACATTTGCTTTAAAGCCTAGCCGAAGGGAACTAATTATCCAGTAATTCCATGTGTTTTATGAGATGCAATGTATTCTTAGATGCATGAACAAAAAAATAATAATGATGATAAATTGTGTATGTCAATTTCATGTGTAATCTATTGATTAATTGCAAGGTATATTCATTACATTCTCTACACCAAAGGCGTGCTTATGTCAACTACTCAAATCCTACTCCGTGGGACGAGCATGTGGAGCAGCCACTGACTTATCTAATGTTCCATCTACTGTTGCAAAAATGAACTTCGTTTGAAGCTTGGTTTAGATACAAACCAGACCTACAACATTTGAAAATCTTTGGTTACCTTTGTTTCACTTATGTGCCACAGGTTAAAAGAGACAAGCTTGATAAAAAAGCTAAACTAGAAGTATTCATTGGATACAACAATTCATCAAAAACTTACAAAATCTTCCAACCTCAAAATGAAAAAATTCTAGTAAACAGAGATGTTAACTTCATGAAAGATAACAATGAAAATGAGAGGAACCAGAAGAGAAGCAAGAATCGTCAACAGAGAAGCAGGAATCTTCAACTTGGGAGATTGTTAACGACAATATTGATGATGAGTCGGTCAGAGGTACAAGATTATTATCTGAGATTTATGAAAGTAGCAATATTGTTATTTGTGAGCCTGCATAATTCGAAGAGACAATGAAGAACAACGAATGGATTGAAGCAATTAAAGAGGAACTTAGAATGATATAAAAAAAAATGATATATGGGTGCTAATGGACAAACCTTTATATAAAAAGGTTATAGGAGTCAAATGAGTTTATAGAACCAAACAAAATGCAGATGGTTTTATAAACAAATACAAAGCCATATTAGTTGTGAAGGACTATGCTCAAGTGTTTGGAGTGGACTTCTCAGAAACTTTTGCACCGGTAGCACAATTTGATACAATCAGATTGCTACTTGCATTGTCTGCACAAAAGAATTGGAAAGTTTATCAGTTAGATGTAAAATCTGCATTTCTGAATGAATATCTGCAGGAAGAGATTTTTATAGAACAACCAAAAGGTTTTGAAGTCAAGGGACAAGAGGAGAAGGTCTACTTGTTGAAGAATGCATTATATGGCCTTAAACAGGCTCTTAGAGCATGATATAGTATAACTGATGAATATCTATATAAACTTGGCTTTGTTAAAAGTATGAGGGAGGCCACATTATATGTAAAAGGAACTGATGCAAACTTAATTATTGTATATGTTTATGTTGATGAATTACTTATAACAGGAAGTTATAAGGCACTAATAGAAGAGTTCAAAGCTGAAATGCTCAATGTATTTGAGATGACAGACCTTGGTTTGATGTCTTACTTTTTTGGAATGGAGGTGAAACAAAGTAATGGAGGAATCTTCATATGTTAAAAGAAGTATGCTAAGGAGATCCTGAAAAAGTTTCACATAGAGAACTACAAAAGCACAAGCACTCTTATGAATTTGAAGGAAAAATTCAGCAAGAATGATGGAACAAACAAAGTAGATGAAGGTCAGTATAGAAGTCTAATTGGGGTGTTTGATGTATCTTACAGCAACAAGATTTGATATTGCATTTGCTGTAAGTTTGCTCTCACGATTCATGCATTGTACAAGTGAATCACATCTTCAAGACGCAAAAAGAATAGCAAGATATATCAATGGTACAATAAACTACGATATAAAGTTCTCTCATTCTCATATTTTTATGCTTCATGGCTATTATGATAATGACTAGGCAGGATCTATGAATGATATGAAAAGCACTTTGGGCTATTATTTTAGCTTCGGATCAAGCATGTTCTCTTGGTGTTCAAGAAAGCAAGATGTGGTTGCTCAAAGCACAGCTAATGCCAAATATATAACAGCTACTGTTACTGTAAATCAAGCCATTTGGATAAGAGAAATACTTGTAGATTTGCATAAGGATCAACTTGAGCCAACACATATTTATGTTGACAATCAAGCTATAATTTCTATTGCAAATAATCTTGTTTTTCATTGCAGGACTAAGCACTTTAAAATCAAGTTATATTTTTTAAAAGAAGTTTAGAAAAAAAAAAAAAGGAGAAGTTACTTTGCTTTATTGTAGAACCAATGACCAGATTGCAGATGTTTTGACTAAAGCTCTTTCAAAAATAAATTTTGAAAAACTAAGAAGCAAGCTAAGTGTCTGCAGCAGTTAAGGCAAGGAGAAGTGTTGAAAGAATGCCTTAAAAGCTGCAGAAGATCAGGAGATTTTGGTCCTCTACTTTAAGACCAAATCTTTAAGAATAAATTTGATTGTATTTAATTTGTTTGCTATGTAATTTTCAAATTTAATAGTTTTTATTTCAAACTAAAACTCTATCTCTATCTAAGAGTGTTCTGCAATCAATAAAGAGTTCTGCAATCAATAAAATTGTCTTTCTTATTTTCCTTCATTATGCTATTATTTATGTTCATGTTATGCAATTAGTGTAAAACAATTAACAAATCGAATGCTGGTGAACCATGTACAGCAGCATCTAATGTTGTGATTGCTATTATACGAGGGCATAAGAGCTCACTGGGTATGGCTACTATCTGGCAAGGAGATACCAAATTCTTTAGCATCTTGATACTTGCATGGGGTTTGGTGGCAAATATTGATGGGAAGTGCTAGTCCAATGGGAATCGCTAGCAGAGGAAGAAGCTGCATGGGAAGACCCCACCATAGGGTTGATGGCAAGGGAAAAAATAATAATAATAACAAAAAAAATCAATAGAATAATAACCTTTTGCATCGACTTAACTACGAGAACCACCTTTTGCATCGACTTAAACAGGTGCAAGGCTCAAATTTCTGTTTAAACAAACAGAAATTCTGCAAACGAAAGAAAAGCAAACAAGTCATGGTGATGAAACATACACTGAAGAACAACCTTTTGCATCGACTTAAACAGGTGCAAGGCTCAAATTTCTGTTTAAACAAACAGAAATTCTGCGAACGAAAGAGAAGCAAACAAGTCATGGTGATGAAACATACACTGAAACCCCAATATCAAAATAATTCTGCCCGTGAAAGATTCCACCACCACTTGAAGCCAATAAGCACAAGACACAGAATCAATGATGTGGTAAACTAAGTCTATCTAACAGTTTCTCACAAATGTGTGAGAAATTGACTACATTTACTTCAGGACTTCCAGTTCCCTTAATCTGACAGAACATTTCTTGCGCCTCCACAACATTTGCAATTTATTACAGAATTTGAATGTCAGTTCTGACTGATACATGCTCCAACAAGTACATCCAGCTTGATGGTCCTGAACATTGGACAACTCTCTTCACTACAACTTCCTTGACTTCCAATGAACAAGACAGATCAAAATAAAAGGGAGTGTTTATCCTGTACAATCTATCCCCTAAGCTTTAGCTTTTGTTTGCCAGGAATTACAACATAGAGCATCAAAATAAAGCTCCTTGGAAGAATATAAAATGAAAAAGGACATCCCAGTCACCATCTCCCATGTATATTTTCCATCATGATACAAATTTATGCATATGACTTTAGGTTTAATGAGATTAGAGTCGTTGATAATCTTTTAAAGGAAAATATTAAACAGATAAAGATGAACCCTTGTAAAACCAGACTCACAATAAAGGTGAATCTCTGCCACTCCCAAGCTCCAAAGCACATAAGTACCATTTCAGTATCCAAATAAGCGTAGTGCTTGATATACACAGAATGGTCATCCAGTTGCAGTATCTTTAATTCTTTCCTCGCTCAACTCCTCACCGATTCAGAGTTTATGTGACCACTATTCCCTGGATGTGCACTCAGCCCAGTGCTGGCATTGCGTTGCTGCCCAAAATGTCTTAAGAGCTCCATCTGGCGTTCATTCGTATGAGGAAGGCAAGCTCGTAAAAGCTCAACGGGCATTTCTTGTTTTGTAGCTGCACGCACCTCCAAATCAATACCTTCTGTACTAGGTGGTGTCTTTGCATAGACTGAATGCAGTATGGTGTCATATTTAATCAGGCAGTACTTCGTAAGAAGATCAAAAAATTCATCAAATGATGCCTGCCAAAGAGCAAAATTGGGCATAGCACAGTTGGCAGAAGCCTGAGGACCATGTAATAGTTTACTAGCTCTTTCAAGAAGACATTTCAAAATAACTGTGGCCCCATCCCCAGCAGGACTACCAAGAGGCCGAAAAGGTGGCTGCTCTGAAGAACAAACTACTGCAACCAGGCAAGCACTCAATGCATGAAGATCCATGCCATTTACACATGCAGAAACTGTCTTTGTGAGATTTGTAGTTGTGTCAGCTGCATCCGTATCCGAGGGAATGCCACCAAACAAAAATCTCAAGTGACGGAAAATAGCCATGCAGACAACACGGGTGAGTTCATTGCCAGGGAATAGAAGCTGGAGAAACTTGCAGATAAGCTTTTGACCCTTGGGAAGAGATACTAACCGCAGGAACACAATGTCATCCTTCGAGGCCAGTCCAACAGATTGGCCAGTTTGGCCAAGTGGGTCAACAAGCTGGAGTGATGCTGCCAAGCCTTCAAGCAAGTTCTGCCGCCTACGCCTGAGCTGAGCCCCACCATCCTGGGACTGATTACACTGCAGGAAACGATCAATATCATCTACATCAAGAAGAAGAGATAAGCTATCTTCAATAGTGATTCTAGCTGCAAGCATAGGTTCCTGTTCCAAAGGCCTCTCAGAGATTTGTTCAGAGTTTCCATCACCAGAACTAGGAGAATCAACTTCAAGAAGGGGGCGAGGTTTACGTATGGGTGGGAGAGGAATCTTCCCAAGAGCATCAAAATGGAGATGAGAATGCTGGTCTGCACTGTTACGAGATCGAGAAGGGAGCTCCTTCATGTGAGATGGGCAGAAATTGTGTTTAATTCTTGACCCAGTAGATTTCTTGGCAAGAGAAGCTTGGTGGTAGTAATCATCTATATATGGGTCAGTGCTATGAGTGGCAGCATGCTGCATTTTCAGTATACTCTCTATTTCATCAGCTGTCATATGCTTGGATCGGAATTGCACCCAGCCACTATCACTTTTCTGACTACTAGTGTCAGACCCTTGCGAAAAGCGCCGGTTTCTTTGAGAGGATGATTTATGTTTTTGATCCCTGATATGCAATGATGAAGGATGGGAATTAAAGAGTTGAGATTGCATTGCTGCAAAATGAGCCAGTGATGGTTGAAGTGAAGAGTGCAGTCTCTGCTGTTGCAATTGCTGCTGTGGTGACATCAAATGGGCAGACATTAGGCCATTTTGATGCGATAGTTGTTGTTGCAATATACTCTCTAAGAGCCTAGACTGATCTACATGTAATAGACCAGCATGATTAGGCCAATGCTTTTGTGGCCTATTATTAAAAGAAAGGCCAGGAGACATGATCTGGGGCAGATTTCCACCATAATGTAACCCGTGCTGTAAACCAGCCAGATGAAGATTAGAGTTGGACAAAGGAGAGAGGTTTGGAGCAGACAAGTGCGACTGCAGTCCACCAGAAAGAGAAGCAACATTGAGGTGGTGTGGAGAAGCACCAGGTGGGGGGAAAGATGTGAAATTTGATTTGGGTACAGGAATTGGTTCACTTGAGAAGTGAGGCTGCTGCAGTGGCTGCAGGGGATACGAGGAAGTTCTGTACAATGGCTTTGATTCTGAGAAACGAGCGGAAGAAGGTTGGGGTTGTGATGACCATCTCTTGCTGTCCTGATCATTTTCTGCACAAAACATTTGTTGATCTAACCAGCCAGCAAACTCTCCATCTTGTGCCCAATCAGTAGCAGATGAACCTGAAAAGAAAATTAGTATTAGATACTATGGCAGGAGGCATACTTAGACACCCCTATAGAAGTAATGCTGACCTAAAAATATGTCACTCTGCAAACTGTTAACCGTGGTATGCTAAGTTGAAAGGTGGAAATAATCATGCACATTTTGGTTCGCAAAACAGGAAACACAACAGAAATCATTTGCACGTGTCACCAGCAAGTGATGTGAAGTATGCATATATGCAAAATATCTTATTACTTCTTTTATTTCAAAAACTGGGAGACAAACAAAGATCTGACACATCAGAAATTGATTGTACTGGATGTACCAGAAATTCATGAGAACGTCTAAATCAATCCCAAAATGGTTAATGAAGAAAAAAACCATTTTAGCCAAGAAGCCACTCTCCATCTTACTGAAGAAAAGGCCTTCTGACCTGCATGCAAAGAAAAGGACTTCTGCTAAAACTATTTAACCAATCATCAGGCTTGTGGAAAAAACTAAACAAAATCATAAAAAAAAGTTTATGAAATGCTTTGTGAAGTACATGTAATGGAAGAGAAAACACAAGGATAAAACATCCAATTCAACTTTCAAGCTGAAAACAAAGAATGAAGGCATTTCCATTCAATATACTTCTTGGCTCAAAAATACACTGACAACAATTATATGAGAATTAAATCTCAACCATTGCATGGTCATATCAGGACTCAGAAAGCAAATTTACAGAATATCAAGTCTAGGAAATTTCTTGATTTGATGCAACAAGATAATGTAAACAATATTCAATTAATTGAACTCACTTTCCCTTGAAAACGATCCAGATCCTCTGTCACCAATAACTCCTGGATTTCTTGGTCCGGTTACAACTCTGTTCAACTATGCATTTGGACAACAAATTCACAAGTCAACAAAAAAAACATTAGAAAGCATCCCTTGATCCTCAGGTTGGAAAAGATATCTGAATCAAGAAGACTAGAAATAATAGAAGCAGAAGCATATAGAGATAAAATAATCCTAACAAAAGAATGTGATATAATGACAGAAAAAGCAAGTCCTGTCTTCCTAGTTTGGGCCCAACCTGCTTGAGGGAAGCATTTGATTATTATTGCTTATCTCAAACTTCTTCCTTAGGCCAACTAATGCTTATGGTGGCAGTTTCAAGTATAGAGATCAAAACTCATCTAACAGAAAATGTATGTTCAGTTCATCCTCTCTCAGAGGCATTTAAGATCCTTCCTCGTTTAGACCTCCTCAATGCATACGCATACTGCTAACTTGCAAAACTCATTTCACAAAAGCATTTTGAGTTACTTGTCCAAACCAAGAGTTGATAGACAGAAAGCTAGGTGTCATTCAAAGGAAAAGAAATCGAGGGGTACTTAAAATAAAATAAAAGGTGGAATGTTTGTGCTTAACATCGAATAGGGGCAATATGTCTAACATAAGATCATCACAGAGCAGGGTGGAAAGATTTGCTTTTGATCAAGGTTGGAAAGGGGTAGAGAGCAGATCTTGTGTGTATTAGTTGTACTGAAAATCACTGGGTGGAAAGATTTGCTTTTGATCAAGGTTGGAAAGGTAGAAGATTACTTTTGACACATTTACAATGTTTGTGGTGATCTGGAGTACCTGGATGAACCAGAATTCAAGAATATTCAAAGACCCAGTCAAGTATAGGGTAGAAAGATTGGTTTTCTTGGCCTTCTCTAGTCTCTATGGACCATTGCTTCTGCAGAATTTGACAAAATGTCTTGCTGGCTTTCAGTGACACTAAAATACCTTCTTTTAATTGATTTTATTTATATTTCTTGTATTCTTCTATGGAGATGACTTTTCTCCATCATGACAAATTTTCTTAACTCATTCTCCTAAATTCTTAAATTTTTATCAACAATTTGAGAAGAAAATAATACTAAATAATATGTTCACAGATCAAGGGAACAATTGACGACATAGAAGGGGATCATACAACCAACAAATAATGCAAAATATGTTCACAGATCAAGGGAACAATCGACGCCATAGAAGGGGATCAAATGTCCCTTCCACTTTTTCTCTTCCTCAAACTTATAACTTAGCATCTTTCCCTTTTACTCGGGCAAAACCATGGGGGCCCAGTAAAACACTTTGTTTTGATACTTTTAAATTGAGATGCATCATAAAACCAATTAACCCTATGGAGCCGAATAATATGCAGTTTTTTTAAGCTCTTAACAAACATGTTTACAAGTAGCAAGTGTGTAATGACTAAACTTATCGTCTTAATAAACAGAACACATTGGAATTAAATGAACATGTAGAACTCATCAAATAGTATGTTATACACATTAAATTATAGTAGAAGTTAAAGAAAAAGAATCTAACCTTTGCAAAAGTACTTGCCAGATCATCAATTTCAGATAAAGATCCTAAACTTACACCCTGAAATCAAAAGAGAACAAAAAAAGAACAGGAAAAAATATCAGTCATTATAACAGCAATCCAAAGTTTCAATAGTGCAGCATCTTAATTATGACTCAGCTACATGATTTCATGGTTTGATTCTGATAAGACTCCTTTTTCATAATGATTAGATTTTGATAAGAGCAAAGA
>Ga0307518_10001761_pt1 | contig 16000 bp, 15 predicted proteins | sample 25_EM_MG_FD_203889 | JGI IMG/M metagenome (GOLD analysis project Ga0307518, IMG submission 203889) | Populus trichocarpa ectomycorrhiza microbial communities from riparian zone in the Pacific Northwest, United States - 25_EM | ecosystem: Host-associated > Plants > Roots > Unclassified | place...
CTGTATTGTCTTAGATTGTCTTCCTCGCGCTGTGACATGCTCAGCATGGACAGGAACGGAAACAGATTGGTCGGACAACGGAATGCAATGGTTCCGTCTGCGGAAACATGGAGTGGACGGCTGGTAATTGATGACCTTGGACCCTATAAGTGTTTTCAATCATGGATGTAGAGCATGATGGTATTCGGATGCCCGTTATTCAATCCTCTCGAAAGCTCGAACCAAGCAAGGTTCATGCCGGCGCCAGCCGGCACTTCCCCGAGTTTAGTGAGTGAAGGTGTCTATATTTTGAGTCTGGCGTTCACCCTATTCCTGTGGCGAAGATCCGCGCAAGAGCACTGATCCCAAGTTCGTGGATCCCTTCAAGGCTATGTGACACTCAGATACGTATAAGTCAGCTCCTATCCACTGAGATCCTGGCGCTCGCCCACCTGTGACCGACGGAGCTTTGTCATAGGCGTCCTGCATATGATCTGTGAGAGCCCAGTGAGCTTCGGGAACTTGTAGGCCATGGCGGCATAGAGTTCCATGTTACAGATTCTAAAATGCAGCAAGTTTGCCCTTGTCCCCGTTTGGTGCTGTTGTCAGCTCTACTCTGATCATTATTCGGATCTGCTGCGTTGTTCCATGCCGCAACCATGCACCTCTTCTACTAGCAATTGCCAATCTCCAAATCTGACTGCCACAATGGCCGCATCTCACTTTCTCTATCCCCTGTAGCTGGTTTCGCTTCAAATATAAGTCTGCACTTCGGTGCCAAGTACTAGTACTGGTGATGCACACAATCCTTTGCTTGGCGACGTGTGCAAACTGATTCGCCTGCGTTCAAGAGCCGACGTCATGATTTCCCTCTGTGGCATCCGTTTCCCCCGCCGAAGTGTCCAAGGAATGCCAAGGCCGATGATGCCTGACATGCATTTACATCCGGGCATTCAAAAAACACCGGAGAGTCTGTATATGGTGATCGGCGCGTATTCGGCTAATAATACTAGTACCACGCCGAAGAAATGTCCGCTCCAATGAATTCCATGCAATATACATATAAGATAACAGACCACGACTTTCTCGCAGTTCCCCCACCCATCCAGCGCTTGCCCACTCAGCCAATGCGGCGTCTGGTTTTCAAGTTCTAGCTGCGAACCATGGCAATCGTCGTCGGGTTTCCGATACCAGAAGATCAGCTTGGTCCGTTGGAGCCGCTAATAGCAGCAGTTCGCTTTCTATGGCAAACTCGCGGTGGGTGTACCCGTTTTTTTACAAGAAATCCTGCGCTGAACTATATAAACTACAGTGGCAATTACGGCGCTCTTATTCTATGATTATTGTGAGCGAAGGACGCATTGATCTTGCTGAAGATTCGGAATGTGGCTGACGATGCAATGCACTAGTCCTCACCCTAGATGAAGAGGTGTGTACTACATTGTCTCTACCTTCTTTCCTCCTTACTTGACGGCCCCATTTCTTGTTCTCAGATCGAATTCATCTGGGTATATCCTTCCTTGCATGATTCCCGCTTAACTTGGCTGACACGACCACTACAGAAGCGCCTAAGCTGGAACTCGTCCACTGTGTTATATGTATTCGTGCGAATTTCCTTGGTGTGTATGGCGTTGACGGCTTCTGACCGCAGGCTGGGATAGGTTCGGTACTTCGGAACATTGTATAATTTGCACGTCGTCCATTTTTAAACAATCCATCTCCCACTGACGTTTTCATCCATAGGACCGCTACTGTCCGTGCGTATGGCAATCTTCGTTATTTGATTCGTAGTGCTGATGACCAGGGAAGTGATGCTCCTCCCACGAACAGACAAAGTGAGTGTGGAATAAAAATGTGCACTAATTGCACCAAGCTGAGGCACGATAGATGTACGGTATTGTTTTGATCCCGATTCTGATAATGTGTTACTGAAATCCAAGTACACCGGTGTGATTATCTAGTTGTATGTGGTGTCTAGCCATTTCTCCTCTCTATTAACAATGTGGTAGGCCAATTTACCTTTGGTTCTGAAGCTTGGGTGGGTTCTATTATTTGGTGGGCGGTACAAGGTAAAGTTACAATTCCACCATCTGCCATGGCCTTGCCGAAGTTATCCCAGTGATACTACAGCTGCGCCTTTACGCCCTTTATGGTTGCTCGAAGAAAATTCTGGTCTTGATGGTGACATTATTCGCTGCAGAGGTTGGCTCCATGCTGTGGGTCTTGATTGGAACCAGCCTTCTACGTTCTGGTCCGTCATTGCTCAGGATCTTCACCGTTACAGATTGTGATCTCTGCCGCAGGTACATTTTCCGAGCACATTTACATTACAGGAAACTACTATAGCGATGTAGAACTGTGTTACGGTTACACCATCCCTGCATACGGACACATATGGGTCCCTTCTTTTACCTTCGACGCGATTCTGGCTATACTTGCTGTCTGGGCCGGTATCCAGCACTCAAGACAGCAGCCTTATGCCCGGTCGAGGTTTAACAAGCCACGGTTAGTCGATATTCTAATCCACGGAAATGTGGTGTACTTCATCAGGTGGGTATTCTCATGTCACCGCTGAAAGAACCTGACAATAGGGCACAGTCCTCTCGTCACATTTATTCTGCTCCTTAAAGCGGATGTGAGCCAAGAGGTTACGTGGTTCGCCGACACACTCCTCTTCAGAGCGCCCGTCGTAATTTCCGCTGGTTGCCGCCTTATCCTGTCGATCCGACAGGTGACAGGTTCCTCGACTAAGCAATACACCTCTATGTCTACGTGGGGTACCTCGAGTACGGTTGTTGCTAGATCTAGCACTAGCCAGGGGCCCTAGGTGGAGTTGTTCGCTGGGCAGGACTTCTAGCGATGGGGAAATGGAGACGAGGCTGGAATCGTCGACTGGAAAGATCTGTCTGTTTGAGATCTTCGTCGTAGCTACTGGTACCGACCTTGATCGGCTGCAGGAAGACGCACGCTGCGCCTTCACTAAATAGTTGGTTTATGGATTCCTAGGAGTATCACAGTGTCGCCATGGATGACTTCACGGCCACGTGGCGATGTTCTTCCGTCTCTGATATTGGTTCTCGCTATGGTCCGACTTCCATTTTGCATGGTCTTTCCTTCTCTAGATTCCATGAAATACAATCTTGCAGTCAAGTTACAGTGGTTACATATAAGTATAGAATGCCTCGTGCCATCTCCTGTGCTGATATCCCTGGCGAACTGCCACTTTCCCATACGTAGCATCTTGGCATCGAGCCTCAGACGACCAGTGCTTTTGTCTCTCCACTCTTCACTGTCGGCGCGCAGTGTATAAAGGAACTACGCTATCGAGACCGTACCTGGAGGCACCTACTATGGCGACAGTGAATGACTCTCCGATCCTGGTGGATACGACTGGGTTTATTCGGATCTATACTCCAGAATTCCAGGTGACCCAAGAGGCTCGCCGTAAGTGTACTGATCCACTGTGATGTCTTCAAAGTTGAAAACATGCATGCTAGTGGCTATTTCACTGATTTTACTGTATGATTACTGTGAGTTACCAGTAGGAATGTAAATATCCGACAATCTCTCGTTGACAAGGCGGTGTGCTAGTTCTAACTCTTGGTCAGGAAGTGTGTAGTATTGTTGCCTCCGTCCACATCCCTGCTACCTTACTACCCATCCCAATCATTCGTTTTACTAGGTCGAGTTCATCTGGGTATTGCCTTCATTTTTTTGGCTTCTGGGGACCTGATACTGACACGAAAGATACAGAAACAAAGTTGGAAACAGTCCAATTTATTATACATATTCGTGCGCATTTCCTCAGTGTATGGACTCTCGGTTTGACTCCCAGGTTGGGATAGGTTCGGTATTTCGGAACTTTGTATAATTTGTTAATCATTTCTTTTCTTGGTGTGGTGCATTGGAAACTGAAGCTAATGCCACAAACCTACAGGATCTCTACGATATGTGAGTAGGAATTCGACTTGTGTCCATAATATTGATCACTTTCTTCCCTGAAGTGCTGCTTTCGCCGCTAACTCCAGTGAGTTTTTATTAAATCCTTCGCAGTGGACCAGCTAAGCCACGACAGTCGTACGATATTCTTTTAGTTCTGAATTTGAGGATGTATTGCTGAAATTCTGTGGTATCCGGTGTTTATGACTAGATGTATGTGAGGCTGGTGCTACTGTTGGCTCTTACACAATTGACAAAACCTAGGTAACTTCTCCTCCGATTTTGAAAAATGGGCATGTTTTGTCATTTGGTGGTCAGTACAAGGTAACGCCGCTATACACCACACAGTATGATTTTGCCAATGCGGGTCACAGGGATACTACAGATGCGGGTTTATGCACTGTACCGTTGCTCTAAGAAGCTTTTGGTCTTCATGATGATAGGTTTTGTTGGGGAAGTTGGCTCTACCATCTGGGTGTTAATTTCACGCATTCCCTCAAGTCTTGGTACATTATTGACTTCATTGAGACTTGACAAACTCTGACCGCTGTGGCAGAGACAGCATCTATGCGCCAGATTTTATCCCCAGGGGGCCAGAAGATCGTTCTATGTCTCGGTGCAATATTTCCGTTGGTCGGGTACACCTGGGTCCCTTGTCTCGTTTTCGAGGCTACGTTATGTGTGCTTGCTTTTTATGCTGGTATCAAACACTCGAGGGGACCATCGTGGCGGTCAATGAACACCAACAGGCCGCGACTGATTGATGTTCTGATCCAGGGAAATGTTATCTATTTCCTCAGGTTGGTTTTCTCATGTCATTGCTGGGAGTAAGCTGATAATGAGAAACAGTCCTCTCTTAATGTTTATCTTATTTGTGATACAGTCACCTAACTTCATGGTTGGGTGGTTTGCAGATGCTTTTCTCCTCAGTGCACCATTCACTATTTTGGCTGGTTGTCGTCTTATCCTTTCGATCAGAGAGGCAGCTTCCTTGCTTCAGTCGGACCAGTCAGTTTCTAACTTTCCGTCAACAATCGTTTTTAGAGATAGAAGTAATTTAAGTCACGCATAGAAAATGTTCGAGGTTGTTGTAGGGATATGTATCATAGTAAGCGATGCTCACATGTGCAATTGCAACCAGTATTTAGTGATTTCTTCTGCCGTTCACCCTATTCCTGTGGCGAAGATCCGCTTATAGGAGCACTGATCCCAGAGTTCGTGGATCCCTTCAAGGCTATGTGATACTCAGATAAGTTGGCAGGTCCTATCAACTGAGATCCTGGCGCTCGCCCACCTGTGATCGACGGTGCTTTGTCATGGGCGTCCTGTATAAGATCCGGTGGGAGAGCCCGATGAACTTCGGGAACTTGCAATTGTGGGCCATGGCTGCATAGGGCTCCGACACGACATGTTACAGATTCTAAATGTCGACTTGACTCGAATGCAACAAGTTTGCCCTTGTTCCCGTTTGGTGCTGTTTGTCAGCTCTACTCTGATCATTACTGTAAGATCTGCTGCGTTGCTCCATGCCGCAATCATGTGTACTCTTCCAGCAATTGCATCTCCAAATCCTACTGCCGCAATAACTTACCATCCTTTCTCTGACCCCTGTGACTGGTTGTCGCGTCAAATATAAGTCTGCACTTTGGTGAGTGCACACAATCTGTCTGTGCCACTCGTCGGATACCCTCAGCGGTATGGCAAGAGAGGATCCACACTGGCTAGTACCAGTGTGGTGCTGCACGGGGACGAGAAAAGTGCTGGCGCGCTCCCGAAAGGGACGTTCTCGCCCGGCTGGCCTGTGGGAACAGCCTCGAGCGCTGTTGGCTTCGCTGACAAAGAAGCCTCCTTGTCCCCACCCGCCTTCACCCAGTTTTTCAGACCATCCTTGCGTCGGGTCGCTGCCAGCTCACACGCTTCGGCCTACTCCCCTCGTATGTGGTAGATGGTAGTTCACCTAAACAGCCCCGGAAGGGCGGCGGTCGGGGTAGCGGTTTAAGCCCCCTGACGAGAGCTTTCGCAGGTTCGAAACCGCACGCCCAAACCCGCCCCTTTACCTGTCCCTGTGTGTACTGTACGCGGCCCTGATCTTAGGAGAGGGGCGTCCGACGGACACGACAAACAGATTTGATCGCCCGGGATACCTCTCTTCGCACACAGACTATACACTACCCCCCTTCGGGGGGTAGTCTGGGCAACTTTGCTTACAAACTGATTCGCCTGCGTTCAAGAGCCGGCATGATTTCCCCCTGTGGCCCATCCGTTTCCCCCGCCGAAGTGTCGGAGAAGCCCAAGGCCCAACATTTACTTCGGGGCATTCAAAGAACACCGGAGAGTGTGTATATGGTAATGCGCGTATTCGGCTAACACTACCACGCCGAATGCCACCGCTCCAACGCGCAGCATATAACGAATTCCATGCAGTATATAAGATAAAAAGACCACGACTTTCTCGCGGTTCGACAACCCAACCAGCGTTCCCCACTCTGCCAACGCCCCATCTGGTTTTCAAGTTCTAGCTTCGAACATGGCAATAGCCGTCGGGTCTCCGATACCAGCAGATCAACTTGGCCCGTTGGAGCCACTAATAGCAGGAATTCAGTTTGTATTGCAAAATCGCGGTGGGTGTACTCGTTTTTTTAACAAAGGAATCATGCGCTGAATTATATGCACTGCAGTGGCAATTACGGTGCTCCTATTCTATGATTACTGTGAGCGAAGACGCGTCCATCTTACTGGAAACGGAGTGTTGCTGACGATGCAATGCACTAGTCATCACCCTAGATGATGAGGTGTGTGCTACATTGGCTCTATTTTCTTTCTTCCTTACCTGACAGCTCCATTACTCGCTCTCAGATCGAATTCATCTGGGTATATCCCCTGTATGAATGCTGCTTAATTTGGCTGACACGACCACCACAGAAGCGTCTAAGTTGGAACTCGTCCACTGTGTTATATATATTTGTACGAATTTCCTTGGTGTGTATGGAATTGACGGCTTCTGACCGCAGGCTGGGATAGCTTCGGTACTTCGGAACATTGTATAATTTGTAAGTCGTTCACTTTTTATACGATGCATTGTCCACTGACGCTTTCATCCGTAGCACCGCCACTGCCTGTGCGTATGGCAATCTTCGTTATTTTACTTCAGGTGCTGATGATCGGGGAAGTCATGTTCATCCCAAAAACAGACGAGGTGAGTGTGGAATAAAAATGCGCACTAATTACATCAGCTGAAGCACTATAGACGTACGATATTGTTTCGATTCTGAGAATGTGCTACTGAACTCCAAGTACACCGGTGTGATTATCTAGCTGTATGTGATATCTAGTCACGCCTCCTCTTTATTAACAAAATGACAGGCCAATTTACCTTCGGCTCTGAAGCTTGGGTGGGTTCTGTTATCTGGTGGGTGGTACAAGGTAAAGTTACAATTACATTATTCAGCATGGCCTTGCCAAAGCTATTACAGTGATACTACAGCTGCGCCTTTACGCCCTTTATGGTTGCTCGAAGAAGCTTCTGGTCCTGATGGTGATATTATTCGCCGCAGAGCTTGCTCCCATGCTGTGGATCCTGATCGGAACCAGTCTTCTACGTTCTTGTTCGTCATTGGCTTTCATTAGGATTTCCGCCGTTATAGATTCTGATCTCTGCCGCAGATACATTTTCTGAGCACATTTACATCACAGGAGACTACTACCACGATATAGAACTGTGTTCCGGTGAAATCGTCCCTGCATATGCACACATATGGGTCCCTTCTTTTGTTTTCGACGCAATTCTGGCCATACTTGCTGTCTGGGCCGGTATCCAGCACTCAAGGCAGCGGTCTTATGCCCGGTCCAGGTTTAACAAGTCACGGCTAGTCGATATTCTGATCCACGGAAATGTGGTATACTTCATCAGGTGGGTGCTCTCGTGTCACCGCTGAATAGAACCTGACAATAAGAGGCAGTCCTCTCGTCACATTTATTCTCCTCCTCAAAGCGGGTGTGAGCCAAGACCTTACGTGGTTTGCCGACACACTTCTCTTCAGAGCGCCAATCGCAATCTCCGCTGGTTGCCGCCTTATCCTCTCGATCAGACAGGTGACAGGTTCCTCGACTAAGCAATACACTTCTATGTCTACGTGGGGTACCTCGAGCACGGCTGTTGCTGGGCCTAGCACTAGCCAGGGTCCCTAGGCGGGTTTGTGCAGGACTTCTGGCGATGGGGAAATGGAGATGGGACTGGAAGCGTTGATTGGAAAGATCTGTCTGTTTGAGATCTTCATCGTAGCTATTGGCATCGATCTTGATCGGCTGCAGGAAGACGCACGCTGCGTTCTTCACTAAATAGAGTTGGTTTTATGGATGACTAGGGGCATCACAGCGTCGCCATGGACGACTTCACGGCCACGTGGAGATATCATGTTCCTCCGTCTCCGATATCGGTGCTTGCTGTGGTCCGACTCCCATCTTGCATGGTCTTTCCTTCTCTATAATATTCCATGAAATACAATCTTGTTACAGGTTAATTATGGCGGCGGTTTGCAAAAGTTCGTGGAAACCCAATTTCGTCCCATGAGAACTGCAAGGACGGAAGGACCCCGGAAGCAGCCCTAGACACATTTAGTACTACAACGTATCTTTCGCCGCATTGTTCCTACTTTCTTTCCTCCTTACTTAACAGCTCCATTTCTCACTCTCAGATTGAATTTATCTGGGTATATCCTTCGTTACATCATGAATTCTGCTTAACTTGGGCTGACACAACCAGTACAGAAGTGTCCAAGTTGGAAGTCGTCCACTGTGTTATGTGTTTTCGTGCGAACTTCTTTGGTGTGTATGGCATTCATGGCTTCTGACTGCAGGCTTGGATGTCGGGGTGTCTGCATTTCAGCCAAAGGTGGGGGTCTGACTTGGCTCATATATTTATGTCTATTAAGGTGGCATGAGTTCGTCCTGGATTGATCCGCGCTCTGTCACTGGATGGTAGAAGGTCGAGGTGGCCTTACGAACGCACGTGGTCATCGTGCTCAGTCGGAGGAAGTTAGGTGGAACTGTTACAAAGCGGAATAAATCTTCCTCATCCGCCGTATCTGGTACGAGCCATGTACCCCTCTTTGTTGAGTCCATTTCGCCTCTCGTCAGTTGAATCCAGTGTCTTCTTAGCTCCATGCTGCCAAAAACCGTTCAGAGCTCGGGTTTAAGGCACCCTCTACATGCGAGTTATGGAACCGTGTTTTTGGTCACCCTTATTTTTTGTCACTGCTTGATGGCAGGTATGTTTTGTTATACGCACAAAAGAATTCTTGGGTGTGTACATACATACTTTGGCTTCCTTTGTCTAACTGGGGTGAGTCACAGCTACATTATTTTCGCTGGGCGACCTCCTTGGTTGTCGTTGTCCCTAATTCATACATGCAATTGGCCTCTCGACCACCATTGGCCTCGCATTCTGCTACGCATATACCCCAAACGGTCAGGGATGGGATTTGCAAATCAGTGTTCAGGATACCTAATGACTTTCTGTTCGTCGCATGGAGTGCGGCAATCCTACGTTCTGATCGCCGGCAAGTTCTTGCGATGCAGTTATGAAACAACGACGACCAAGGACAGAACGTTCAAGACGATTCAACTCACCCTATGCATTGCGCACGAATGTTCTATCGGTCGCTCGCCATTTGACCTGGCTCTCCATGCGGGGCGTTGAAAGTAATGCGAGGGGCGGTCCGTATAGGGTCTGTGCTCCGTGCGGGAAAATAGTGTGGGCGAAAAAAGTGCCTGTCACTACTAGATCCCTGTTTGGCAACTTGCGGTGATAATGAAGTGCAGTCAAGTAAGTGGTCATACATATATAGATGCTTTGTGTCTCCTGTGCTGCACAGGAGTTGATATCCATGCTGGCGAACTGCCACTTTTCTATATGCAGTATCTTGACTTCGAGGTTCAGACGACCTATCTCTCTACAGATCACTGCGTGTGATGTATAAAGGAACCATGCTATCGAGGCCGGACCTGGAGATTTAACCTCTCGGTACCTACTATGTCGACAGTGCACGGTGATCCGACGATCCCGGTGGATGAGCTCCCTCTGTTCTGGTCAGATATCCAGCTGACCCAAGAGGCTCGCCTTAGGTGTACTGATCCACTGCGATGTCTACAAAGTTGAAAACATGCATGTCAGTGGCTATTTTGGTGGTTTTATTGTATGATTACTGTGAGTCACTAGGGGTCTAAATATCTGAGAATCTCTCGTTGACAAGGCATTGCACTAGTTCTAACCCTTGATCAGGAAGTGTGTAACATTGTCATCTCCCTGTTATTTTACTTATCCCAATCATCCTTTTCAGATCGAGTTCATCTGGGTATCGACTTCGTTTTTTTTTGGCATCTGGGGACCTGATACTGACATGGGATACAGAGACAAAGTTGGAAACTATCCAGTGGACTATACATATTCGTGCGGATTTCTTTACTGCATAGGCTCTCGGTAGTTTGACTCTTAGGTTGGGATAGGTTCGGAATTTCGGAATTTTGTATAACCTGTGAGCCATTTCTTTGCGCATTGTGGTACATTGTAAACTGAAGCTCGTACTGCAAACCTATAGGGTCACTACAATTTGTGAGTAGGAATATGATTTGTATTCGCAATATTGACCGCATTTTCCCTGAAGTGGTACTTTTGTCGCAGTCGATCCTGGTGAGTTTTCATTAAGGGCCCTTTTGTAAGCACGTGCTTATGCGAATACGTATCTAGTTTTTTTTTTTTTTACTGTGTTGGTCAATTGGTGAAAGGGCCGGGAACTTGTAGGCCCTGGGAGGCTGCATAGGGTTCCATGTCGATGCAGCGAGGCCTATCAAGGAGTTGTCATTTACCCTCGTCCCCGTTTGGTGTTGTTTGTCGGCTCTACTCTAACCTGCTCCATTAGGTAGTAGAGCTATCATTAGTCAGATATTGCGTTGTTCCCCGTTGTTCCATCTTCCCGCAATAACCATTCTTTCTCTGGACCCTGTGACTGGTTATCGCTTCAAATATATTTGTGAGTGCTATTACTTATTTGTGCTGCACAGAATCCTTTGCTTGACGAGACCAATTGATTCGCCTGCGTTCAAGAGCCGACATGATGATTTCCCCCTGTGGCCTGTGGGCATCCGTTTCTCCCGCCGAAGTGTCGGAGAAGCGCCAAGGCCCAACATGACTGACGGTGCCTGATATGCATTTACTTCCGGGAACTCAAAGAACACCGGAGAGTCTGTATATGGTAATAGATGGTAATGCGCGTATTCGGCTAATGATACTACCACGCTGAAGGAATGCCACCCAGGCACATAACCAATTCCATGCGATATGTATGTAAGATAAAAGACCACAATTTTCTCGCAGTTCGACCAGCGTTCCCCACTCTGCCAACGCCCCATCTGGTTTTCAAGTTCTACCTGCGAACCATGGCCATAGCCGTAGCGTCTCCGATACCAGCAGATCAACTTGGTCTGTTGGAGCCGCTAGTTGCAGCAGTTCGGTTTGTAATACAAAATCGCGGTGGGTGTACTCGTTTTTTTATAAAGAAATCTTGGGTTGAATTATATGCACTGCAGTGGCAATTACGGTGCTCCTATTCTATGATTACTGTGAGCGAAGACGCGTCCATCTCGCTAGAGATGGAGTGTTGCTGACGATGCAATGCACTAGTCATCACCCTAGATGATGAGGTGTGTACTACATTATCTCTGATTTCTTTCCTCCTCACCTGACAGCTCTATTACTAACTCTCAGATTGAATTCATCTGGGTATATCCCCTTTAATATTTATGAATGCTGCCTAACTTGGCTGACATGACTACTACAGAAGCGTCTAAGTTGGAACTCATCCACTGTGTTATATATATTCGTACGAATTTCCTTGGTGTGTATGGCATTGACGGTTTCTGACCGCAGGCTGGGATAGCTTCGGTACTTCGGAACATTGTATAATTTGTAAGTCATTCACTTTTTATACGGTGCATTGCCCACCGACCCTTTCATCCATAGGACCGCTACTACCCGTGCGTATGGCAATCTTCGACATTTACTTGCGGTGCTGATGATCAGGGAAGTAATGTTCATCCCAAAAACAGACAAAGTGAGTGTGGAATAAACATGCGTACTAATTGCACCAGCTGAAGCACTATAGACGTACGATATTGTTTCGATTCCGATTCTGAGAATGTGCTACTGAACTCCAAGTACACCGGTGTGATTGTCTAGCTGTATGTGATATCTAGCCATGTCTTCTCTTTATTAACAAAATGGCAGGCCAATTTACCTTCGGCTCTGAAGCTTGGGTGGGTTCTGTTATTTGGTGGGTGGTACAAGGTAAAGTTACAATTCCATCATCTTGCATGGCCTTGCTGAAGCTATCACAGTGATACTACAGTTGCGCCTTTACGCCCTTTATGGTTGCTCGAAGAAGCTTCTGGTCCCGATGGTGATATTATTTGCCGCAGAGCTTGCTCCCATGCTGTGGATCCTGATCGGAACCAGTCTTCTACGTTCTGGTTCGTCATTGGCTTTCATTAGGATTTCCGCCGTTACTGATTCTGATCTCTGTTGCAGATACATTTTCCGAGCACATTTACATTACAGGAGACTACTACCACGATGTAGAACTGTGTTTCGGTTACACCATCCCTGCATACGGACACATATGGGTCCCTTCTTTTGTTTTCGATGCGATTCTGGCTATACTTGCTGTCTGGGCCGGTATCCAGTACTCAAGGCAGCAGTCTTATGCCTTGTCGAGGTTTAACAAGTCACGGCTAGTCGATATTCTAATTCACGGAAATGTGGTATACTTCATCAGGTGGGTATTCTCATGTCACTGCTGAATAGAACCTGACCATAAGAGGCAGTCCTCTCGTCACATTCATTCTCCTCCTTAAAGCAGGTGTGAGCCAAGAGCTTACGTGGTTCGCCGACACACTGCTCTTCAGAGCACCAATCGCAATTTCCGCTGGTTGCCGCCTTATCCTCTCGATCCGACGGGTGACAGGTTCCTCGACTAAGCAATACTCTTCTATGTCTACGTGGGGCACATCGAGTACGGCTGTTCCTGGACCTAGCGCTAATAGCCAGGGGCCCTAGACGGAGTTGTTCACTGGACAGGACTTCTCGGGGGGAGTGGAGACGAGGCTGGAAGCGTTGATTGGAAAGATACATCTGTTTGAGATCTTCATCGTATCTGCTGGCGCCGATCTTGATCGGCTGCAGGAAGGCGCGTTGGATTTCTGTGCTATGCTATGCATGCATTCACCCTAGTACTCATGTAGTTGGCTTACCCATCCTCGCAGATGTGATGTCATGCATTCCCAGGGTTATCACGGCATTGATCACCCGTGACGATTTTGCTCCGTCTCCGATAGTATCGGTGCTCGTTGTGGTCCGACTCCGTCTTGCGCGGCCTTTCCTTCTCCAGATTCCATGGAACACAATCTGGGTTTGCAGATTAAGTAAATCGAAATCTTTGCTAGCCTATCAGGAAATTCTATCTCAATCGCATAGGAAGCCACTGGGCGGGGGGGTCCCAAACGCAATTGACGTGGGCGCAAATGACGAGGGTCGGTGATTGTTAGTCGCCGCTTTCCCCGAATTGCCCGTAGGCTGTGCCCTGCTGCACGCTGCTGCATACTATTGATCTCGTGAGCAATAACGGTTTCGCGGTCCTACTAATGCCAGGTATGGTACTCTGAGCGGCGGAAAGCTTCTGGGAACATATGATGCAGATTGGCATTGACAAAGCATACTCTCACCATCGGATGCTGTTGTCACATAAAAGTTGAGGGGGTATACCGCCGTAAGTTGTGGTTCAAATCTGGCTTTTACTGTAAAGTTGCCGCCCAGCAAGTTGGTCACCATCAGCTCTGATACGTTTCTTCGACTCGAAGCGAAATTCAATGGGGATATGTATGTAAATCCATGGAGGACAGTGTCTTGAGTACAATCAATTAAAGGTAAGTCATCGATTGTTCGATACACATGACATATGTCGAGCTTCGTGGCTCCATGGCACGCTCCACCCGTCACGTAAGCTAACTGACACGTTCCCGCGGTTTGCTCCCACTGTCGTCCCGATTTGTGGTGTGCCTTCAGTACAAAAGGAACACTGTTTGCTAGCCCTACCGCCATCCTATGGCGACGTTCAATGGATCCCCGATCTCACTAGATGAACTCCCTGCCATCTATGCGCTATTATCAGCGTATGATCTGGAACTGGCAGCTCACTGTAAGTGCCAATGTTCCCTAAAGCCGGTCATTGAACTATGCAAACTACAGTGGCGGTTTCTCCCCTCCTATTTTATGAGTTCTGTGAGTCAATTGTAGATTTGAATCTTGCCGGTGATCGCTTCATGCTTACAGTTTTTAGTGTTAACCCTGGACCAGGAGGTATGTGTGGTCGTTTTCTCGGTTCCCCATCTCCATCTCATACGGATAATTCGAGGTTGAACTCATCTGGGTAGTTCCTTTATTTCTCGGATTACGCATCCCTCAGTCTGACTTGGCGGACGCAGCGACGACCCTGGAGACCGTCCACTGTATTATACATATTCGTGCGCATTTCTTCCTCAGGTTGGAAGCTTTGACAGATTGCAATAGATTCGGTACTTTGGAACCGTATATAATCTGTATATCTTTTTTTTCCGCGCGATTTATGGGCAGACTGAAACTTGTACTCGGCCAATAGGATCCTTAACGTTCGTAAGTGAGCAAATTTTCGTTTTCGCATTTGTAGTGCTGATCGCTTTTCACCGACGAAGTGATGCTCGCCCCAAAATCAGTCACGGTAGGTTTTGCAGTCTTACATGGCAATCAGTACACCAGCTGAGTCAGTCACGGCAGACGTACGGTAGTGTCGCCATTTCTAATCTGGACGCGTTGCTGAAATGGTGTTGGTTGGCGAATATCTAGTTGTATGCACCATCTCCCTCACGAATTCTCATGCGATTAACTAGGCAACAGGTAATACCATCTTAGCTCTTCAATCCTGGGGAGGTTGTGTTATTTGGTGGGCAGTACAAGGTAGCTTTCACTACATAACGTCCGACTTTGTCTTACCGGATCCTACTACCACAAGGGATACTGCAGATGCGCCTTTATGCCCTGTATCATTGCTCGAAGAACCTCCTGATTTTCATGGTGTTCTTTTACCTCGCAGAAATTGGTGTCATGATGTGGATTTTGATTGCAAGCAATCTTTTAAGCGGTCGTGAGTTATCAGCGCTTCAGCTGTCACTGACTCCTCTGTCGTTTCATGTTTTGATCTCTTACAGAAACGATCGTGGAGTCCATTTCATTCCCCGGACAAAAGACGACAGACTTGTGCGGCAGCTTGGTGATTGCTGCATACTCATACATCTGGGTCCCTTGCCTTGCCTTCGATAGCATTCTTGCTATACTTGCTATCTGGGCTGGTATCAAGCAGTCGAGGCAGCAGTCTCATTCTCAATCACCGAAGTCTAACAGGCCCCGGCTGATCGACGTCCTGATTCAGGGAAATGTCATATACTTCCTCAGGTGTGGGCCGTTTCGCGACGTTATGTATCGGGCGTAAATTCATCACAGTCAAATGCAGCCCTCTAGTCACACTCGTCTTACTTTTTTTTTTTTTTTTTTTTTTTAAAATCCATTTAAGTGCATTCAGGATCGTAGATCCTATGTCGCACTAAGCTATTGTAGACTTTAACTAGCTAGGGCCCCTGTGGCCCGCCTCTCCTTCGGTGTACAAATGCCCTACCGGTCCGGGGTCATAGACCCCCCAGTAGTCCGCGCCGTTCCTGCCGGCCGTTTTAGTTGTACCACCTGGCTTTGAAGGAGGGCTCATGTACATCTGCTATGTCTAGGTCTATGCTGACGCGTACCCGGCTGCCAGTATTAGGGCAGACGAATACAGAGGGTCTGGTTAGTGTGGGTGAAAAATGTGACTGCGGAACTGTGAGACTTGGTCGCGGTTCGGCGGTCGCCCTCTTGTATGCGGGTAAGAGTTGAGTTGAGGAAGGAGTCAGGGTCAGAGATACAATAGCGTGTCTGTGTCTGTGGTTTAGGATGGGGTCGGGAGGGTCG
>Ga0307518_10001762_pt1 | contig 15992 bp, 14 predicted proteins | sample 25_EM_MG_FD_203889 | JGI IMG/M metagenome (GOLD analysis project Ga0307518, IMG submission 203889) | Populus trichocarpa ectomycorrhiza microbial communities from riparian zone in the Pacific Northwest, United States - 25_EM | ecosystem: Host-associated > Plants > Roots > Unclassified | place...
AGGTGTAAGATAATGAAAAGTCCAAAATGGGGATCACTGCACCTCATCTGTTTCTTTCTGCATCCACTCTTGATTCTCAAAGCTGAAATCAACTCTCGAGGGAGGAAGGTATACAGAGAGAACATTAATTGACGCATATCGAAAGCAGGCAACCATTTGCCCGAAACTGCACGTGTAAAGACAGTGTTAGAGTGAGAGGACTTGTTTATGAAAAGGATTTTTCTCCTGCTATAGATTGTCAAATGGACACACAAGCTTAAAAATTATATAACTAGAAACATTCAGTAAATATACAAGAACATTGAAGAAAGAGGTGTTTTAGCAGATATAACCCAACATGGTCCTGACTGACATCTTGGTTCCATAATGTTTATAAAACAATTGTCAAGATTAAATCCAGCAGAAATGCCATTATTATATATTTTCACAAGATGTAGTTACTGTAGATAATAATGAATTTGTATGATAATTTACAGCATAACATGATGAAGAGAATAACAAAATTACCCATAGAAACGAAGACAATCCCTGTGAAGAGAATGACCACAGCTTGCCACCCTGCTTGCAGCTGCATGATTTGAAAAACTAAGCTCCAAAAATTTCCCAAAAGATAAACCCCAAGCAGCATCTGACATTACTACTCTCCGAGTAGCTGGAGGAAAACCATTGATACGTGGACACCTCAGACATCTGTGCCACATCCAAATTTTCCCATCCCGTTCACCTGGTAACAGTATTTCAGGTAGCTTCTTAACAGATATAGTAAGGGTTCCTTGCCTGTGAGTATAACAATGAACATGTGCTTCTGATGGCATCTCACAAGAACGGCAGCTGTAACTCTGCGAGTATAACAGATATAGTAATGACCAAATTTCTACAAGATATAACAAATTTGGGAAAAAAGATTTTACCTGATCAAATAAATGGTCTCGCAAAAACCGACCCAAAGGTTTGTCAAAGCTTCCATAGTATTTAATGCGGAAGAGATGGGACCTCTCACAGACTGTCCCCTTCCACACACACCGGGAAGACAAGGAAACCAAAATGCTCAGATGATCTGAAGGTGATGGAGGAAACTCTTCTTTTAAAGGTTCTGGCTCCTCAAGATTCCTTCTAGAATCTTGTTGAGCAGATGATACCTCTGAACTGTGTGGCTGAGTTGTGATGATTTCATTGAAATCGTTCAGGGAAGAGTTCATTGCAACACCATCTGAAGACCCAAAGCCACTAGCAGTAAGATGATCAGCCGCAGCAATTTCAGCAACCAGAGAAGCTCCAGAATCCATTTTGGTTTTTTCCACAAATGTGTGGTAAGAACCTGATACAGCTTTCTCAGTATAAGGAACGGCAGAAAGAAATTCAGTTGAATTGAAGCGAGATGAAGAGGATTCTGAGGATTGAGAGCTGGGACAATCTGCTGCAGGTACATTGTCAACAGAAGAACCAATGATGGTTGAGACCAGACTTGCAGTAGGGGCGCTATAGGATCTTTGTGGTTCATTGCTAGATTGCAGTCCTTGAGGTTTTTCATTGGCAGCAATAGTGAAACCAGGTACAGTTGATATTGATCTCTCAATGCTTGATGGTTTATCTGGAAGTGCAACGGTTATTGGAGTGTTCAACGGGAGTTCTGGCAGAGATGCTCCTTCATCAGCAAGAAAAGATGTCTCCAAAGCCAAGTGATATGCTGCAAAAACACCATATTGGACCACGTGTTTCACTTTCTTCAACTCATCCCCATTAGCACCTCTAAGTAAAATCTGAGATAATAGAAATTAAAGAGATAAATACAACTTAGTAGTAGGCCCAGCAATCAAATTGAAAGTAGCCTGCAAAATCAAAGGACTAATATATCAATGGCGAAGCTACTAGCTACAAAATTGCATAGGTGCATGCAGCTGGGACCACCAACCATTCCATAGTCCAACCAGGATTATTTCCTGAACAATAACTCAGAAAATGTTTTCAACTTCGTTACAATGTGTAAAATCACCAGAGTAGATAAAGCATCGATTGGCCAAAAACAATGCAATTCAGAAACCTGATCAAGTGTCCATCAAAACTTTTAACCTCGGCAACTTGTTGTAAAATGACTCAAGTTTCAGGGACTTACAGTAAAACCCAATGGCTTTGGGCAGCCTTCAAAATACATTAATGTCTTCACCAGTTTTTTCCCACCATGCCCAGCAGTACCAAGATCTTCCAAAAACCTCTCCACATGGAACTTTTCACAGTACCCCAACTTTGGGGAAGATAAATGATCAATTGAAGGGACTATTTGAGCACCTGTGCAGCGAGCTATACGTTCTAAAAGTGGCTTCTTGATATTCAGAACAAGAGATATGTCTTTAGCAAGAAGGTATTCCTGTGCATGTCTTGAAACTGAATTCTCCACTAAAAGGACATCAGGGTTGTGTGCATCTATCTTTGCCACTGCCATCTTCAAATGGTCCATTTCCTAGATAATGAGACAACTCATAAGAAACCGAAAAGGAAAAAAAAGTTCAAGCAAAAACACATAATTGCTCTGGTACATTGAGAGCAATGAGGAAGAAACTAAAGCATAAAGGGTTGAGACAAGTGTTTAGAAATCAGAACCTGCTGTAATAGAGTATCAAAACTTGACAGCTGCTTAGAAACTCGCTGGTACTCAAGAGCCCCTCCAAGGATCAATAATCGAGGTTTCTCTATTTTTGAAGTCATTCGACGATGAGCAACATTTTTCTTACAAACAACACCTTTGACCACCATACTAGAAGATAAATCAAAATCAAAGCAGGTAAAAATAAACTTATAGAAACAGCAACAAGAAGTGTAGCAAAAAATAAATTCACTTTTAAAAGCAAATACCTTTCCTGATGGAGTTATACAAACTTAAAATAAGCAAGTTAGTTAATGTTATTTATGATATAGCTTCACAACCTTACACCTTGATTATCCATGGAGTGAGAAATCCATATTGAGTAGTATCTTAAAAAAAAGTGGAACAGGGCGGCCTATCCATGGGAAGTGTAAATCAAGGTAGCGATTACCTCTCACAGCAGCGTCCAGAAGCAATGCATTTTACTTTCACATATCCACCAGGATCCATTCCTCCACCTTTGCTCATATCTGGCTTTAATAAAGTAGCAGCCTCCCATGACAAAGATGTGATGATCTCCAACCAGCTCTCTTTATCATTTTCATCTCCCACAGGAACATTCTCAACCTGTAATAGCTGAGATACCAAAGCCCTAAAATGCCCATCAACCACATTCTTCATGACCTTCTTGTGCTCCTCGCTTGTCCTATCCCTGTTATGAAATTCTCCACTTCTGAAACTTCCAGATGCCCGTAAATATCCCCACTCTCCTGCAGCATCCCTATCGTCGTCATCATCTTCAAATAAACCAACTTCCCTCTCATCTTCTTCATCTTCCGGCTCGGGGGGGAGCCAAAGCACTCCACTGTTCTCAAAATCCACAGGTTCAGTGTTACCATCTTCTCCAGTATACATAGAGGACGGTACTTCACATTCATCATCCATCTCTCGTTCATCCATTTTCCTTAGCTGTGGCATTCCTTCCAAATTCTGTGGACCAAAACTGTGCCTTATTGGAGAACTGCTTGAACTTTTTGGTTCAATAGTTTCTCCATCAAGATGAGCCTTGTGAGATCCACCGTCATTACTCATGTCATCAAACTCAACTTGACGATAGTAATCATTGACTTGAGGAGAATGCCTCGTTTCAGAATCAGATCGATATGCACCATACTCGTCATCGTCGTCATCACTTCTGGCACTAAAGCAGAACCAAGGATTTAATAATTAATAGCTATGCATTAAAACTACTTCTACATGGTGGAGCTACAAATTCCAAATATTACCATGCTTGTAAGCAGAGACAAATCTAGGACTCAATCTTCTGCCGAGGGGGCTGATTTTGGCATGCTAAACTTTAAACATAAGCAAAAGATCCTTTATCTTTGAGTGCAAAAGGTTAATCCTTTTGGCTTGAGGGGCCATTGCACACACACATATCTCAACAAACCTAGGTTGCTTCCATGGGAGCTAAGGATCTTTCATTACGAGGAGAATAAAGAGTGAATTCTTTTGGTTTGAGAAGCCTTTACATGGTAAACATATGTAAACAAACCTAGACAGCAACGAGTAACATTGGATGATCATAAAGGAATTAGCTAATCGCTATACTCTAAAAAAGAACCACTCTCTCTGGCTAATAAATGGCATATCAATTTATTCAACCTCAATGCCTTGAAAAAAAGCATATTAGATTGTTACATTTCTATACATTTCTGATGCATGCACCGAATAATAACTGTATATTTAGTGCTAAAAGAAGACCATCATCATACCTGTTCACCGAAAATGCATATCCGTCCGGAGATCTATATTCTATGTCAGCAACAGGGTCTTTGCACCTAGCCGATTCCACTTCCCCTTGCTTATCAGAACTGGTCTCCATTTCTGTTGCTTGAGGAGGGCTGAGACGTGAACTATGCTGAGCTTGCCGATTAGGCCGAACCATGTATGGCAATGAACTACCGGTTATGCTACTACTGTTAGCTGTGCCACAAGATCTAGTGCTGATAAAACTTGCTGCAGAAGGTGAACTACTAAGATCTAGGCTGGGAATCTGTATTCCATTATCAAAAGTAGATAAACCTTGCTGCCATTGCCTGGAACAATAATTACATACCCGAATCTTCTCCAAGTCTTCCTGAACAGTCCTCGGATCACTTGATGGAACAGGAACTGAGTTGGTTGTACACTTGGCACAGAAAACTCGGCCACAAAGTCGACAATGATGTCTGCGGTTAAATATTGTAAATTGAGAATCACACTCGTAGCATACCCTACAACTCTGATCGGGCATCCAAAAATCCCTTGACACGCTAGCTGGCTCAGAGCGCCAAGGGATCCAGGATTTCAAAAGGCAAATTAGCTCAGAAAACGTCTTGCCGGAAGGTTTCATCTAAAACCAATCCTTACTGCCCCGTTCATTATGCTATATTCATTTGCCACTCTTAACCAACTAACAATATCCAAAAATTTTCATCTCGAATCAAGAGATACAAACATCGCAATCAAGAAATCAAAATCTCCACCACTATCTAACACCAATTATTCATTTCATCAGTAAGCAGACAATCACGAAAATACCCTAATCGATCCAAAATTGAAAGAAACCATCCCACCTCCAATAACCTCAAACATGCACCTTCAACTTCTTTATCACTCCTTGACCCAGAACTGACCTCAACACACCTATGAAAACCTAACCCAGTTCAAGAAACAACTTACCACTCACAAAAATACACCAAACTAAAAATACCCAGAAGCTCAAAACAGCGAAAAGTCATGCAACGCGATCTCAATCAGTAGAATTCACATAAAAAACTTCTTCTTTTCAAAACACCCCCACCAGCTTTACAACTAAATTGATCAAATCCAACACCTAAAACAAAAGTAGAACAAATCTGTCTCTAATCTTTCCTTACAGAGATAGAGAGAAGGGAAAAAGGTCTGATTGAATGATACAATACAATACCGTGAAAAAAAAATACAAACTTTAATTTTATTACCTTGAAAAGACAATTAACAACAACAGCAGAAGATCTTGTTCTCCAAGAGATTTATGACACGTAGTCAAATCAATCCGTGACAAAAGGGGTAGGTGCGGATTTGCAATAAAAAAGCCTGGCTGTCTACCTAGATAGGGATTCTCTAAAGAAGCAATCAAATTTTTGTATGAAGCTGCTAAATTACCACCGTCATCGTCATCACCATGTATTTCTTCCTCTCCTCTTTCTTGTATGTATATAAACAAGCTGCTCCATTTAATGACACGAGGGAAGAAGCATAAAAATGCTAATAAATGAAAAATCTAAGAGCACCTGGAATTGGAAATAAATAAATAAATTTGTGTGTGTGTTGACAGAGGACATAGGGTTAATGATGTGCATGTGTGTGTGTATTGTTAATTTGTTATGATAAGGAACTAAAAAAAAAAAGGTTCGATGAGCGAAAAAAACTGAAAATTGAAAAGTTCAAGAATGCCCTCAAATTTTAGTCAGGAGTGGGCAAGTGTTGGGGAGATAGTGGATAAGAAGGGATTGGTATTTGAGTATTGACTGTTGACTTTTAATACCAACTCTGTGTGTGTCTTTTTTGCTTTTATTTTCTTGTTCCAAACATATTTGTTCCTATTTTTTTCTCTCTCTCTAGATTTGTTGTTTCCCATGAACGCGTTTTTTGCTTTTTGCTGACGCGACGCATTGCATGCCTCTTTTGTTTTAGCAAGCAAAGTCTGCACGTAGAATGTTTGTTTTGCTGATAATAATAATAATAATAATAATATATAATAAAATCTCATATTCATCGATTAATTCCTTGTAGTTTTAGAAGAGTAGTTCTAATTGTTATTTAAAATATTTTTTATTTAAAAATATATTAAAATAATATTTTTTTATTTTTTAAAAATTATTTTTAATATGAGCACATCAAAATGATCTAAAAACATTAAAAAATATTAATTTAAAATTAAAAAAAAATTAATTTTTTTCAAAAACACTTTTGAAACGCAAAAACAAATAGTAACTACACATATCTCCTATTATTTAGGAGACAAGAATTTTGTTCCGTTATAAACATAAAAACACTTTTTTTTTTTTGTTTATAGACACCGACCGTAATGATACATGTCCACATCTGTATAAAATAAATTCTTTAAAATATGTTGTACCGTTAAATCATATAATGAGTTTTGCTTAAAAAAAAGTGTTTTTTGAAAAAAGAAAGAAATTTTTATATTTATAAGCTATTAAGATCCTCTTCTTCTAATCAGTATAAAATTAATTGCATCATAAACCCTAACTGTTTCAACTTAAACTCTCTTTTTTGCCGTTCCTTTTAGCTATTAATTTTGTAATGTTGCATTTAATTACAATATTTTGATAGATTACTAAGAGAACATTTCCTTTTCAAACTATGAATCTACAAATAAATCATGATTTCAATCATAATACATCAATTGATTTCTCTCTTAAGAGACTAAAGAAGCAAGCTGAACTTGCCTATTCTTCTACCTCAAAAAGCTCTTCCTCGTCTCCTGTATGCCTCTGTTACCATCGTTGTCGACATCATCATCCTTCTACTATGAAATTTATGAACATGAAATATTCAAGCCATGGAAATGCTTGCGATAATGGCTGCAGCATGAACTAGGAGCTTCAGGCTGTGATTTCAGTGCCATCGAAGCAAACAGCGATGGAGGATTCTTGTATTTGTTTCATCATTTATGTTAAAAGATAGTGATCACAGATTCACAGTTGTGGAGATTTGTTCTACAGTGATTCAGGGAGTATATAATGATAAGGGAGGGACGGAGCCAGGGGGCTGGCAGGGCCCGGCCCCTGCAAAGAAAATGTTTTTTTCAGTCCCTTCTCAACAATATTTATATTTTTAACCTAAATAATAAAATAGCTAACATTTTAACCTCTTTTAATTTTAATTTTTGGTTCTGTCCCTGCGATGAGGGTTTTAGGAAGAAATCTTTGAAGCAAGACTTGCTTAACTGGAGAACCACCTCGTCAGAAAAAATTATATATTTAAATGACATTTCAGAAAAATTAACAGATCATCAATAGGTTTAATTGCTTGCAATTGAATAATTTGGTTTCAACTGAACAAATTAAAATAATAGAGACTTAATTGATAATTTGGGGATAACATCAAGAGGGATTTATAGCCCTCATCTCTTGCTGTTTACACATATATAAAAATGATTAAATATTAGTCAAAAGAGTATGACCAATATTAAATAAAAATAGATGTCTAGAGATGGAATTAAAAAAAAATCATTCAAGAAAATGATTCAAAATAAAACAAATAATAATTAAAAGAATGGGGCCCGAATTTGAAAATGAATCAAAAAAATCAAATGACCAGGGATGGAATTGAAAACAAAATTCAATTAGAAATAATCAATGCAAATAAAATAATTACAAATAAGAGAAGAGGGACTAAATCAAAAGAAAAAATAAATTAAAAAACTGATATGATTTTTTGCATGGCCAGCACACAACCCAAAGAAGAATGAGAAGGAAAGAAAAGAAAGAAAATAAAAGCAATTTTAGGTCAAACAACACCGAAACACCATATATATGCCACCTAAAGAGGAAGAAAATGTCGAGGTGAATAAAATAATGTAGTGGAATCATGATTACAATAACTGGAGCCAGTTGTACGTGCCACCAGAAGGTAGTTGACGCATATGAGGCACGTATCATCAGCTTTTTCATTTTTTTTTTTGTACAAAACTGAAAATGCTCTTAGGATTAAACAATAATAACAAACAAATCATGATAAAATTACAACCAAACCCTTGAAACCAAGGTTAAAAAATTTAAATGGTAAAGGTAATGTAATAATTATACTGTTTTATCAAATATGAAAATATAAAAACACCCATGTACATAAGGCATTGAATTATTTTATTAAAGGTTTATATTAGTAATTTTATTGTGTATTAAAAAACACAATTATTAAAATAACCCGCACAATTCTTGAAAGACATTTATATCCAGTGGCGGAGGCAGGGGGCTGGTAGGGGCCTCAGCCCCTGCAAGAAAATGTTTTTCCCATCCCCTCCCTTATAAATATTTATAATTTTAGTAAAAATAACTGAAATTTTAACATTTTTAAAATAATTTTTTTAATTTAGCCCCTTCTAATTTTTTGTTCTTGCTCCGCCCCTGTTTATATCATGATAAAAAAATTATCTTACCCCGAAGTAAATGCAAAATATAAAATGACCAATATTATATATATCTTGAGGTGAAATAATATACTAAGGGGATTAGTTTTTTTTCATTTATAATATTATAAGTATTTTTTTGTCTTAAGCTGGAGCTTCTTTGTTCTTAGTTTTTTGGACGTGAATTGACCATTGCCTAAACTTCTTATATGCTTCCAAACGCTAACAAATAGCTGAGATGTCATGCAGATGATTATATAATGGCTCGTATAATGATTTTTAAAATGAGTTACAAAGGAACTTAATTGTAAGATAATTTCAACACAAGGACTAAAACATATTTATAAAAAAATAGGATTGTAAAAACAATAAAAAAGAGGGACTATTGTGAAGTTTTCAAGAATTAAAGTGTTATTTCCACGTCAATACATTATTACATTCTCGATTGAATTACATAATTCGTTTCATTAAATAATATTAAACATAATAGGAGTGTTTTTGGATTAAAATTAAATTATCTAAAGATAATTGGATTTACAAGAAGAATACTTTCTTAATCCAAAATAATCTATGATGGGATTTGGTGGGCGTTGAAAGAATCCAAACTGATCTTTTCCTCCCAGAACATGAGAAGAGAAGGGTAGTGCAGAGCGTCGGCTTCCCTCCATGTATTAATTTATTAGTTTACTGTACTCTAATAACATCTCACCGGAATTATCCCCTCCCATAAAACTTAAACGACACACAAAAACACACGCGCATAAATGTGGTGGAGATCGGCGTCTTTCATTCTCGACAAACAACAGAACGACGCCGTTCCCAAACTACGCAACCCGCCCGACACTCTCACTCCCCCATCTCCACCGCCTCTCTCCATGCCCGACACTCTCCAAAACCCTAACCCTCAAAACAACATCTCCGCGTATTACCAGACACGCGCCGCCCACCACGCTGTCGTCACCAGCGACTGGCTCGCCCAGGCCCAGGCAGCCGTCGGCAGTGACCTGGACGGCGCGCCGGAGACCGGTGTCCCCACAGTCGCTGGAAAGCCGTTTAGTGTGATCGATGAGTTTAATAGCTGGAGGAAGCAGCCTGACTTGGCGGAGGCTGTGGCAGCGATTAGGGCGCTTGCGGCCGTTATTAGGAACTGTCAGGCTACTACTATGATGGAGCTTGAAATTGAGCTTAAAAAGGCCTCTGATTCGCTTAAAGTGAGTATGTTTTGTTGCTTTTAAGGTTTTTTTTTTTTTTTGTGTGTGCTAATTGTGATGTTGTGATAAAGTTTTGATCTTGAAGAACAGCTATGTGCTTAGAATTGGAAATGAAGGTTTTTACTCTTTGTAATTAACAATGATTTTTAATCAACGAAGAGGGATTTTATAGATGTGATTTGTTTTTAGTGTTTGCTTGTGATGATTTACACTGGTAGTTGTTTCCAGTTGTGGGACACAACCTCCATATCTTTGACAGCAGGTTGCGATCTGTTCATGCGGTATGTAACCAGAACTTCTGCTTTAGAATACGAGGACTTTAATTCAGCTAAATCTCGGTTGATTGAACGTGCAGAGAAGTTTGGAGAGATATCTTGCAAGGTATTTTAGCTAATTACAGCTTTATGTCGCAATTGTTTTGCTATCGGGTTGTTTCCATGTGCTGCTATTCATATGAATATTGAGAGTAGAAGGAATTGTTGTTTGATATTGCAGGCGCGCAGGATCATTGCCATGCTTAGTCAAGATTTTATCTTTGATGGTTGCACTATTTTGGTGCATGGTTTCTCCAGAGTTGTGTTGGAAGTTCTGAAAACAGCGGCTCAAAGTAAAAAACTGTTTAGAGTTTTCTGCACAGGTTTTGTTTCTCAACACTCTTGCACCTGCTTAGAGTGTCCCTATCTTACTTAACATCACCTTGAACATTTATTAGCACAAATTTTGTAACTTGCATATTGCATATTTTCTCATCGCCATTTGCTTCGTAAAAAGCATGGGTAGAAAGAGAAACAAAAATCTTAATTGAAATGTGCTTTGCCCATCTGTTAAGCATGGTGCTGGGCTCAAGAAAGGAAACTGGTGCCGCTCATTTTCAGCATAATTACCTACTTATTTTGTTTCTAATGTATAGCTGCTCTGTCTTTGGCCTTTAGATTTGAGACCGACCTTTACTTTTATGTGCTTCTATACTGGGCTACCAATTTACAAACTTTTCATACTTGTAAATTGCAGAGGGAAGGCCTGATAGGACAGGCTTACGGTTGTCCAATGAGCTGGCCAAGCTTGATGTTCCTGTGAAACTCCTTATAGACTCTGCTGTGGCATATACTATGGATGAGGTAGACATGGTGCTTGTTGGAGCAGATGGAGTGGTTGAAAGTGGAGGTATAATTAACATGATGGGAACATACCAGATTGCATTGGTAGCCCACAGCATGAATAAGCCTGTTTACGTGGCTGCTGAAAGCTACAAGGTATGCCAACCTGTACCTTTAGGGTTAAATGGATATTCGTTCAACGCTAACTCTTTGGTAATCAACCAGCTGGAGGCAGCACATATTTTGAACCAGTATTTTATTATCAACAGAAATTTAACATTGGAGTTTGGCCTATGGATTTGGTTTTCAAATTTCTACTTACATATTGACACTCTATTTTGCAGTTTGCACGTCTCTATCCGTTGGACCAGAAAGACATGGGTCCTGCTTTACGCCCTATTGATTTCGGGGTTCCTATTCCATCGAAGGTTGAGGTTGAAACATCGGCTTGGGATTATACTCCTCCTCAGTATCTTACTTTGCTCTTCACTGATCTTGGTGTATTGACTCCATCTGTAGTCAGTGATGAGCTCATTCAGCTATACTTGTAGTCATATTTGAATGTAATTTTAGACACAGTGCATATCTTGGATGCGTTTGTATTTTATTTTTGACAATTTTGAATTCAATGCATGAGTATTCAAGTAGAGTCACAGAGGCAAAGTTGTAATTTCCCAAGTGCGATCTTAGGTGAAATTTTGGTGAGGAGGCGAATTTGATGATCAAGAGCAAATGAGATCAAGTCCTTTGCGGGTTGCAACTTCAAGAATTTTCTTGAGCGGATGCAATTGGCAAAAGCCGATGAAGGGTCAATCATCAACTCAACCAAGCCCTTCTATCAATGGCAACTTTCCTCTTCTTTTCCTTCTTTTTTTTGGTTTTTTGTTCTTGCAGTTTCATCACCTGTTTGGAGAAGTTCTTCAAAAAATACACTGCTACAGGATCAAAATAAAGTTGCAGTAGTAAACACGTAGCTGAACTTCTGGCAAAGAGCAATGAAGCATTTTTTTTGCACAATCTGGGGTACAGACCACAGAGAGGATGGGTTTAGAAGTTTTGGGGTACAACATAAATCTTCGTTGCTCACTCGCATTTGAAATTTATCAGAATTAGTTTGGTCTGGTAGAAGAGCTAATGCTACTGCATGCAGTCCAGAATGTCTAGGCAATATCAATGTCCTGTTACTGGGTTGTTACTTGTTAATCACCCGTATGAGCTCCATCGTGTTCTTTTTAGTGAACAATTTTTTCATGAACACTATCTCTTTTTGCGCACACTACTTTTCTATGCAGACACTATTTTATACGCCATTACCAACATTTCTATCAATGAGTAAGCATGACACAAGAATCAACTGTAAATCAAAGTTCATATATATATATATATTAGACTAGTGAGAAAAAATATTTAGTTTATCATCACAAAAACATAAACATGTTAAACAAAAGATCTCAAACAAAACCCTAGAGTTTATATATTTTTAGAACTATAAGCATGTAATAAAATATTAGCATGCATGCTAAGCATATATTCAAATTTGCAATTGATATAAAATAAAAAAATACTAGCATACATAATAATAATAAAATTAACTATGCTTAAATAAAAACAAGAAGAGTATTTGTTGAAGCACTTTAAAGTGATGAATTATTTGTCCTTAAGGTTTTATTACCTATCACTTGTGCAATTAGAATGTTCGCAATATACCTCACAAGATTCCAAAAAAACCACATTGGTTTAGATGTACTTCTAAACAAGGTCTTTAAATAAAAGATCATGTAACTCAAATATCACTTAACAAAATAAACCTAAACTCTAGATTTGAAAGAAAAATCAAAGCATAAAAGGAGAAGAAAAACACTAAAATGAGGCAAGGAAGAGTGGGTAAAAATCTAAAAAATCCAAGTTGAAAACTCTTCCCCCCCCCCCCCCCAATTTATAGTGAATTTTGGAAGCTAAAAATTTGAAGAATTAATTCCCACCATTATCAACGTTTGATTAGCTACCATAAATCAAGAATTAAATCTAGAAAAATCAAGGGTTCTTTGAGTATGAAAACCAAAGGTTATTTGAGATTAATTTCTCATTCACCCATAATTTATTTAAATCATGTTAATTAAAATAAATTTTCAATAATCTCCTCCATGAATGGAAATTGTCTCACCAATTTGAAAACAATTTAACGATTTGTTGAGAGATAATGATTTGGTAGATTACTACATCATGATAGGTAGCTTCTAACTTTGAACCTTTCTTAGTAAAATACCATCAAATTTACTCGGCTAAATAATAAACGTGGTGTCTTGGACTATTTAACATTTTGTGTAAACCAAGACAATAATACTCATATAGTCCTCTATCTAGAGATTTCCTTTGGTTCTCACTGTTGTGTTCATTTTGGCCCTGAACAACTCTTGGATTCATGAGTGCTTTAGAAAATCCAGCCTTTATCAAAATTCTCAAAGAAATAGCCACATTTTTCACTTTTATAGGTGATTTTTTATTAAGAGTATTATGTTATACTTCACTTGGTGTATCAAGGTATAAAAATCATTAAGAGCTCAGCTCACTTTTTATCACGCTGCATCTAGCACTTATTTCATTATAGAAATAAGTAGGAAATAATAAATTTTTAGTGCCACCAATAATGTTATATGGCTTAATTTTTCATTTGAACTTAGATCTTTGTATCTCCAATCAACTAGGTATGACTATTATCTACACTCTTTCATCTTTCAAGGGCTTTAAGCCCATTCCCCTTGATGAATTATAAAGGTTATGTGCAAGATTTCACCAATAACTAAAAGAGAATATGTTAGGGTGTGGTATCAATATAAGTATTCCAACCAAAAAAGCATGACAAAGCTCTTCGTCATGTCCAAATAAAAGGATGAAAGCCCCGAAGCATGCTTCTAGAGACTAAATGAAAAAATAATTGAACCAATCATCACTAAAGCCCTGATTAGTAGAGTCTATAATTACTTCTTATAGGAAAACATATACAATCTCTATGACATAACACTTATTATAATAAAATAACTAATAGAGAACCGTATTCGAATAGAGGAAGCTAACATGAATAAGCATGGTCACCCTCATTTTAAAAAAGTAAAAGCTACACAATGCCATTCGTCTCCCACTAAAGCATCCAAAAGGAATACTAGGGGGAATATTTATGATCGCATAACTATACCTCTCATCACCACATATGATGAGGTATTGACCACCATTAAATGAAAATACTTCGTGCAATACCCATTTCTTATAAAAAGTGTTTCAAACATTAAAAAAAATAATCTTAACAAGTTCTATCTCCTTCATTATAACTATGAGCATGACACTAAGGAATACCATACCCTAAAGAAGAGTTAGAAAGATTGATCATTAGAGGATATCTCCAATAATTTATCAAGAAGGAGAGGCAATCTGAATAAGAAGGAAAACAAATTTGCACATTCCATATGAGCTACATGAAATCAGATAATCTTTGGATTATCTCTAAAATCGTATATTCATCATTTGAATTTTTTTAAATAAATTAGTGTTTCTCCATAAAAATCTCTATGATAAAATATTCATGTCTCTATTAAAATTCTCTAAGTCTTTATGACCACCTACCTAAAAAAAAAGAATCAAGGAACCTTCTTCAAATCTTCTACCACTTAACTCTAAAAATACTAAATAATCAGGGATCCTTCTTCAAACCTCCTAACCACTTATCTCTAAAAGAATCAAAGATTATTCTTCAGTCTCTATGACTGCTCATGTGTCCTTGAATGTACACACAAACCATATCATTTACTTTTATCTATTTGTTATTATTAATAGAACGCTTTATTTATCAGGCAAGAAAATTAAAACTCTCATTTCTCTTGTAGAAACATTTATAAAATTACATGAAGAAATCTCATATAAAAATATTAATATAAGCCACAAAATTAAATCATTTATTTCTTGTAAAGGCAAAGGCACAACCATGGTAACATTATCATGCAAGAATAATAAAAAGGTAATATTTGTATAATAAGTATTTTCTCCTCTATTTTTGTTAATCAAAGTCTCCCAAACATGTTTTTTTTTTTAAAAAGGCTTGGAAGGACAAATGATGATTCCTAAAATTAAAAAAAAAAAAGGATCATTTAGGCCGCGCTTACACGACTAGCCCGAACTAGCCTCTCTCTTCTTTTTTCTCTATCCCCCTTTTTTTTTTTCTTTTCTTTCCTTCCAGACTATCCTTGCCCTGACACACGCCTCTATGTACTTTTTATTCTCAAGACTAATAAATTCTTTGTGCAAGCTTACACGATCACTAGAAACTATCATGCTTTGCTTTAAAAATATGGACATACCTTTTATAATCATGCATACTAAGGTTGGGGGTTTGATAAGAAGTGGGAGGAGTTTTACTTTAGAAGAGCTAGAAAGGTAGAGGAAGGAAAAATAGAATATAGTAGAAGAGCTTGCGAAGGATGATGAAGTCAATAAACTAATAAGTGATGAAGAAGCCACCAAGTTTCTCAGATTAATGAAATATAGTGACTACAACATGGTGCACCAACTAAAAAAAACCCCTTCTTGAATATTGCTACTCTCTCATCTTGATTTTGGAACCACACTGAAAGGATCTTTATAGGGTTTTAAATGAAGCATATGTTCTTTAAGATATCACATTCAATTTCATAGAGCATCTAGTAGGAAGAATCCAGGGTACCAACTACCTGTATTTTTGTGTCATGATGGACTTCAAGAGGTTGTGGAGGTTGAGCGTCTTGAAGTGACATAAACAAAAGATGAGGTTGTTTATCGTAAGAGTGTTGAGAATGATGGTCCTTCCATGAACATTCTAGGCCCTTTCTACGAGTTGGGGTGATATTGGTGTTGACCCTTACACGGATGCTACATACATGTCTTCGAGTTGGAGAAGT
>Ga0307518_10001763_pt1 | contig 15988 bp, 19 predicted proteins | sample 25_EM_MG_FD_203889 | JGI IMG/M metagenome (GOLD analysis project Ga0307518, IMG submission 203889) | Populus trichocarpa ectomycorrhiza microbial communities from riparian zone in the Pacific Northwest, United States - 25_EM | ecosystem: Host-associated > Plants > Roots > Unclassified | place...
TTGGCCCATCCGCAAACCAAATACATGCTGTCCTGGACTGTAACGACACCGGTGAACCTGCTGTGGGCGATGGGCATATGCCATATACTCAGATAACTGAATGGCTAAACTGGCGAACTCTAGCGTGATGGTTGGTGTGATCCCATCAACACCGCGACGGTATCAGCAAATCCGTCCGCTTGCGGCTGTCCTTGCTGTCCTACACACTGGGTGAACGAGCGACGGTGTGATCGATGTTCGCAACATGCAGGAGTGCTGCTCTTGTTTCCTTCTCAATTGAGTGGATAACGACATTCACACAGCCACGCCCAATTATGGATCCATATGGATCCACAACACGCAATGATTGGCGGTTTGGTTGAGTGCTGACTAGCTACTGTGTGCTCCTTGTCCATTGTTCGATGCTTCAAGCAACAAGGTACCCGGGATGTGTTCGTCCCATTGTAAGCTGAAATGAGCTAGGTCAGTCCCTCCTGCACTCACAGACACGTATCGCAACCCCAGGGGCACTGCAGGTTGACTACATGACTAGGTGGCTGCGCCGCTCGCCGTGAATGGCATCCTTCACAGATCAGTGACAGAAAGAGTGGAATAATGAGTGTCTTGCAACTCCGACGTTTGTAGTCCGGCAACGCCTATATTATTGACAGTCATCGATTTTTTGGTGGCGAGTCTCCTTCCCCTCGACAATTCCACACCCGTCTTGGACCACACTTACGATTATCTTACTAGCGTCTAAAGAGATCTCAGTCGCATTTCGTTTGCATCGCATTGCTGTCGACCAACGCTTGATCCACGCTTTTTTTTTTCTCCTCTTCACTCCGTCGCTTGCACTCCTCTCTAAGTAGCTAATCCCTTGTTCTTCAGTTGCTTCCATAACTTTCTCGGCGACCCCCCTTTCCTCCTAAATTTTTACGTTGTCTCGAGCATATATTCGACCTTTCCTTTCGATCACATCATTCTTTCTCCTTTTCTCCCTTTCCCCACCCCCAGCCAGGCATGTCTCGTCGTGATTCTGAGGATATCAATCCATCCCCGGGGCTCGTCACAAAGCGTTCTGCTGTAGACCGCGATTATGCACAACCTACTTATCCGTCACCCATGCCTGCCAATAATCCATCAGCATCGTCGGATCGACTTGGCCCACAAGCATACGGATCTAACATCTCGGCAATTCCCCGAGCATACAGCACCAACGTCGCCGCTGGCCTCGATGCTTGGCCTTCTGCTGCAGACAGGCACACCGCAAATTTAGTCCATCCACAAGTTCAGCACATCTTCTCCTCCAACCACCATCGTCCCTGCTCCCTTTCAACAGGCACCTCCCCTCCCGTTGGTACGCCGTCCCCAGGCTACTATAACACATCTTCTGAGACCGAGCGTGCCAACACTTTGTATCGCCAAGCTCAGCCGACACAAGGTATCCAGTCCGCGTCTTCAAACACCGCCTCTCACTCCAACCCCAGTCTTAATCTTGATTTCATTCGTTCTACCCTCTGGTGGGGTGGTCTTGAACCTTGGATGGACGAAGAGTACGCAAAGCAGGTCTGCAGCTTGATGGGCTGGACTCCTGTACACATCAAGGTCCCCACTGTGGGCACTGACCCCTCTGCCCAGCAAGCCAACAATCCGGGCTACTGCTTCTTGACATTCCCTTCACCTTCTACTGCGGCTTCTGCGCTAAACCAGGTCAACAGTGGTGGCGGCGGCGGCGGCTCGCAGCCTGTTCAAATGCCGAACTCCAACAAACCTTTTCTGATGAATTTGGCGTCGTCGATACCTTGTTCACTCATGTCATCCGCTTTTCCCACATCTAGTGGGACTGGATCCATGCCGCAGCAACAGTACCAAAAGGAATATAGCATTTTTGTAGGTGATTTGGCTCCGGAGACCTCAAACTCGGATTTGGTCGCCGTCTTCCGCAACCCACTGCTTGGTTTGCGCAACGACCGTGAGCCCAAATTCATACGTCCGTTCCTTAGTTGCAAGAGTGCCAAGATCATGCTCGACCCCGTCACTGGTGTCTCTCGGGGTTATGGATTCGTACGGTAAGCAATAGAGCTGCTGATCGAGTACATGGCTGATCCACCATCCCCAAGATTCACCGATGAGGCGGACCAGCAGCGGGCATTGGTGGAGATGCATGGACTCTACTGCCTATCGCGCCCGAGTGCGTTTTCTCGTAGAGAATATCCTTATTTATTTTTCTGACAACTCTCTTCAGTGCGGATATCCCCCGCTACTGCCAAGTACAGGCCTCCGCAGTCGCACATTCCATTGAGTCTTCCTCCGATCCAATACTCTCAGCAATCGATCGATCAGAGGCCGAATATCGTGACAGTATCCATACCACCGCCAAATGTGAACCAAGTAAGAAGCGTCTCTTCTCCCATTGCCGCATCAGCAAGCAACGGCTCCCCATCATCCACGGACACCCCTGTTGGCCCATCTAGTTCCGGTCCAGGGCTAAATGGATCTGGATCTGTCGGCACCCTTGGCTCTGGTTCATGTGCGAGAGTTTCCTCCGGGATCCTGTCGCCTACGTCATCAGAAGACATTATCGGTGTAGCTTCTGGAGCCTCCTCGCAGTATGGAGCCATCCCGTTGAAAGGAAGTGCTGCTTCTGGAAACTTATCGCTTTCCTCTGGTTACACACCCAACTCCCACGAGCAGAATACCCATCCCCGGTACATTTTCTCCGAGGAATCCTGGAAGCACCACGCTCAAGCCCGCGCAATTCTCGGAAACCTGATTGGACCGAACGGCGAGCAACTGACCTCCACCGACCCGTACAATACGACGGTCTTTGTAGGTGGACTGTCGCCCTTGATCTCCGAAGAAACCCTACGGACTTTCTTTTCTCCGTTCGGTGATATCCACTATGTGAGGGATTATTCTTTTAGTGTAGCGTACATCCATTTATTCGCTTCGCAGGTCAAAGTTCCAGCTGGAAAGCACTGTGGATTTGTCCAGTTTGTACGCAAGGCTGATGCAGAGAGGGCAATCGAGAAAATGCAAGGCTTCCCGATAGGCGGGAGCAGAATACGACTAAGTTGGGGAAGGAGTCAATGTATGTCCAACTCTCGAGTCAGGTTCACAATAATTTACGCCCCTTTCAGATAAAGCGGCACAGGCTGCTGCCCAAGCTGCCCAGGCGGCCGCCCTACAATCTCAGTTCCAAGTTCAAATGCCCACGAACTCTGCTGCCAACCTGTCTTCGGAGCAAGCTGTCCATCTTTTGCAAACCTTGGGGATCAGTGCCTTCGGTGGCCAGGATACGAACAGTGCTAGCTACCTTACCCCAAACGGTACGAACACCGCCAACGAGGACAAGTTGGGGCCTCTCTTCACGAACCAAGCTCGACAGGATGGCATGAACTCCCATTCCCATGAAGACACATTTTCTAATCCCTATTTGCCACGCTCCATGACTTCGGACGCCCTGGAATATCAGCATCCCCCCAGAACTCAGCATCCCTTGTCGTTCTCACCATTCTCTCCCGATGCTAATATGCTCATACTTGGTAATCAAAGAAAGACTTCGGAGGAAATTGCCGTGCCAGGTGCCTTTTCACAATCAGGGTTTGATTCGACCACTGCGGATGCCAACACTGCCCTCCGTGACAGGTCCTTGGAACCCAGGACTCCTATCCGAGGTTCAGGTGGCTCTCCGAAATTCGGGGCATACTGCGAAGAGACTACCTCGCGACCGAATTCTCACGCTTCGTCTCAAGGTCAGTTGGCGCGGAGTGATCTGCAGGAGACGTATGATCCTATCCAGGATCTCAATGGCACTCTGGCAAGCCTGGATTTGGACTATAACAGCGCATGGCAAGCATCTGGCGATGCTGCACGCAGGAAAGCACATGGCCTTTGATGCCCCTCTTTTCGTCTATCAAGATCACAGATATCTTTGGCTGGATTCGCTTTTCTTCGATTTTGATTTCTCCTCATGTTATATTCGATTTCTATCCTCCGTCTGGATGAAAAAGTTCTCTAGACCTGTTTCAAACTGCGCTTGGATCCTCCATCGGGCATTGTTCCTGTTACCCAGCTCCGCTCTCGATATGTGTACCCGCTTCTTCCATCACTCCGTCAGTTGTGTCCTCGTTTCCTTGCCACTTTTGTCGATGTTCTTGTTTTGTGTTTTTCGTCTAGTGAATAAACGGCAGTATTTAAACACCATGGCCATCTCGACCTGTATCTTTCTACCAGTTTCTTTTATAATAGTACCCAGTCTACGTCATCCCACTTTTGTGCAGGGTATTTTCATGATACGAACAAACACAGTAGTATTAAAGCAAGATCACCTAGTTCCAGGCATCCGGTTTGTGATAAATGATAAGGCAGTACAAACGATCGTAAACTATGAAGGAAGTGGAAGAGAAAATAAAACACTAGTACATGGTCAAGCGACAAAGAATTTAATTTAATCGACTTAAAGGACGTACAGGGAGGACATCAGAATACCGGGGATGGATTTCCGTAGTTCATACATCTGCCACACTCGTTAGAAGCCCAGCGCGACTAGCAGCATTGAGGCCTTCACCAGTTTCATCACGGAGGGCAGTACCAGAGGTCGAGGCATATTGATTGGAGCCACTCGCCAACTGTCCCATGACGTCATTCTGAAGCTGCATGGGCACGAACACGACCTTGGAGTGGGCAGACTTCGCCATTTGCTGGAGAGCTTCGAGTTGACGAATCTGCATGGCAGCGGGTGAAGCGAGAATATCGGCAGCTTGACGCATGAGCCTAGCCGCGTCAACTTCAGCACGGGCAGCGATGACCTTGGATTCTCCGAGACGCTTCTGTTGGGCAGCGGAGGAGAGGGAGGCAGCGACTTCGGGGCTGAAGATGATGTCCTTGATAAGGATGCCTTCGATGGCAACACCCCATTTGTCAGCCACGTCGCCTACGATCTCGGCTATTTCGAATGCGATTGCCTCGCGTTCAGTGACGACACTCTGCACCGCCCGTGCACCGACAACGTGTCGCAAAGTTGTCTGAGCACGCTCGATGAGGGCCTGACGGAGGTCAGTTATGCCGAAGGCTGAACGGTATGGGTTCGTGATCTGGAAGTAAATGACAGAATCGCTGGGATGATGATGAGAACGAGGATTCTGCTGCTATGCCAACAAGCTTACATCTCGACATTGACGTTGTCCCTGGTAATAACGATCTGTCTGCCAATGGGACTGATCTGAACTTTGACATCGACTACGCGAAGGCTTTCGGTGCAGACATTGACCTCTACAAGGCCAGGGTCGACGGATTTGTAAAACTTGCCAAAGCGTGTGATCAACCCGACAGAACCTTGACAAATGGATAAGAACGACGAGATGAAACATTGGGATATGAGAAAGATACCTTGTTGGACATTGCGGAATGGGTTGGGGAACGGGCAACAAGGTATTGCACCAAGGCACCCAACGACGGACCCCAGGCTTTGGATGAACGAACCGTAGAGTCCGTGCTTGACCTGTATAAGAATGAACACCCGATTTCGGGTGTATGCACCTGAAACAAACGCACCTGACCCGTGCCAAGGTCCTGGGCATAGGAGGGCTGAAAGAACAACGGGTGAGCGATACTGTGTTCATCGTTGAACCACGGTTGCTAACCTGCAGCTCACTAGTTCTCAACGGTTGCACATGGATCAAGTGTGTACCTTGCACTTGCCCACCAACACGCCTCGTTGGATGATCTTCTGTGACTGGATATGTTATTTTGACTCATGGTCTGGCAACTGGTGTGGGTGACAACTCACCATTAGGGGCATGGTGGTCAACGACGTTCCCGCGGGAAGAGCCAGATGCGGTGGGAGAGGGAACACGGTCCTTGCGATCGACAGCGCTGGCCGACATAGTAGTAATGTTAAGACAGATGGCAGGCACCTGAGTTATATAGGAGTGCGAGCAAGCAGTTGAGTGTTGAAGTAAGGCGGTGTCACAGCAAGGTCAGGCACTAACAACTCTAACAACAAGTGTTGTCATTGCGCAGCAGGCAGCTGACACAGGTTCTCATTGCACCCATGGTGAATGCGTAGGCGTAACAGGGAAGGTCGATCAGAAGAAGTTCCAGACTGTCTATTGTGTTCGGGCGCTGAAGATAAGTTCGAGTCTAACATCCGATAAGTTGGCTTGTAGCCGAGGATGGTGTCATTTACTCTGAGACTGCTGTAGTGTCGTTTCCCAACGTTCACCGTTGTCAACAACTTCCAAGTGGCAATCTGGTGTTGTTTGCACTGGTCAGCTTGCTTCATATACAGTTTGGTCACCACACTACACCCCGGCCCCTCGACCTTCTCGGCTCTTAACCACAGCTAAATATCATGAGGCACTGGCTCATGAAAGCGGAGCCCGATTCACGCCTCGTCAAGGGAAAAGACGTCAAGGCATGTACACCGCAATCGTACTATCGAGCAAGGCCCCTCATGCGGGTCATTTCGGGCAGTTCAGCGTGGATGACTTTGAGGCTGCAGGGACTACAGCATGGGAAGGTGTCCGCAATTTCGAGGCAAGAAATCTGATGAAGAAAATGGCTGTCGGAGACAAGGTTAGTCCGTGCAAAACAGTTCCGCCCGAGGTGCCAAGTTTGTAGGTGCTGTTCTACCACTCAAACTGCAAGGATCCCGGTGAGTGGACCAAATCTGGGCGGAGATCTGCACCGCTGAGGACTCATTTGTCACAGGTATTGCTGGTTTTGCAGAGGTCTGCTGCGCAGTGGCATTCTTTCCAACCGCGTTCTGACATATCCTAATATTACCAGGTTTGCAAAGAGGCGTATCCAGATCGTGCGCCTTCAAACGTTGACTTTACCGCCCTCAATCTGCTGACTAGCTCTTGCATGCAGACACTGCGTGGGACAGGTGCGAGTCTTAATGGGCCCTAGTTTGTCGTTCTGAAATCGCGCCCATTGTAGCTCACATCCATATTATGATCCAGTGAGATGTTTAGTATGTTGCTGTAACCACATGCTGCTCACCTGATATCAGAAATCGGACAGGGAGGCACCAAAGTGGTTTATGGTAGACTTGAAATTCACGTCGAGAGCTCCCAACTTCGTGTCGTTGTCTCTGTTGCGCTACGTTTCTACGTTATCGTCACATGATCACCCCGAGGAAATTGCGTATATTGGTTCAGATGGAGTCAAAGTCATCAAAGGTTTGTCACTTCTCCTCCAGCGACGTGGCTCTACAAACGATAGTCGGCAGAGATGCCACTGCTCAACCGTGGCCGCCTGAGTGTCCAGCGGGTATCACAAGAATGCTGGGATGCTATCCGACAAATGGTCGAAAGGGGCGGCTGGGAGAATATTTCTGTCTTGCAGAAGGCTGGCAAAGGAAAGGCGAAACTGAAATCCACGAAAGATCTGAAAACGGGAAAAAAGGATTCCCGAGGCGACACCGATCAAGTTGGAGATGTGGCAGAACAGAAATCTGAATCCAGAAGCACTGGATTGGACCACATCGGTGGGTTGAATGGGGCCAAAGGGCGGAAGAGGAAAGTGTTGGAAGAGGAAGCGGTCTCAACCGACGGCCCTCGTCGCAAATCAAGTAGAATTGCAAAGTCTCGAAGTTACTAGTCTATGATGAGAATGCTTAGCCCCTTTTCAGAGGTTAGGCGGACCGGCGCGTTCCGAGGTTGCCTCGGTGGTATCGGGCAAAACCCCGAAATGACCATCTCAGGCGAACAGGCAGGCACTGCCCCGCAACAACTTGGCTTGCGCGGTGTGAGCCTACATCTTATCCTCGTCATCGTTATATTCGCGATGTCCTGCCTTGTTTGTATTGTGCTACCATTACTCGTATTTCGTTCCATCGCTTCGAACACTCCCACTTGTCGATATTACTGGAGATTAACTGTTTTCCTCGGCAGTCTTGTGGTGGTATCCACCTGGGGTGTTGCCGTGGCTGTTGGCATGACCTTGGTTGGTCGTCGAAACGATGTCAACTATGTCGTTGCACGTACCTTCTACGCTCTGGCCAGCTATGCACTTGACATAAAGGTGGTGGTAGAGGGGGAGGAGCACCTACAAACGCGACCCGCTGTGATGGTCAGCAATCACCAGAGTATGCTTGATATATTGTGTCTAGGAAGGTGAGCACCACCTAGGCTATCGTGGATCTTGCAAGATCATCATCCCACGTTTCTTTGCGTCCTGCTTACCTTTCATATAGGATGTTCCCCCAGAAGGCTTCTATTATGGCGAAGAAAGAGCTGCAATGGACACCACTTGGTCCTTGGATGTTCATGTCTGGTGCTATATTCATTGATCGTGGCAACAGTTCCAGGGCACAGGAGTCCTTGGCAGCCGCAGGGGAGAAGATGAAGTCCAAGGGTATTTCACTCATGATGTATCCAGAGGGCACGCGACACAATCAAGAAGAGCCTTCTCTCCTTCCCTTCAAGAAGGGGGCCTTTCATTTAGCTGTTCAAGCTGGCATCCCAATAGTACCCGTTATATGTGAGAATTATTGGCGAATCTACCACAAGAGCGTTTTTGATACAGGGACAATCAAGTTGCGAGGTGTGTTGCTCTTACGGATCTACTAGTTCTGATATCGCTCAACGTTATCATGCCACGCCTTTTTTGAACAGTTCTCCCACCGATACCAACGGCCGGTCTGACCATGGCGGATGTTTCTGAGCTCGCGACTCGCGTTCGGAGTCAGATGCTCGATGCATTACGTGACATCTCCGTGAAGGTGGCGATAACCGAGGAGTCAACAAAGTTGGATGAATCCACACCCGAACCAGTGCCTACATTGAATGTGGAACCGGTCGTCATTAACGAGGTCTTGCCAAGTGCGCCAGAGACGCCAAGTGAAACTACCAGCGAGTCAAGTGACTTCACCCACGCTACTCGGAGCTTGAGACTGCATGGGAGCGTGAGCGAGTATGCGACAGAGACAGATGATGAAGGCAACGTCTTAGTTGGACGGCATTGATTATTGGTGATAACCGCGTTCATATCCTGGCATGACGAGAGTTTGATACCATTATGTAGTGGTTGGCGCAGCGTTATAGCACGCGGTACATAAGTCTGGAACCTTGACGAAGTTATTGCATTGTTTTACTCTTGCTATTTGCCCCGCAACGCCCACTAAGGAAAGCAGTGTGAAGAGATATTACGCATTGGCCGCTTATGGAGCGTTTACCACCGCCTGCCACGACACGGAACTTGCACATGTCGCGGCTGGTCGCCGGCTTCTCTTCCCCAATTCTCCGTTTGGCCAGCTTCGGGTAATCTCGTTAGCTGATTTTGTTTTTCGGGGTTCTATGCTAGGGGCACAGAGTCGTCACGTGTCCCGCGGTAGATTCAATTTTTTTGTGGTGGCAACGATAAACGTTCCTTGGGCTTATTTCCCCTCACCGGGGGTATATAAGCACACTTCTCCCTCCCTCGACACCTCACCTCTCTTCCGCGGAACCCATCCACACACTTCACACTTCCTTGCCATGGTTATCACAAGAGCATTGCCTGGTATGAACTTGCGCTGTTGCACTGTTTGCACTTTGTCCCTCACCTGTGTCAATGTCAGAGTGCTGGGGTCACCGTGGTGTGCGTGTCTGAGCAATGATAACTCATCACAAGTCTTACCAAGGCCATCATTTAGGCCTCCGCCCTCTATCCCGAGAACACGCTCGCTAGCTTTGAAGCCGCCATCCGTGATGGGGCCGAGGGCATCGAGAGCGGTATTTAATAACCCTGCCCATCATCCTTCCCCGTAACCTCTGTCTCAGACGTGCACGTCTCCTTGGATAGCGTCGTAGTCATGTTTCACGATCCCGGTGGGTCCATTGCGCCAACCATTGGTCTTGCTTTGTTCAGAATCGGATCTGACGAATGTGTGTGCTTTACCAGCACTCGAGAGGACGACCGGGTCCGAAGGTAATTGGCCAACTGCAGATGAGGCTTGCACGTTTGTTCATTGACGAATCCGGTATCCAGGTCTAATCAGAGAGCGAAATTGGCACGGCATAGATGGGATGGAACATCTCCGCACTATCAAGGAACCGCGGCAGCCAATTCCCACTTTTGCAGAAACCATCACGCTACTTATGAAGGTAAGTCCATTCTCGGCGTATCACTCGGACGCCCGTGCATCGCATTGCCGTTAATTTCGTCATCAGCCGGAGAACCAACACGTCAAATTCAACATTGACGTCAAGGTTCAGAATGACCCGGACCGTTTGTTCTCGCTCATGCATAACATCATCTCGGAGCAGCCCGACTGGGAAATCAAGCTTGCACCGCGCATCCTGCTTGGCCTCTGGCACCCTCGATTTGTCGCCTTTGCCAAGGCGAGACTCCCGTATTGTCGGCGCTCCCACATTGGTGTCAGCACCTCAATAGCCCGCAAGTATTTCTGGCATGACGTTGAAGTATTCTCCATGAGATTCGCTTCTCTGGCTAGTGTGGACGGATCTAAGTAAGTCACCGTAGATCCGTGGTCCCTGTCTCGTGACACATTCTTTTCAGATTCCGTGAAGAATGCAAGATAGCGGGCAAGAAGATCATGGTGTGGACTGTCAATGAACCTGAATACATGATGGAGGTCAGCTGAATTTCGGAGAATCTGTCCAATACAAATGGCTCATCTGGTCCTGTAGGCTGTTCGCTGGGGTGTCGATGTAGTGCTTACCGATGTCACTAAGAAGTGGCTGGACCTTAGAGAGGCTTTGCAAGGTACGCCGGATCTACCCTTAATATTGGATGTTTCACTTAACTGCCATGCAGTCGACTACGATGCTATGCTTTCTCGGTACGGACGGCTCTTCCTGTGGACAAAATGGCACTTCTACTTTCCGGCTGTACTGTCCTTCGCGAGGGCTACGAGGATGACTCTTGAGAGTGCAGCTGGTCCCTTTGATCACTTTGTGCTCCCCGAGCCTGCCACCATGACGTCGAGAATTGCGTAGAAAGACAATAGAAGGACTATTTAACACATGTCGTCGTTTGCCGTTGGGGATTTTAGTATATTGGAGCAATGCTGGAGCAAGCTATAGATAATCGCTTTCCTACGTAGTACACTTGTTGGTTTCAACAGAGGTTTTCCAAGCACAGCTATTGGTCAGCATGGTGTCAATGACCACGTGAATAAGACTTCCTCGCTAACTTGGGTTTGCCACCGATGCCTATGTCCCTTTCTTTCCCTTCCGGTTTGTAAGTTATCTCTCCCCACTGACTCACAGCGGCACCGTCTCAATCGCCTCTTTCCATTATCCCAGCCAATAACCGCAATGAATCCACTTTACCATAACCCCCACCTACCACCTCGTAGAACACACCGGAAGCGTCATTCCGCCTCAAGACTGTCTTCCGAAACGGTCCAAACGCTGCCCGAATACTCGTCCCCGCCTCGCTGGCCTAATGCAGTCAGCTCAGTGCTGTTAGAAGGCGAGGAATCTGACAGGCCACCAGATTATCCCACTGCAACAGACGAAGGAGACGCGGATACAGAAGACGATCAAGAAATTTCCTATTTTCCACAGCATTTAGTTGCTTCCTCGAAGCGCCGGTCGCCTTCGTACATTCGCAGACGCAAACACGCCATGGCGCCCCCGCCACCACCAGTGGATCCTTTCCTCGACACGCTGCTTGAGCGCAGTGTACACGCGCTAGAGTTGTCCAACGCACTATTACAAAGCTCAATCTCCACACAGACCAGCTTATCTACGCTTCTTTCGCCAGTGGAGAACGAGCCGGACCGCACCCTTGAGGTGCGTGCGCGGAACTTGTCCACACGCATCAGAGTCAACAGTGGGATGCATACAACGTGGATGGACCATCTGGACGACATATCGAAGGGCGTAGATAAGTTACTTGAGGATGACTCGCCATCTGCTGATGAGAGTGCGGTGAGCCGTAGTCTTCCGACATTTGCTGCACCTGAATTACGACATCGGAGAAAACCATCGCTGTTAGAGTTGAGTGGCTCATCTTCTAGCAACTCGCAGCTCCAGTATTCGCATCCTGCACGCGATAGACTCATCGCACCCCCTCCGAGAGCGCTCACGCAATTTGTTGAGTCATCAACAGACCCCGAACTCATAATACTGCCATCTACGCTCGGGCTCCGCTCAACTCCTTCCACGCATCCTAGAGATCTTCGGACTCATTTTTCTGAGCACTTTTTGCAGATAACCCCTTCACAATCTTCTGGTTCTATTTCCGAGCCAAATCGGGATAATGGTCCATCTGCTTATAATCTCCTTTCGAATCTCGTCAAGCGGTCGAATTCATCGGATGCTTCCTCCCGGTTCTTTGGCTCACCCACGAGACGGGGTTCTGAGAGCACAGAGAGTACAGAAAGGGGTTCTGCAATGTCGTCACCTTCTTCCGGCCGAACCATACGCTGTGATCGGATGCGGTCGAGAACTCAGGTATCTCCCCCTCAATCACGTCCTGAGACACCAAGACAACTACCGACACCTCTACAACCACCATTGGAGACACTCCCAGCATCGTCCTCGGAGTCGTTATCATCTGTTGAAAGTTCTTCCTGTTTTCGCACAATGCAGTCCCTGCGAAGAATTCTGGATAATCAGCCGTCATCCCTTTCTGTGAATGATATCTCTCGAAAAGAGCAGGTACTCCGCCGTGCACCAAGTTTTTTCCCAGTGACGCCTCCCCCGGCACCCTTGTCGGCCACATCGGCCGCCACAGCATCGATATCCCGGCTCCTTACAAAAGGACGTCATTCACTCTCTACGCGGCCCCCTTCACCTCCAGCACACTCCTCCCTGAAAATTCGTTCTGTTCCTCCAACTCCTGCTTCGTCCCCAAGCACACTGAGCCTGGTGGATCTATTTGGAAATGGTGTGGCCAAGGCGATTGGCAGCGCTACGCCGTCGCCTGCTGGTACACCTAAACGTATAAGTTTCGCGGAGCTTCCTGAGTCTTACTCCCGTTCACGACCTGGGCCGTCGAAACTTCGGGAGAAAAAGGCCAAGAAAAAGGCGAAGTGCATAAAGAACAAAACATCGCAAGAAAGCACTGGGTGGTTTAAGACTTGGTTTGGTGGTGGATTGATAGCTGGACCGTCGACTGGGAGATGGCAAGAGGAGAGATTTGAAGACCGGATGACGAGAGGGTGGGCCAGGCCTGGGTACGGAGCAGTAGACGAGTGGGCTATGTGAAGCTTCATGGTTTATGGATGGATGGACTTCGGAGGGAATGGTCAAATAAGTTATAAGCGGATATCCCTTGTGCTACTATTTTTCATTCACATTTCCTACTACTTACCTTGCGATACCTCACCTTTTACTTGAATACTTATCATGACGTACGATGTATGTACTTTGCAGGCTTGTCTAACGAGTATTAGGGATATTCAGCGGGATATGATACACGTGAAAGGATGCACAGTAGAGGCGGATACACCTACGACCAGTTGAAGCACGACCGACCGAACGGGTTTCCAACCGCCTAGCCAACTTCATCGATATACTTCACCCCTACCACTCATCATCGGTCTCATTCGTCATCTGGTCACTCCACCAACAAAGAACCAGCGCATGCCAAACAAGTGGCTGGGCAATGCTGCACAGAGATACATGTTGTGATGCTGGAGCTATCAATATCCAATATAAGGTCTAATTCAATAACCAGACAAATATTCAAGGTACGATGCACATGGACTCACATTTGTATGAGCTGGCTCAACATCCTGTGACTGGAATGCCAAGTCGCACGCTATATGACCCTCGTAATAAGATATCTGTTGATGAGTCGAGTAGAGAGGGCAGTCAACAATGAGCTAAAATGGCCTTGAAAGTGACAGTACAAATGATTCATATAGTGGACGAACCACATAGTCGCTGTCGCGCACCGCCGATCTGCAACATAACGCGTGATGTCATATAACTTGTGCCACATTGGGGTAAGGTCTACCTTGAGGCCAACACTTTAAGATGTTTCCTTCCCTCGGAGTTTATAAAGTAACTATCTGATCAAACAGAATATCATATTCACCCTTATCACTCTGAGTGCTGGCGAGAATCCCATCAACAGCGCGTTAGACCGGGTGCCACGATGGCAGCAAATTGCTTTCTAAATAGATCAATACCAATGAGATAATAATATGCATGTGCAAAGGAAGAAACCGACATCAATATCAAAGACTGACCATTCACCTGATCGGCATCACCGACCCACTCAAAAGTTCCTTGAGATCTCCCACATAATGCAGGAAGCCCACACAGTCCGGGTGATCGAGGAAGAGGGTAATGCAGACAAGGCCATAGCATTCACCTCCAAACCACAGCCATAGATCGTACATACCCTGGCCCTCTGGCAAATATTTTATTGGATTCTGACCAAGTAGGCCACCCATATGCTGTCAGGTTCCTCAGAGAGGACACGTATCCGATCTTGGCCAATACATTGTCCAATGCCCACAGTAAGGCTAGCTTAGCTATCAGAACAGACCCTCAGTGACGCAAAGAGGATCGGTGCTGCTGGTTAGCGCGAGTGTGTCGGCGTGTATACGCGCCGCAGTAAGAGAGACCATTCTCGATGGACTGTACTGTGCGATGCGACTTATCTTGATATCAAAAATAGCCTTGACGGATTTCTCCATATAAAACCAACGGAGCAGATCGATATTTCCGCACAGCCAAATTGACCCGATGGATAGAGGCGGCATATGCCAGGCTTCGAAAACTGACCAAATAGTACTTGTGGAAGCCACTCGGAAAAACATATGGGCAAACCAGTATACTCGAAATGCCGCCTGCGTCGGCAGAACCCTTGCTTGGCGGGAATGGCCTAAGTTCAAAATTACAGCTATTGTGAAGCAATAACAAGTCCAAACATACGAAGATAGTATAGTCAACGCCGAAGGACAGAACCGACTACTGCAGAGGTCGCATTCCAAATTCACACGCTCGGCCAGGAAAGGAAGGACTTTCAAAAGTTACATATTCTCACGACTTAAGGTACAGTCGCGGACAGGCAAACTCCGTAAATTTTTTGGTTGAGTTTTCCTGCTTGCCACAACTATCTAGAGTGACTATAGTTGGTGTAAATCAACACTTTATGATCTATGTTTGAGATTTGCACGGACCAATTTCCCTCAAAGTCACTTTGAACCCCCAAACATACCCAAAAATTTGGCACTCCCCCAAAAAAATAGCTAAAAATCAGAAAAAATGTGCAAACAGCTCCTTTTCCTGAGTTGATTCTGATTCTGATATTGTTTGAGCCAACATTGTGGATTTGAGGAGAAAAAAAAATGCTGGAGTTGGCAAGTGGCAGTGCTAGAGGACTACTAGTACAGTTGTGCTTCAAATCTGACTCTCTGTGTGTCTGAGTTGGCATTGTGTGAATCATGCAGATAGAAATACAGACCATATCAGACTGCACAGATGAGTCAGACAAAAGGGTCTGACTTCAAAACTCTGACATCAGACATCTACTTCATCTGCTGCAGGGGCAGACACCAATTGTGATGACAACTTTGGCAGGAGGGATGGACTGCCATGCCTCAATGATGACTGGCTCACAGGTGGACATTTGTACTGCATATATTAACCAAGTTGTTATATATCCTTAGTATCAACATGCTTTATACAACTATTGTGGTACCTTGAATGAACACCTGTGGGTAAATATCAGATTTTACCCACTGTGGGTTGAGACCCAACCTGCATGGGTTGACCTGTGTCTTTCCCTGATGGGGGTGGCTGGCATCAATGGTGATTAGTCATCATCTACCCCTAAAAAGAGGGTACAAAAGTCATTCAAAACCCTTCAAAAATTTGGCACACCAAAAACACCATGGGAACAACTTTACAGGTGTGTTTTTGAGGGTACTTCACCCCGCTGAATCCGAATCTGGCCTTTGTTTTGTGCAAAAAACTCTCCCTGAGCTTCTGCAATATTTACACAGTTTGCTTGTCCACAACTGTATTCCCAGAATCCTTGCTCTCCAAGCAAGGGAATGTGGCTGTGCAACTGTCAGCGGCCAGTGATTTCC
>Ga0307518_10001764_pt1 | contig 15985 bp, 12 predicted proteins | sample 25_EM_MG_FD_203889 | JGI IMG/M metagenome (GOLD analysis project Ga0307518, IMG submission 203889) | Populus trichocarpa ectomycorrhiza microbial communities from riparian zone in the Pacific Northwest, United States - 25_EM | ecosystem: Host-associated > Plants > Roots > Unclassified | place...
AACCAAAGTATGTGTGTGACACAGGACTGACAAGGAGAATGTGCTGACCAAGAATGAGAGGGACTGAGGGAGCAGGCTGGGAAGATATGTGCCAGGCAGTGCACAGGAGCTCAGGGAGAGGCTGTCCCAAGAGCAGGACATAGTTGAGGTCTGCTGCAATAGCAGAGAATCGTTCCAGAGAAAATGCGGACTCCATAGTGACTGATGAAGTGTGTGTCTGGATTGCAGGGGGAATATCTCCATGGGAAATAATTGGATTTACATCGGAACTTGACAGGCAGATAGACCACAGTCTAGGCTCCATGATGGTATAGTCACATGGCTGATAGCTTCAAAAATGGCAGAGCTATTCAAAATATCGGAATGCCGGCACTGGGCGCCTAAATTTGACATTTGGGTGCTAAAAATGATTCTTCTCTTTCTCCTTTGTTTCTCAATTGTTTCTTCTGCTTCTTTGGTTGTTCTGGTATGGGAGTTGGACTGCAGAAGGCTGCGCTCCTTTCTCATACCAAAAAGATCATTATTCATTGGATTCTTTCTGCTTCTTGACGGTTCTTGTGCGAGTGATGACTGCTAGATGTTGGCATTCATCTCTCGCATCAGGATAGTCATTCTTGTGCGATAGATGACTACAATGAGCTTGTATTCATTTTTCGCATAAGGATAGTCTTGACTTTGTGTGATATGAATAGCGAGGGCTGTCTGTATCCCTCAAGTCAGAACAATCTTTCAACAGATCTTGTGTGCGTTCTTCACATTAGTTTCATTGGCTAATTTTCTCCATGTCCACAGTATTAAACACATTTGGTACATGACAATGCCCTGGCCCACACTCCTGGTGCTGCCCACTATGGCCCCCCTGCATTTGATAATACCATCAAAGCCTTCAATCTGGCACACCACTTGGGGGTGGAGCCCTCCTGCCAAACCATCTGCACCCTCAACCATATCGTGTCGACGGCTAGTGCAAGCCTGGACCAGCCTGAGGCCAGTCCCTCGTTGAAGCACCCTCGCCTTGAGGAATGCATCATGATGTATGAGGAGGATGCCATCTCCCTTGGGGATGATGAACCCATTGCCCATGAACCATTCACTGATGACGAGTTCAATGAGATCGATGCGATGGTCCTTGACCATTACAATGCAATGTCAATGGCAATGGATGGGGAGGCCAGCCTTTTCAGGCAAGTACCTTCTGCATGCTGAAAAGACAACAAAGTGTTTGGGTGGCTGCTCCCTCAGATGAGGTGCATTTGACCCAGGAGCTTCTGGAGGTCAGGCAAGGCTCCCAAGGACTGGGGAGACTAGGAGGAATAGGGAGAATAGTGGTGTTCAGTCACTCCAGGACTGAGATCAAACATATACAGAGGAAAGAGGGAGATTGCTTAGTAAGCTAATACAAGCCTACATAAGCTAAGGTAAGGGAGTCCAGTATCAGTACTAGTACTATCAGCAACTCTACACACCTAGAGACAGGACAGTCTCTACAACGCATGATGATCAACACTGACATGCTCCCTTTACATGTGCGTTATACACCTGCACTGTATATAGCGAGTAGTCAATATAATATGTCATGTCATATCTCGAGTAGAGCATATATTTGTTTGTGTTCAAATAATGCACGCTGTGCTGGCTGTAAGGGAAAAATGGCTGATGATAGTGAACTCTCTGGTGCCTTCTGGCTACTAGACTCTGGCGTGTCCTGCCACTTTACTGGTGACATAGGTGATTTCGCCTCCTACAATGTGCTAAAGCGAGTGCACTATGCCAAAATGGCTAATGGTGTAGTGCTGATTGCTGGCATTGGCATGGTTTTACTCTGGTGCCTAGACCACAATTCTGGGGATGAGAAAGTAACCACACTCACCCAAGTGCTCCATATGCCAGGCGCTACTGCATGCCTTATTTCTATGGGTGAAATGCTCCAGTGCAACTATAAAGTCACTGGTGATAAGAGAGGCATTAGCCTCACTCACAAAGCTGAACACCTATGGTTTGGGCCAGACCCAGAAGATGATTGCAATGTCATTTTTGGGATTAGATCTATCCCCATAATTAGATCTAACTATATTGCCTCTGTGAGCAAAGTCGATTATGACATTATGCACTGGAGATTCAGGCACCCCTCAAAGGAAGTCCTCCAATGCACACAAAAGCATATGCAGCAATTCCCGGAGATTCACTTTCCTACGGAGGACTGTGTTTGCCCTGGATGTGCTCTTGGCAAAATGCCCAATCGAGCTTTCCCAGAGAACAAAAGACATGCTTCCAAGCCCTTTGAGCTGGTGCACTCTGATCTGAAATCCTTCCCAGTTACATCGTACTGGAAGTTTAAATATGTCATTACCTTCTACAATGATTTCACCTCTCACACCTGGACCATGCCTCTTCACTCCAAAGCTGCAGCGATTACAGCTGCCAAAGACTTTCTTGAAATGGTGCGCGTCCAACATAATGCACACGTTGTTGGCTGGATGTCCGATGCTGGTGGAGAATACAAGTCCGATCTGTTTGATTGAGCACTCGTTGAGAAAGGAATAAAAATTTACCAAAGTGCTCCTAGAACCCCCATGCAGAATGGCCACACTGAGCGACTAGGGTGCACTCTCATGGATAAAGCCAAGTCTATGCGGCATCAAGCCTGCATTCGTGACTCTTGGTGGGAGTTTGCATTCGCTCATGCAACCCACATCTACAACCGTACTCCGGTAGCTTGCCTGCGATGGCACACCCCCCATGAAATGCTTAAGGGGGAGTTGCCTAACATCGATCACCTCCGTGTATTTGGCTGTGGAGCATTTGTATATCTCCCAGCAACAGCTAGAGCAAATAAGATGGCTCCCAAGTTGGAGCTAATGACTTATGTTGGTGTTGCCCCTGGAAATGAGCGCAATTTCTTGTTTATATGCTCCACCAACGCAGTGTTTACTGCTGCCCACGCCGTCTTTGACGAGCATCACTTCCCTTGCTGCCCCAAAAACTGGCGCGAACCTCTTGAGAACCCTTTTGGAAGGGTAAATCCAAAACCTACCACTGATTGACCAGGGAATCCCCCTGATGACATTGACAGTGATGACAATGTGGAAGATGACCATGGCTATCCACATCCCCAAGTGCAGGATGACAATCCAAAGCACAAGGAACCACAGGCTCCTGAGGAAGAGCCTAATCAAATAAATCCTCCCTGTACGCCATCTCCAGTGCCTCCACTGGCACCAAGAATGCCTTCACCAGCGAGAAATCCACCACCTCTGGCACCACAGCACCCTGGCCAAGCTGAATGCCACCAGAATGTGCCACAACCCCCTGCAGTGAATATCCCTGCCTGCCCCCAACGTGAACATAGAGTGCCATTGCACCCCAGTAACGTGTATGGTGAGCGGCGACATCCTGTTGAGCAACTCCAGGATATCGAAAGTGCCTCGCGATGGCGAGAAACAGTGGGTGAGGCCTCTAGGCCCCCACAACTGGACACACCAGACCATGTTCCTGGTGGTTTCCCTGACACCTCTGCAACACCCAGTGAGGAAGATGTGCAAAAGATGTGTGAGGAAGGGGGAGCAAACCTAGTCCAATTCCTGATGGGCAAAGCCCTCACAACCCATGAGCCTCAATATGAGAGCATCTGCAACTGGTCCTACAAGGACATTGCTCGCTTACCCCAAGCTGAGCAGAAACTCTGGCAACTTGCTTGCCAAGAAGAGCTCAATGTGCTGCGAAAGTGCAAAGTCTTTGAGCTAGTTGACCGTCCCCAAGACCGGAAGGTCATAAAGAATCAATGGGTCTTCAATGTGAAGTTGGATGGCTGCAAGAAAGCACGCTTAGTAGCGAAGGGCTTCTCCCAGGTCGAGGGATTAGATTTCAACCAGGTCTTCTCACCAGTTGTGCGCTTTGAAACAGTGCGCCTCATGCTTGCGCTTGCCGCACTTGAGAATTGGTATATTACTGGACTCGACATTCAGAGCGCCTACTTGTATGGCAAGCTCGACAAAGAGATCTACATGGAACAACCCAAAGGGTTTGCTGTTCCCAGGCAAGAGCACAAAGTGCTCTGCCTTTGGTGTGCCCTCTATGGCCTAGCTTGGTGGCGCACACTCGATGAGTCTCTCAAAGAGCTCGGGTTTGAGTGCCTTAAGTCTGAAGCTGGCATCTTCTTCTACAAGAAGAAAGGCACCAACATTGTCATCGGTATCATATACATTGATGACGCACTATTCTGCGGCCCTAACAAGGCTGTTGTTGATGCCATCAAAGTGCAGTTCATGTGCAAATGGGAGTGCAGAGACCTTGGAGAACCTAATGAGTTCCTCCGAATGCAAATTACTTGCAAAGGTTGCACCATCCACTTGGATCAATGCATGTACCTTCAAAAGGTCATTGAACACTGCGGCATGCTAAATGCAAAGTCCGCAAGCACCCCACTGCTGGCTGGCTACTATGCCACCAAGAATACAGAGCCTGTTGATGCGGATCTCCACTCCTGTTTCTGGACAGTAATAGGGTCCCTTCTGTACCTTATGTTAGGCATCAGGCCCAACATTGCCTTTCCAGTCACCCATCTCTCGCGCCATGCCACGAACCCATCTCAGGACCACCTGAATAAAGTGCTTTATATCTGTCGCTACTTAATTGGGACATCTACATACTCCCTCGTATACATTGGTGGATCCGGTGCTGGACTGATTGCATGCATGGACTCAGATTGGGGATCAGACCCTACCTCTCACCTCTCACAAACAGGTTTCTACCTGAAGCTTGCAGATGGCTTGATCAGCTGGACTTCTCGTGCACAGAAGACTATTGTGTACTCGTCCACTGAGGCTGAGTACATGGCTTTGAGCGATTGTGCTCGCCAAGTTACCTGGATTTGAAGTTTGCTTGGTGAGCTCAGCTATAAGCTGAAAGCTATCCTGATTTGCGGTGATAATCAGGGGTCCATATTCATGGCATCCAACCCTGTAATGGAGCCTCGCTCCAAGCACATTGACATCCGCTACCACAGAATCCGTGAGTCAGTCGTAAAAGGTAATGTGGAGCTATTCTTCATTGATGGTGCTGAGAATCCCGCCGATCTGCTCACCAAGAACTTACCACACAAGAAGTTCACGAAGTTCAGAGCTCAACTAGGCTTACAGTTTCCCTCTGGCAGCATCTAGTGCCTTATTCACTGAAGTGCTCTACGTGCAGCACAGCGAGGGGGAGTGTTGAAGTCGCACGTGCACCCAGTATAAACCGTCGACGAAGTGTGCACAAGACTGTGACCCATATTAGTGTAGACTTAGTAATAGTCCTCTTTAGAGTAGATGTTACATGTCACACGTCACATGTCACAGTCACGTGTCACAATGTTTGTTGTATATAAACAGTGTTCATCCCTTATATAATATAACAGCTCTTGACCAGCTACCGCTATCATCTCAGGTTGTGCACTCCACCCAACAGGTGAGTTGGAGTAGCAGTTCCTCTACATATATAGGTATTGCTTCAACAAGGTCAGATGATTCTGATATGACTTCTAAGCGGGTGACAGTCCCCCCTGCAGAACATTTGGTACTTTCTTGACTTGGGCTCACTGCCATGGCATTGGATGACATCAGGTTGTAAAGGTGGGCATGTTGATAGGCAGGTGACTCACGGTCACCATTGGGATTGTCATATTCAGTGAGCCCATGTACCTGGTTAGGCCATATTTTATGGCCAGCTGGGGTTGACAATTGGCTGTATCTTATGGGCCAGTGGGGGTCAGGCTGGACTACAGAGTGTTGCCATGATATATGGCCCAGCCTGTGTGTGAAATTGTCACCATAATATATGGTCCAGCCTGGGGGTGGGTTGTCACCATAATAAGGGTTGGGCCAGGATGCAGGTATCACCATAGTGTATGGTCTGGCCTGGGTGTGTAGTTTAACCATAGTATACAGTCCGGCCTGGGTGTGGGTGTCACCATAGTTTACAGTCAGGCCAGGGTACTGGTGTCACCATAATATACAGTCTGGCCTTGGTGTAGGTATCACCATAGTTTATGGTCGGGCCAGGGTACTAGTGTCACCATAATATATAGTCTGGCCTGGGTGTGGGTGTCACCATAATGTATGGTTGGGCCAGGGTACTGGTGGCACCATAATATATAATCCAGCCTGGGTGTGGGTGTCACCATAATATACACTCTGGCCTGGGTGTGGGTATCACCATAGTTTATGGTTGGGCCAGGGTACCGGTGTCACCATAATATATAATCTGGCCTTGGTGTGGGTGTCACCATAGTGTATGGTCAGGTCAGGGTGCTAGTCTCATAGGCACTGGAATACATATCTGATTCCATTAAGTGATTGTTTTGAGTTATGGTGCATATCTGTGAGTTTGGGATCATTCCTCCAGCCTATGGGACATGAAACTGGTCCCTGGCATATGAAACTGGTCCCTGGAACATTACACCAGCCTCTGGAATGTTACACCAGCCACAGGAACATCACATTGGGTTCTGTAACACACACTGGAAGCCATTGAATGGTGTTATTAAATTATGCTGCATGTCTGTGAGTTTAGGATCATTCCTCCGGCCTATGGGACATGCAACTGGTCCCTATGACATGCAACTGGTCCCTTGTACATGCAACTGGTCCCTGGCACATTACACTGGTCACAGGAACATCACATTGGGCTCTGTAACACACACCAGTAGCTATTGAGTGATGTTATTAAATTATGGTGCATGTCTGTGAGTTTAGGGTCATTCCTCCAACCTATGGCACATGTAACCGGTCCCTAGTACATGCAACAGGCCCCTAGTACATTACACTGGTCACAGGAACATCACATTGGGCTCTGTAACACACACCATTAGCTATTGAGTGATGTTATTAAATTATAGTGACACGTGACTGTGACATGTGACGTGTGACATGTAACATCTACTCTAAAGAGGACTATTACTAAGTCTACACTAATATGGGTCACAGTCTTGTGCACACTTCGTCGACGGTTTACACCGGGTGCACGTGCGACTTCAACAATACTGCTGCTGGACAGCACAGACGGTTGCAAATCCATTATATAGGAACTTGTATCTTCAGAATAGATTGAACACAAGGAAATATCATATCCAGTGATGGTACATAAGTGTATTCTAGTAGGCTATCTAAGACACTGAAGTTACTACTCCCCAGTAATATCTGCAACTTCTAGAAAATGCTTTGTATCTGTCAAGTCCGGGTCTACTCCGGTAGGGGGTCCGGTCAAGTCTGGACGAAAGCGGACGAAGGAAGAGAGCAGGGGGCTGGGCAAGGAGTTAGTCCGGCCGGAGTTGGTGACCGCTTGGATTCAATGACTAAGGACAACGAGCGTTGATCCCTTGTGTAGGTTCCGGTCAAGAGGCTGGAGACGGAAACGGAGACGGAGACGGAGACGGAGACAGACAGAAACTGAAGTAGTGACTATGGTTGATTTCAGACTGAGGTATACAGGACGGAGTACAGGGTACTTATACTATGGAGAACTAGGGACGAGTATTTACGGTGACAAGTAAACATCCTAAAGGGCGGACAAGGGACGACCGGAGTTGGGACTAGGTCAGGTCCAATGAAAATAAGTAAGGTCCGGAGAAAATACTACAAGGTAGAAGATACAAACGGAGCACGGAGAACTCACGGTACAACAGGGTAGATGGGGAAGTGTGGTAACGACTGGATTGAGTCTAATGCAAAGGGTCACACTTAGCGGAAGGGTATGTGCACGTCCGGGACCGGAGTAATGCGCAGAGGTCCGGAGTTGAGCTACAGTGCTGCGATGCGACCGGAGTAACCGGATAAGAGTCCAGAGTTGGACATGGTCTTGACAGTATCCCTCCATGTATGAGCAAATGACTGTCTGATTTGATCCCAGAGTTCAGCCTGATGCTTGGCATATGCACGGTGTCCTTCGGAAAGCATTTTGTTGGTGGTTACTATTGTGCCAGTTCAGTCCATCCACCATTTAGCATGCCATTCTAGAAACCCAAGTGTCCTCTGCATCTCCTTGAACAGCAGCGTGACCTCTTCTTCCCAACTATGTGCCTGTGCCCGTGCCTTGCACCATTCAATGCAAATAGCTAGTACAAAATAAAATTAGCATTGTGATTAAGGTATCTGAAGCCACGTACCTTCCTGGAAACCATCATCCAATTTATTATCTGTGGCCTGCTCACTATATCCACATACCTGCCAAATCCAAGATACACGGTGCCTTCCCTCCCCCAGACAAAGGTCATACCCAATTGATAGTGCACAAATGTCATTGTTGGCAAGCGGACGAAGATGACCTTTCCAACCAACTTGTCCCAGTAATGGGCCAAGAATGGATAGCGCATGATACACTACATGATACCTAGTAGCTGTGGCATTTATCTTTGCATCAAGGGTTTTGAGGCAATTTCGAGCCCACATGTTGGCTCCTTGACCACGTAAGAACTGGTCTTTGAACTTGAGCATATAAGCATGCGATCGAAGTCCTTGGTGTAGATCATTTAATGTGTCATGTGCTTGACCTTCTCTGAGTCAAAATTCGATCATGTTCAACGATTGTGGACATGGAGCCCTGCCATTAACTTGTGATGGAAGGAATAAAGGGATATCCTCCACGGGGGGAGGTTGGTTCATTGAGTCAGACCAATCACTCCGCAGAGTACTTATGCCGGGCATAAAGAGGACTTGTACTTGTTGCCAAGCCTCTATGTGCCATACAAGCAGGTTGCTATGCTGCTGAACATGTGCTTGTTGTGTATCCATGGTGCCTGGTCCTAGTTTGGTAGCATGGCACAACTGTCATCTATAGTTTCAGAGTGAGAGCAGTAATATACAGTAAGGGCAGCTTACTGTTGTTCCTCCAGGTCAATTCCAGTACTGATGAGGATACTTGGGGTTATGTCTGAGTGTAGTGGAGGTTCCTTACTCTTGTCCAAAGATATTGTTGCCTCATCCTTTGCCAGTTGTAAGTGCACACTGGCTTGCGTGATTCCTGTCAAAGTATGGCATAGTAGTGAAAAGGATGACACAATTTCATTGAACTTGTACACACCATCCCTCAAAGGGATTAGGATTGGATGGATCACTTTCCCATTCCTCGACTTGCTGTTTCCATAATGCAAGTTGTTCAGGATATTTGTGTTCCAGCGATCATGTAAGTTTTTCGAAGTCTGCTTGGTGTTCATTACACTCAGGGATGGCTTCCTTTACCTTTTGAAAGATTGAAGCACCTATACAAAGGTTAAGTTCTCTGTGGATCGAGGGGAAGAAAGAACAAACCCAGCCTGACAAGTTGCTTCCAATTCCAATCGCCCATATAGTCATCTATGGTGTCTCGACAGTGGCCAGGGCCCATATCCTTGGTGCTTGAAGCAGCTGCATTAAGATTCACCCAGCCACGTTTGGGTTCTTCACCATCTGTCCGGCCCACCCCTTTTGTCCAATTGAAGGAAAATGACCACTGGCATGATGTGATATGAGTGGGGAGGTGAAACTTCAGCACTAAAAAGGAGACACTCCAGTCATGCAAGTTTAACTGGAGTGAGGGTGGTATGTTGTCCATCCATTGGTGTAATTTCTTGTGCCATTGACAAGCAATATCATATGAAACCTTGAGCATATTCATGTCCGAGTGACGCAACGCTGATGCAAAAGCATAGTCCATGTTCGCGTATCTGATGATTTGTTTCTGAAAAGTACCATGTGAGAAGCATATGAAACCACATACCTCTCTCCATATTGCAGATCGGCTACACCATCAGGGAGCCTCATGCCATGCCTTGCACAAACTACCATACCGACACCAGTTGCATTGCAGCTCTTCTTCATTTTCACATCAGCCATGTTCACTGCATTATGATTCGAACACGAGCTTTTCTGAACCACAGTGAGATTGTGGAAATCCAACTATTGATGCATACCTCTTGGGTATCATTCTTATGATCAGACAAGTACTTCTTAAAAGCGGTGTCCTCCACAAAATACACCCATCCTTGACTAAGGCTGGGATCACTCACATTGCTTGAAACTGCATGGCATCAAAGGCGAAAATTGGCATCCAAAGCAACAAACAGCACATCAATATCCCTGCAAGATATATCTACCAGAACTGAGATGAAAACTAATAATACAACTTACCTCATGGATGATAAAACAGCTATGTTTTTTCCTGGTTGTGGACACACCCAACATAAAACCGCACATTCACCTTCCTTGGTATTTAAAATGCCAGCAGGGTCGTGTCCTCTTCCCAAGCATTTCAGCATCTTGAGGTGACGCCACTGCCGCACTAGCCTCAAAAACTGTTCATAATGTGCCTGACCTGGCTAAGTATGCAAGTCAGAAGATAACGTGAAAGGACACACTTTGGGCGGGTTTAAGCCGGTGTTATCTGTACACCGTGCCAGGGCATTGTAAAAATCATAACATGAAAGCTTGGACTCTAATGACAAGAGATGGAAATCTTCTAGGACACAAAATGTCGTGGCAGTACGTGGTCTGTTGGAAGTCGCAGGGAGCCAGCACACACACAACAGCTGTCGGTAGTGTGTTTCTGCGGTCTTGCATCTGCAGAAAGTAAGACTAATGATGTGAATACCATTATTGTGCACAACAATGAATCCTTCCTTTGAGATGGACTGTGGCCTAGCACACCTCTCACCGCCAGGATGGCCCAACTGCACATTCAGGCCCATCTCTTTCAATGTTATGCGTTGGAAAAACCTGCCATTCCATTTCTACCATGAGTATAAGTACACTGCTCCCTTGGCATTAATATCACTTATCTTCAAACAATGTAATGGGTTACCTGCATGGCGGGACACCGAGCATTCTTGACAGTACATGTCAACCTCCAAACAGTCATTACATCTGAAGTGAGCCGACCATATCTTGCAGGCAGGGCAAATGTCTGAGACGTTACATCTACCCTCCAATCTAAGCATTTCTGATAAACAATCTTCATGGTCTAGCATCAACCATGTGAGGAGTGGGGCATCCTAATTGATATTTGCATCAGTTCAAATTGTGTGATCAGCCAGATGAAACTCACAGATTCCCGTAGTCTATCCTTGCAGTCAGGGATGGCCAGGTAAGGCAAGTGTGTGGAATGGTCCATGAGGCTCCACTGAACAGCAGTAGCTTTGTAAGGGGTAGTGAAGACTTTGGTTGTCAACCACAGGTCTCCGTTCAGAACCAAGTGGATCTTGGTGTGGCAGCAGGATTCCACATTGTCGGCCTTCCGCTTGTGAACGATAAGACCAGCTGTTTTTTGGAATCGAAGGGAGCCAGCAGGTTGAGACGGCGATGGCCCATTGCGTTGGTGCGAGTCCTGATGCATGAATATGAAAAGATACAGAGCAGACGGGGATGATTGTGCTTACCATACTGCTGCCAGGTGTTACAGGCTTGTCCAACAGATGATATCCCAGCAATCAATACCAAAGGATGTGTGCAGGCTTGTCCAACAGACAGATCTCAGTAATCTCTGAGTGCTGGGACCACTGCACTGGGAGATCTCCAATGATCTAGGCTCAATGACGATCACTTGATGATGGAGAGAAGCAACAGTGGCAACTCACTAGATTTCTTTTAGGTGCAGAATCTGGAGGACATATTGGGGATAGAGAGGGCTTGGGGCTTGTTGTCTGAAGGACTTAAGTCATCCAATCCTTCACAAGAACATTCTGGAGATGCTAAATGTTCAGCTCACGATATAGGCTGTATCAAATGTCACTCAGCAGTTGAAGGATCCATTACTGCAGAGATTGGGCACTCCGGGAGGCTCCTTGAGGAACTTGTAATCACATGGTAGCATGAACTTCTGTGCAAGTTTGTTGAGCGAATCTTCTGGAGATGCTGGTCATTTGATCTGCATTGAAACATTAAAGGCAACTCACCAATTAAAGGCTCCACACCACCACTGACCAGTGGTATCCTTGATGCCATTCACAGCTGCATCTGCAATGCTTCACCGAGGGTAACAAGCCAAGTCCATTTTGGTGATGAGAACAAGCCTCGTGATTTGATGGCATTGACCTGTATCATATCAATGTCTCATATAGTGTCACATACCAAGTAAGTGTTCATAGTAGAAACAGTGGAAGAGCAATGGCAAAGGATGGAAGCTGCATGCACTGGCAAAGAGATATTGAGGGGAAAACAAAGAAACACAATGTACAGGAAGCTTACCAAGCGTCCCTCGGTTTCCAAATTCAGACATCAAACAGTATTAGCCAACTATTAGACAAATCTTGGTCTAGGTTGCATCTCACTTGAAATCTAACTACATAAAAATTGCGCACAATCCTGCACAATCACTTAAATGTACAGCAGAGAAAGTAGTATTTACTGCCATATATTAGTTTTCATTTGGCTGCCATCCTCTTTGAGCGCTTCACAGGGGTGGATTGGGAAGTACTAGTACAGCCAACAGAGTTGGCTTCGATCCCCCTCTTATGTGTCTGAGTTGGCTGTAAATACACCATAAATCAGAATATCCTATGCATCAATGTGTTATGCTCACCATGTCAAGCTCTACCTCCTTGGTTAAAAACATGCGTGTAAGTCAAATCATCCTGTGCAATGACATGTAAAACTTACCAGCTCCTCCCTCTTAATTATTGTTGACCCGGCACTTCCTTTTCTTGCTTTTCCTTCTCTGCTACCCTCTGGATTGGTTTGTGACACTTTAGATGACACCAAATGCCCAGCACATGGAGGATATCCTTCAGAGTCACCAACAAGGATCTGAAACTCCTTGAATGCGGTGAGTCTGTTATCATGTGTGAATTTCACCACACTTACTACAGTGACTGGGTTATCATAATGACACCCAATGGCCAGACCACTTAGAACAGTGTCATGTGGCAGAAGGAGCTTGATGCACTTGAAGTTCATTGGCTTGGGCATGGTAGTATCACAGTAGGTAGATGTCAATAATGGCCACAAGACAATAGAGCTCAACACTCACTCTCCTCGGTGACAGCCTTAAATACAATATTGTTGACTGCTACAAATTTGAATCTTGGATTGGTGGCTCCCACTGAGGCAGTACATGTCTTCTTTGGTATCTGAAAATGATCCTCCATTGGACCTCCAGGTAACCCTTACTTGGTCAGTGAGTTGAACTTCCTTTCCTTTACTACAGAGGAAGGATTGCATTCTGACATGCAATCGATCTGGATGGCAGATTCAAGTTGATCTCCACAAAGACCATGCAAGCATAATGTCTGGCAGGAGAGGCCGCAGTCATGGGAGGTGTCATTGAAATATCTAATTGTTTGTCTTTGAGATTTAGTTACATGTACATCACACAGGGGAGAAAGGGTTGTTGCATTCGTACATGGATACATTAATGCACTCCAGGCCTCTAGCTTTCAGGCTCAAGTTGTATGAGTAATACATTGCCTGAGATAATCTCCCTCATGTGGTCGACAACGACCATGGCAGCACCCCAACCTTGAACAAAAAAGCGATCGTTGTCTAAAAGTAACATTGCGATCCATGCTTGCATGGTTAAATCAGTATTGCTGTTCATATATTATTAGGGTTGAACTTACTGGGGTTATCAATGGCAGCTGGGAATAAGCTAACAATGCTGCTTGACAATATAATACAAGGGACTTCTGTTGTGAACACCTCCGTTGCGACTATCATCGGGTGCCCATCTTGTTGGTAATGTACTAGTACAAGATGTGATTGACTTAATAATGAACAACAACATAATTAAACTTGTTGACAAGAACGTATGATTACACTTTATCTTATCTAATCTTGGAGAACACCAGAGATCACAGTTACATGTGATTCAGAGTAGAAGTGACCGGATTACCGGTATGTCACATGACTGGCTCCACAGGATAGCTGGGACTATCACAAGCAAGGCACGTGTTGAACGTATGCCTATGCACGTTGCAAGTACATTTCCAGATAACTATATATATGGAAAGTACAACTTACTACATATGGGAATATGGTGAAATAGGCGAGAATAATACTTATCTACGCACAGACCATGTACCACAGGTATATATACCCTGTAGGATGTCCCATGTAGAATAACGAACTCAGTGTTTAACACTTAGCTCAATACAGTCTAACTGTTCTCTCTCTACTTGCTACTCTCTATAAACTTCGACTTTAAGAACAAAGCTACTAGCTATCAAGGTACACTTGCATTCCTCCATTGCTGTTGCCCCAGTTTTGTTGCTACAAAACTCACTGAAGATGAAGGTGCTTGTGGACATGTTTCCCAGCCAAGTTTGAGGGCGAAATGGTTGTGAGATGATGGGGAAGCCAGCACATCATTTGACCCCACTGGGTCATGGTTTCCCCCTACCTAAATCCCAACAACAGGCCTAACTTCTGGCTTAGTCTGAAAGAAGATGTCATCAATGCATCAGAGTTGTGACTCAAAGAAGCAATGCTGATCTTCCTTCAGTCTCAAGCTACTACTATAGAGTGCCACAGACTGATGATATCCCCACATTAATCCAGGCATTGCAACCTGTGGCATTCTGACTGTTGAAATGCCTTCAAACATTGCAGTGCCGAGCCTGAACCTGTCACCTTAGCACGGAGTAAACTCCAAATATCAGCATGGTAAACCTCTAATCAGCTTCTTCATAGTTATCACTGAGTAGAATTTGAGGCCGCATACACCATGGGATGACCAAAGTTATACAAAACACAACAAGAGAGGGTGCTGGCTGCTCGGATATACTGAATGAAATATTATCAAAGGTACTGAGCTTTATTCTTTCACTCCAGACATTTGGACTCAGGCTATGCAACTTCAGTCACCATGATCAAATCCAACTCAAGTTAAAGGCAAAGCACAATAAGGTGAAGAATGCCATCAATTCTGACAAGTCTCCTTCATAATGAGTATTCACTGGCTAGTTGTCACCCCTCCTGACTCAAGTTTATAGGTCTAATGTGACTACTTTATGCAATACTGAGATCCATTCAACCACAGAAACAACGAAATATTGCCTTGATGAGCCACAAGCACCAATGTGTGACACCAATGGTCCCCACCCTGGCAATCCTGCTTCACTAGACTTCGAGGAGCCAGATTCCATCAAGCAGATCAACAAATCACTCCAACAAATAACAGGGAAGTCATGTCATTCACTTATGGATACCTTATGTCAAGAGTACATTCAGAGCAGGGACTACTCAGAAATTTGGAACATTTTGTGCAAAGTAGAGGGGCTGGAATTGTGGGTGTGCAAACTGTACTGGCAGTACCAGGATGGCTCCTCAGATGATCCTACCAAGGATATATTCAATCGTATACAATCAGTAGCATGCATCCTCGAGGACTTATTGATGCATGCAATGGACGGCACAGATGTGGCGAAGATGTACACGAGAGGGGCCTTTCTTTTCCAAAATTCCCCGACCCATACTATACACTGACCGCACACTCTACACAACCAAAATAATTATTTTGCTGTGAATACATCACTTTTGTATACTCTGTAATAATTGAAAATCACACAAGCACTTCCTGGGATCTTGCTATTCGAGCCTGGTGGCCGAGATCTATCGAGATGCACCATTGACACTGCATGTGCTGATGTGCCATGTCAACAGCATCAAATGTCCTGCTGTGACAGAGATCCATCGAGATGGATTGGTGACACGTTGACTGGCTATACAACACATCAACAACATCAGGAAATTGAAGAGGCTCTGCTCAAACTTTATCTAACATTCCCATACATTATCATTGTCCGCATATGTATCCATATACATCATTCTGATACACAACTGGATCATGTTAGTTACTGCCTGGGAGAGTTGTGAGTGATTGTCATTTGCATCCAGCATTATCAATTCTGTCAGATTACTTGGCTTTATCAGATCAGCTCATCATTATCACAATAATGTGGCCAATCAGAAGTACATATATTGCTAAAAGTGATAAGACATATCTGTGGCTGTATTTGCTATGGCATTTGCTCAATACCCTCTTA
>Ga0307518_10001765_pt1 | contig 15984 bp, 7 predicted proteins | sample 25_EM_MG_FD_203889 | JGI IMG/M metagenome (GOLD analysis project Ga0307518, IMG submission 203889) | Populus trichocarpa ectomycorrhiza microbial communities from riparian zone in the Pacific Northwest, United States - 25_EM | ecosystem: Host-associated > Plants > Roots > Unclassified | place...
ACTTAACAAAAGTTTCAAATATAAAACGATGATTGTTCACAATATCACTTGTGAGATATGCATAAAAAAATAATAAAAAATTCACCTTAAACTAGCTTTAATGGAACTATTTTTTTATAACAAACAAATAATTTATTAATAAAACAACCTTTCAGATAATAACCGAGAGAAATATAATGAATTTAAAAAAATTAAAAAAATATATATTAAAAATACATTTACTAACCAACAAGCAAAGTCAAGTTGATGAATGTTGTCTTCAAATCATAGCCATGTTGCTTCTCTGAAACTTAGCTAGTCAAGTCTGTAGTGTGCAGAGAAATCTAAAAAATAAAAGGTATATTTTATTATTTAAAGAAAAATTTTAATTTTTTTATAAATTAATAAAATATCAATTTGTCCCTTTAATAATATCCATATATTAATTCAAGAAAATTTTAAAAATTAATTTAATCAAGTACTTATTTGATTTTTTGAGATCTAGAAATATAATTCTTGTATTAATTATATTCTAGTCATTAATTTTTAAAATATATTTTAATCAAGTCATGCTTAATGAAATCATTCCAGTTTAATTCCTACATAAAGAGTTTTAATGTGTGTGACCTATTAATTTTCTAATATGTTGACCCAAATATAAATTATAATTAAATTAAATTAAATAATTTAATTTATTATCAATTCAACAATTGATTAATTTATATTTGAAAACAAGGTGTATCGTCTATCAACATGTCATGATTTTCTAAATATTAGAAAAGTCATTAGTGATTTGACTTAACCTTCTAGTGACTAGTTTCTCAGTGCAATTAATATCATTTCATCAATAATGTTTTAATTTAACATTAAAGCATGAAGTATGTTTGTCATGTTAAATCATGTTTATTCTCTACATAATAGTCATTGATCGTTTAAATAAGATTTGAACTCTTCTTAAATCTCATTCCACCTTAATTAAGAATTTCTCAGTCAATATTATTTGAGAATAGATAAAATATATATATTTTTTATTCACCTAGTGTGATGAATCCTCTCTTTAGCACTCAAGTATCTTTTTATTTAATTTTAAGAATAGTGAAGTGACATAATTGTCTTTAAAATAAATAAAAATATAAATATGGTTCTAAAAGGGGGGGGTTTGTTATTTTCTTAATTTTTTATTTTTAGGTTGACCTAGGGGCTGTTTGGTAATTTATAAAAATAAATACTATAAAAAAAAATATTGATGTGTGCAACTCACTTGTTAGCACATGCAGGGTCGCCGGTGACCAAAATAAGCCATCTCCAATGATGTTTGGAGTGGCACATTGTCCTCTTCATATTGGCGAGATGCGTGTTAACGGTAGAGGTGCGATTGGGCTCTGATGAGCTTTTTTTTTCTTTTCCTCTTTTTTTTTTTCTTTTAACTTAGAAATTCATGTCAACTCTTTCAAAAATTAATTGTGTCCTCTAGTTTCTATTTCTATTAATTTTAGTTCTCACTCTTTTGATTACTGTTTGTTTTGCTTGTAATACCTTTTGAAGTTTTTTTTTTTAAAAAAATCATACCTAAACATTTTGTTTCATATAGTTTTTTTATTCAATTTAGTCCTCATTCTTTTAATTTCTATTTTCTTGGTTTTTCTTTTAAATTTTTAACCCTCAACATTTTATTTCATTTAATTTCTTTATCAAATAATGATTCTCATTCTTTTTATTGCTATTTTTTAATTTTTTTCTTAATCTATTTTATTTTTCAATTTAATCCCTAATTATATTTTTCATTTGGTTTTTATACCATATTTTATCCTTATTATTTTGATTACTATTTATTTTGTTTTGAAAAAAAATTATGATTGGAAATTTTACTTCTTTAGTTTTTTTTTTTGTGTTTACTTTTCTACACGGTAATCATATTCTCATGATCTGGATCATTGGTTTTGAATATTAGCCCAATTTAAGTTAGGTTTTTTTTTTATTCTTTACTAATTTTTTTTTAATTTCATCATTTGACATTGGGTTATTGGGGCTTGAGCTTTGTTATATGTTCAACTTTTATTTTTTTGAGTTTATATTGATCTTATATCCTGGGTGGAGGGTTAGTCGAGTTAACCCAAGTTGACTAAATGTTTCTTTCTCAATCAATATTATTTGAGAACAGATGAAATATTTTCCCTAATTCACCTACTATGATGAATCATCTCTTAATCATTCAAGTGCTTTCATATAGTTCATGTTATACCCAATGTTTGCCTTTTTATTATCTCAATTAAGATAACATGTAACAAGATCAAAACATAACATTCTTTATATAAGATAACTTTGTAATCTCAAGTTTAAGGATCACTTACTCAACCGTTATGTGAGCTTTTTTATAAACATAGGTAATCTCTCCATATAAGATTCTCATGCGAGTAAGTTCATTGTACATGTTTTATGATAAGCATCTATATATTAGTTCTATGTATTTTTTATATTTCAATTTATGAGAACAACTGCTTCCAAACATGCCACACTTAAAGCACTTGGACTTGACAATCAGCTAAGTCCAAGGTAACGTGGGTCTGATAAACATGTTAGACCCAATTCATTTGAACTTGGTAGTCAGTCAAGTCCAATGTAACGTGGGTCTGACAAACATGTCAGACCCAATTCATTTGGACTTGATAGTCATCCAAGTTCAAGGTAATGTGAGTCTAATCAACATACCAGACCCAAGGCACCTGGACTTAGTAGTTGGCCAAGTTTAAGGCACTTGAACGTGACAATCAAGTCTAAAGTGACGTGGGTCTGGCAAACATGCCACACCCAAGGCACTTAGACATGGCCTTCCACTAAGTTCAAAACATTTGAACTTGGCAGTCAGTCATGTCCAATGTACTTGGACTTGGCATTCCTTAAAGTTCAAGGTAACATGAGTCTAAAAAACATGTCAGACCCAAGGCACTTGGACTTGACAATCAACCAAGTTCAGGACAACGTGAGTCTCGCAAATATGCCAAACCCAAGATACTTGAACTTGACAGTTAGCGAAGTCCAAAGTAACTACCATCCTCTCTTAGCATGTCCACCCTTTTAGGTATATAAAAGTCCTTCAAGACCCACCATATTTTCACCAAATATTAATATAGATATAAGGGATAATTATTCCTCATTAAATATTATCAGGATAAAATTACACTTCAAACATTTTTTTTTATTAAAAAACAAAACTCATAAATTATAAATATATCACATATTTTTTTTTTACCCATCCTCCATCCCCAATTGGTCCCCTCAATGATCTTGTTAGGTACCACTCTAGCCTTTCATATCCTCACATTATTGTTTTGCTTTTTCATAACTAAAGATTATTCCTTTTACTGTTGCATGGGGTCAAAGATGGTTGCCCAGCAGTGGAGAATGCAACACCATCAAATTCTTTCCAGCATTCATGAGCCTTACTTTGGAGCTTATTGGGCGCTATGTTCTGCCTGATAGATCTGTTTTGCCGATAATGTATCGCCACTTAGACCTCAGGTACTGTTAAATTTTGTTTTGCCGCGACCTCATTTGCCTAGAATACATGCAATTCCACGTATTTGGTTTCCCTTGGCCGCTATATTATGGATGCACATTACAAGGCATGCCTGTATGCAGGCATCAACACTAGTGGTATCAACGGAGAAGTGATGTCAGGCCTAGAATACATGCATCTCTTCTACCATTTTGATCTTATTATTCTAGTTTAGAACCATTCTGATCTTGTTCTCCAATTTCTATTGTTTTCTGAAAGGTCTATATTTATGTTAACAGAGGATTACTGTTTTCATTGTACCTTCATTTGATCCAAAGCCAATTCTGGTCAGTTTTTATTTCTTTGTACCTTAATGGATGCTGCAAGTGTGCATGTTTTCAGTACTTTTATTGTTTGAACTCTCAAGAAATTAGACTTTTGTTTTGTCAAGGAGATTGGAAAGTAGCGGGGGCACACACAAATGACAGGTACAATTTTGCATCATTGATTGAAACTTAACTTGTTTGCTTCTTTATTCCACCCTCTTGATTATTATTTTTGTCTTCTACTTGAAAATTCTTCACATTTTCAATACTAAGTCAATGAGAAATGAAATAGGCTATGAAGTCATCAAGAAAGCAATTGAAAAGCTTGGTCTGAGGCATAAAGAACACATTTCAGCTTATGGAGAAGGGAAAGAGCAGAGACCCACTGGATGACACGAAACAGCTGATATAAATACTTTCAAATGGGTAAGAGGAAAATGAAACAATTTCCTTGCTGCGACATGAAACAATTTCCTTGCTGCGACACACAGAAAGATGTCTTGCATTAATTTCATTACATCTTGTGCGATTGACAGGGTGTTGCTAGCTAATCGCAGGCTGTCTTTCATGTTTGACGCAACACAAAGATAGAAGGAAAGGGGTGCTTTGAGGACAGAAGGCATGTTTCAAACATGGATCCATATGTTGTGACTTCCATGATTGCAGAAACCACCATCCTTCGGATGCCAAGAGAACATCAACCAACCCCTCATTAAATATTGTTTTTAGTAGTCTGTCCAAGGAACCATAGAAAGATCTCTGTCATCAGGATGGATATCTTTCAGTTTGTTTCCCTTTGTATTTGAAGCAGCAACTGATGTTATTGCTTTGTTTGCTTGCCTTATGATTCTGCATTCTGTGTCGAATAATGTAACCCTAGAGTTAAGGAAAGATGGTAAAAAGGATTCCATTATGAATGTGAGAACCATGCAGGGTCTTTACTTATTTCAACTTTTACCTCCATACAAACGAGTATAAAGACATTCAGTCCTTGTCTTTCAAGGGTTTTAACTAAACAGCTGAAAACAAAGGCAAAAATGCAAAGTTTTCTTCTAACAACATTGTATACAACATACACTCAATCATCAATCATGGTGTAAATGTGATTCTGATGAAACACAATGAGCCCAACAATGTAATGCCTATTACCAAAACAGATTACATAAAATCAACATCATCAAGAGCATCGTAGGGATTAACCACCAAATCATCGTCGGGCTTATCAACATGAAGCTGTTTTTTCTTCCCAGCTGCAAGGAACGAATAAAAAGCAAGGTGTTATATTCATCAACATTCTAAATTGTAAAATCTTCAGTACAACCGGTGAGAATTCAGTATCTGGTGGTTGCATATGGGTTTCCTCGAAAAGAGTAATGAAATCTTAGCAGAAGGTGCATGTACAACAGGAGTACTGAAAATTTTTCCCTTTTCTGAACCAATGAATTCCATTTAACTAGCTTTTCAAAATCCATGACTCAAAAGAAACATAACGTTTCAAAATGTCTAAGAATCTTACTGATGCTTAGTATGAAAAATAAGTGGAATCATGTACCTTGCTTCTTTTTGCTAACGGTGGCTTCTTTCTCAGCTTTTATCTTTTCATTTGCAATTGCACTAACAGAGGCCGAAACTTCTTTTGCATCTGCAGCTTTCATGGCAGTCATGGACAGTCTCATTATTGCCTTAAGTAAACCGATATAATGGTAACTTTTCTGCATTAGAGAATGTTTTTTTTTTTTTGGCCAGGTCAAAAACTGCACCAACCTTTTACTATCAACATACTAAAGCTAATTCAACACACCTCAAATGAGCGAAGCTTATGTGAAATAAGTTCTGCATATTCCAAGAAGTCACTTTCAGATTTTGGTATGAAACTATCAAGCGATTTCACATCACCTTTCTTAGCAAACAGTTCTGTAGTGGATCTGAAATCAGCTTCTTCCACCAGCCTATAATTGAGTAAATCTTTATGAAACCATTGCTTAAAGGAAAAGGCAAACAAAAAACTTATAAATTGAAACAAGTCAAAACAAAACATGCGTACTGCAAAATTTCACAAGACTCGTAACTAAATTGCCTGAAAAGTTTCAGCACATAGAACTACAAATCAACATAATTAAAATCATGCTGCCAAACAACATTTAACCAAACCCAACATGATCAGAACAAAACCTCAAGGACACTATTAGCTGAAACAGGTTTTGTTAAGAAATCATACTATCATATTAATAAATAAAAAATCATCATCTAAATGGTTAAGCACTGAGAAAATTTTCTTTTTTTCATATATTTGTAAAGCAGCAAAAACACATAGGCAGCCAACACTCAGTATAGAACAATTAAAAGAGGCAACTCAAGGAAGGTGAAAATCTTATACAAAAGAAACAGCAGCAATAGCTTAGTCCTGACAATCCTCACATTAAAGTTGTAAAAATGCTCAGAGAAACAAGAACAATTAAATATACTTTATCATCATAAAAGCTTACTATATTGTTTCCCCATTGCAAAATCATAAACATCTACAATTTGAAGTCTCTAAATTGCAGCAGAAGATCTAACACGGTTTCCCTTCGAAGGAGCTAGGTAGATCATTCATGGAGTAGCATGACACTGGAGTTTTTAACTTTTATTCCCACATCCAGATGCTTCATTTATGTTTTGATTAACATTTATAAGTAAAGCTATGATTAGATTAGAATTCATTTCCTACAAGAAATATTAATAACCTTGTCATAAAAATCTTGTTAGGTTGTTTCCAGAACAGGTATTTTAATTTCCCAAAAAGAAGTAAAGAAGCATGAAAAAGAAAAACAGAATAATGTGTTTCCTAGCAAATCCTCAACTTCAATTCGTCTTCCATCTATTCCAGTTTAGCAACTTTTTTTTCCCTTCAGTTGCATCCAATTTGGTACAGGTGGAAACAAATTATCAAATTGTACTTGGATTATTTTTCAGAAGTCATTGCCACATGTAGCAATTATGAAACAGAAAATCAAGGACACATAGGCTAGATGCGATGTATAAAATTATTATGAATTGTTCATACTTCAAATTATTAGCAGAGAAAAAAGCTGCATATTGAGTACCTTTGCTGGCGAAGTTTCTCAGCTAGTGGATCTAGTTTCTCTTCGTTCAGCACCTGAACAGTTTTTCCCTTCTTTTCGGTAGACTTTGCTGCGGATTTCTTAGGAGCCTTTTCAGGAGGAGGTTTCACTACTGGTGCCTGATCCAATTCCATAAAGAAATACAATAATTACAGATCAAGCACCACCATATATAAACATGGAATGCAGCATTTCATATTTCTGTAACAGTGGGACTCAAATAAATTAGTTTATAAGTGCATAAAATAAGCTAAGGTATAATATACATCTGCATCCCATATGTCAGCATCAAATTTCTGTACACTTTTCTTAATGAACCCGTGCCCACAAAAATATTATCTTCCATCCCTTCCCAAGCTCCCACTCCGCTTGAACAAAATAGAAAGCTCCAAGAGATATGCACATGTTTTTCCAGATTGCATAAAAGCTCCTTCCGAATCATAAATTCCGAGCATTTCTTTTCTAATGAATGCTACCTCCATACCTTTACTTGGAAGAAAAACTTTTATACAATTGTAGTTTGACGCATCATTCATAAGTTCTTATAACAATTTTTCCCCAATCACAGCAAGAGAAAACAAAATTAGATGAACATTTAAGGCAAATTAAATATGCATTAAATGTCAAAGAAGCCTATCCCTATCATACCATTTTCCATAAATAGCTGTGTATGTTGTTCCCGGACCTATAATAGCATCCAACATTTTAGGTGACTTTGGTTGAAATTTGAAAGTGATAGATAAAGTATAAAATAATGTGAGATCAAGATTACATTATCAATCATACCGGAGCTGGTTCATCTTCATCCTCCCACGATTCTTTCACATCATCTTCATCCACATCTTCATCATCCCATTTATTTTTAGGCTGCTCTTTTGAAAGGAGAGGTGGAACTTGCACATCCTCTGAAAAAAAGATGTGCCGACTAAATCAGCAAAATAAAAAACATGAACATAGAGAGAACTTCATCTAGCAATTTAAGATAGAAAAAATTTACATGGAGAAAGAGCAAAATATTATATTCTTTTCATAACCTTCAGGTATATAGAACCCAAACTACCATCTCTGTTATTTTCTTTTCAACATCTTCAATAAAAAACCGCAGGCAATGGATGAGGTTGCTAGGAAGCAACGTTTGGTTCTAATTACATGGTCTGGGAAAAGCCATAGTGCACAAAGTGAAACCTAAAAGTTACACATCCTCATGAAATGTTTCAATGTGCCACTTGATTCTAGAAACAAATGCAGTTTAAGTAAGGCCCCAGCACATCAGGTGAATTCTTAAATTGACACAATCACCTTTAGTTAGTCTAAACAGCTTTGTCTTTCTTCTCATGTAGCTTAGAAAAATATTTCCAAAAAACTGCCCTCAATCTATAACGGACAAACATCAAGTCATCTTATATGCAGGGACTATATTCAAGAAGGTTGTATATGAAGCCAACACACATGAGGTGAGTTCTTGCATTTACACAAGTTAAATTCTTGATTAGTTTACCAGCTTTTTCTTTCTTTCTCATGTACCATGGGGAAATATTTCTGAAACATTACCCTCAGTTTATAATTAACAAACATCAAGTCATCTTAATTTATAATTAACAAACTATATTCAAGAAGTATGTATATAAGTCACTTGAAGGCCTCACAAAACCCAAATTGTGCAATGGCTTGTGCTTACAAAACAAAAAACTAAGCTCTGACTTCAAGTTGGGGCAAATACAGCCATATTCTGGACCAGCAGTCCTAACGATCACCCAACTGGAAACGCTATACACAGTTGAATATTCTACCAAGCACAAATATACACTGATATCTAGTTCAATCTGACGAACCCAAACTAACCCCCACACACTAATTTGGATCCAGCAACTAGAAGTTAACACAGTATCTTTCAAACCTCAAAACCACACTAGACCAATCAAATTCAAACGGATAGAAGAGCTAAACAAGACTAGAAACCGATAAAATCTCTTACCCCAATCCTCCATCTTCAACTCTTCTTTGCCAAAACAAAATCTGCTACTATCCCACAAATCAAAAGTGCCACCCTGTACAACCAAAGCCATAAACAAATAAGGGTTTATCAGCCAAAAAAAAAAAAAACTCAACAGATTTCAAACTCAAAATAATATTACAATCCAATTAACAAATCCCTTTACTTAAATAAAGGGCACATCGCATGAAATAAATAATTGAAAAAAATATAAAATCAATCAACAAAATAACCATCAACAAAAATAAAATAAATAAAACTTAATAAAAAAAAGAGGAAAATCCAGACCTTATATTTGATTCCTCTATACTAATTTCAATTCTAGAATACCCACAAACAAAAGAACTACAATTTTCTTACAAAAACATAAATGGAGACAGAAAGGCACCTTATAGTAGTGGTTGATTTCTCAATGTCCACTGCTTTCTTGAAGCAAAATTTAAATACAGCAAAGAGAACCCTGATAAAAAAAGATCAAAATTGATTAAAATTTTTGAGTTTTTCATTGGAAAAAAATACAGGGGTTTTGCTTAAAATGGAGAGAGATTGATTTACCAAATCAAGTTGGAATCTTGACGAGTTAAGATTGAAAGGGTATTTTAGGTCTTTAGAAGGAGAAGGATGTTTCTAATTCCCCTTTTTAGCTTTTTATATTCTACTGCTCATAAAGAAGACAGTTGTGCGTTTCAAGTTGCAAATTGAGGGATTTTGTTGCCGTTTCGCTTCCTCCGTTTACTTTCCTAGAATTCTCCAGTGGATTTGAACTACGCATGATATTGGACTCAGACTTTACTTAAAACCCAGCCCAGAAAAAAATATGATTTTAATATTATTTTTTAAAACAATTTTTATATCATATTACTAGATTTATTAACTTTTATATTTTTTTTATTAACGTGAATATCCGGGTCAGTTTGCGCGCATGTCGATTAATTTTACGGATCCTAAAATTAACGACTATATAAATTTTCAGTGACCATCATATTAGCAAGTACAAGGCTAAATCATAGGAAAACAAACTTTTTGATTTTAAATTCTTATCACTCGGCACCTAAATGGTTTATTAATGTGATATGAGAGGTTGAATACACTTATTAGTTCTTACCATTTACAAAAAGAAATAAATTTTTAGATTAATGCTCTTCTTAGTTGTTAATAAATTAGTTAATTACACTGAGCTTAAGCGAAAAAATAATCAGCATAGCTTTGCTGAGTGCATGATTGAAAAGCTCTAGGTCTCTAATGTAGTTTCCATTTGGTAATACGTATAAAGTGGATTAAGGAATTGGAGTATTATGGTTTAATGCTATTTTGCTGGTAGATTTTGAGTGTAATTTGAAGCTAGGAATAAATTTTACCTTCTGTTGTTGCCTTTTGTTTTGTTTCTAAATTGTAACCCTAAATTTGAATGTTCCTGTCTGGGTGGCTTGTTACCTTGAATCGACTATTCTGTTCTATGTGAATGCATGGATGTGGTTGTCGTCAGCTTTTAACCTTGTACTTGTATGCAACTAATTTGTTCAGTTCATGGTGTCCATTGTGCACACAGTAGTGCTGAAAGTTTATTGCTTTTACTCTCTCACAATGCCTGTCCAACACAAAAGCATACCCCGCTTTAGCGTTATAAGCAACAGACTGGGTGCCTTGTGTGGGATTTTTTATCTGGACATCCTGGGAACAGAGGGAGGGGCAATTGCAGTATTTCTTCTGCTGACAATTTGGAAGATTTTTTAACGGGATCGAGCTGTATGGTTCCGAATATCTGTGAACATACATCACTCATCCGGGTTTGTGATATCCATCCTGGGCATCTACCTGTAGCCCCATGTAAAAAACTAGTTTTGTGGCCTGTTCTTCATTAAGTTTGACATGAATAGCATGTCTAGTGAAGATTATGAACAAGGCTAGCTGGATGCAAATTCCAGCATAGCCTTGCCAAGTGGGTCTAACTGGATAGCTCTAGGTGTAGAGATTGATCACCTTTTATTGATGATGGTCAATGTAGGACCTTCTGGCATTATTTATCAAGATTTTATTGGTTTTCTTACAATTTGTTGCTGGCAGGGATTGATTTAGTAGCTTCCCGTATCCAAACTTAAATGTAGTCTCTCTCTGGCAGTACTTATTCAGAGGGGCATGAGATAGGAGTGTTTCAGGTTTGATATGATTTTCCAAAGTAGCTTTGCTGGAGGTCCTGAATTGAATGGCTATAGGTCTCAATTTTCCTGCTTCCAGTATCCTTATGTTGTGAGCTTACCAGGGGACGAGGCTAGCTGCGCATAGTATATTTTCACCCATGTAGAGTTCTATGTTTCAGGCAACATATAAAGCTGGTTTCAGTTTGCTCAGTGCAGTAATCTCTTTTGGCTGCTTATGGCACTGCTGGGAGTTTCTTATCTTTGTAGCAAATTGTGATTCTTGTGCACGCAAGAAGCCCTGCTTCATTGTATCATATACATTTCACATGATCTTTCATCTTGTAGCCCCGGGAATTGAAGGGTGGATAATTGCCTTAATTTTGCATCCACGGGAGTTTTTCATCGAGTTATTAAATGAAAACACAATTCCAGCAATGATTCTGAGTATTTAGGGAGTTACTTGACTTAACTAGGTTTAAGATTTGTTGTGAACTGCATCTCTGCAAAAAAGCATGCCTTTCCACATATTCATGTTTCATTTGGTTCTGTAGAGGTCTCCAGTGAAGCCTTTTCTCACTGTATTTGTGACAGAAATATGGAAAAGATGAAACGACTTTCAGTACAGCTTTGCCAGTTGTGGGAACGATTGAATCGCTCAATATCTCCTCTGTGTTCTCCTTGTATCAGTATTTGTGTTCCTCAGGTGTGCCCAGCAACAGTATTTGTGTTCCTCAGGTGTTCCTCAGGTGTTCCTTGTGTCAACCATCTGTAAAATATGAAAATGGTGCTCACGACAATAAATCATGCCATCCAAATTTCTGTCGTTCATTTGGATTGATTTGACAGCCCTATTCTCGCTGGTAAATAACACCATCAGAATTTAATTTAATTTAATGTCGTGAGCAGTGAGCACCATTTTCATATTTTACAGATGAAGCATCCATGGTTACTAGGGGAAGGGCTGGAATCTTCGGAAAAAAAAAAGGATTTAATTATCTTTGACTTTGTGCGTTGGCTTGGCAGGATTGACGCATGAATGCCTCGTATTTCACGTGTTCACACAGAGCTAGAAAATGAGTAGCCATGAAACATGTTGAGTTTTTGTGACTCAATAATAGCATGCGTGAAGGAGGTCCCAGAGAACAATATCAAGCAATAAACTTTCGTCGATAAAATGGTGGATCTTGGATTTGAATCATAAATAAGGTAGGTTGACTTAAGTCAACTTAAATTTATGTTTTTTTATAAATTCTAAAATATGACATTGTTTTCGAGTTTTTTTTATTGATTCAATAATTTACCGAGTTATTTTTAATCATAGTTAAAAAAAAATCTAATTTAAAAATTAATTAAATTCAGTTCTGAATCAGATAAATAAATTGACTCGGATCAATCTAATAATTTTTTTAAAATAAAATTAAAATAATATTATTTTAAAAAATTTTAATTTTTTTTATTTAGTTAATCAAATCTTAAATCAGCGGTTTACACATTACGAGTCTAATAACACTATTTCAAATAATTAAGCATGCTCCAAAGTAACCCTTCCAATCTTATTTTATGTTTTTCGAAACGAGGATACTTTTTTATGAGAAATTTCTTAATTAAAAAGTTGAGGAACAACTTTGTAAGGATAGAAATTTAAAAAGATATCATTTTATATTTTGAATTCAGTCAACCTAATATTGTAAAACCTAGTTTAGTTTACCTTGAACGGATATCTAGACATCCGTTTTGAAAGCCTCTGTTCTCAAATAACATGCTCTGTTCGAGCTGCGTTGATTTTTTTCCTTTTTTTTTTTGGTTCAAATGTCATAGATTTTGAAGAGATCATTGAGTTTTCTGGATAAATAATTAAAAATATATATTATCTATCAGTCACTCAACACAAAAAAAAAAAAACTTTTATGATGCATACTGAGTTATTAGTCGCATTAACCTTCTAATCTCCCATGGTTGGGATAGAAGTAGACTCCAGCAAGAAAAGAATTCCTGGATGGGATATATAGAAGTAGTCTTCAAATTAAATTGTATATAAGTAAGGAATTGTTTTGGACACCATGGAAGCCACCCATTTATTCCAAGGAAAAGCCTGTAGGGCACAAGGATTTTGTTTGTTTTCGGTCAACATACAAATGGAAAATCCATTCTCGTGAATAAATCCTGAGTTTTTTATGGCTGGAAGCTGTTGATCAACATCATATGATGGGAACACATATATTATTTGAATATGAGTGTTCAATTTGCTCCTTTTTCCAAGGTGAGAAACAAATCTACGGAATCATATAAAATCTAAGTTATGAATTGGAAAAATTAATCTAAATTAATACAAGTCGTTTTAAAATCTTAAAAAGATTACAATAATATCTAAAAATAGCTTAAAAAATCAAATTAAATTTTAATTGAGTTAACTTTTATCTGATTTAATTTAAAATAAAATAAATCCCACGTCAATAAGTCATTAAATTGACATATTGATTAGTCAAGTTCTTAATTAGTGGGTTGTTGGGTTGACCTGCGGGTTTAATAACTATTGTATAATTGATATACAATTGATCAACCCTTGTTTTTAGCAAATAATATTTTTGTTTTGAAGATGATATATATGAAATTAAATTCATTTCAAAGAGAACTTTTTGCTAAATTCAAGTCCTACGTTCATGAAAAACGTTTAGATAATGTTTCTTGGGAAATCAGAACTCAAGTATGAGATGGCCATCTCACATTTTATATTCCATGATTAATTTTCTTCAACAAGAACAGAAAAGACCTCTCCCCCTCCCCTAGTTTCACTTTTCTAGGACAAAAAGAATTCGAAAATGCAAAGTGTGGCAGCCCAATATGATATAATTAAGAAGTTACATGCTGTGGGTTTGGAACTGGAAAAAAAAACCATAGAAAAAGCTGTCTTCTTCAATTACTCCAAAATTTAAAGAATCGTCAGTACATTCTCAAGTCTCAACAACCTTGATATTGTTTTCTTCGGCTTTATGAAATAGGCCTTCGATTTCATTAAAAAAGAAGAAGAAAAGAAAGAAAATGACACAGGGCTTTATTGATCCCACACAGGTCCATGTCTGTGGACTCAGTTCGTGTCCCATGCTTCCCTGTTGCTGTGGATTTACTTTGAATGGTCGCTTGCTTTTTCAGCTGACCAAAAAGTTTAAAAGGTTTGAGGAAGAAAGCATTTTGAAAGAAATATATCTTTCAATACCTTGTAGCGCCTCGCATAATCATACCCTAGTAAATTTGTACAAAGAATCTCACATATTTGACCGATAATCTTATTTTTTTTTAATTAAAATCATGTTTAAAAATATAAAATTATACATAAAATACATTACTGACCTATACTAATTAAGTAGTAAATCATTTATAATTATTAGTACGATTTATTTATGAATAATTCAAGATAACTTTTAATGACAAAAAATACAGAATGTCTCTCGACCAATTAACCTTCTAAGAATTGCCATTGGATCCTTATGAGCTGCAGAAGAGCAAGCATTGCCCTGCCTAGCTCAAACAAGAACAGAGGTTCTATTTCTTTCTTCTTTTTTTATGGGAAAAAAAACAATTCTGAGTTTGATATGTCTCTAATGACTGTCAGCATGCATCAAGAGAAAGCCAAAGCTAGGGTTGTTAAGCAGATTTGATCTTCATATATGATACAACCATGCAAGTACGTACGAACGATGGTTGGTGTCAGCTTCATAAAATATTTCTTGTTTCCTTTGTTTTATTTTTAAACTATAGTATTTATTAAATATTATTCATTGAACTCTCATACAACTTCTTAATTAAACATGGGATTCATAATTAATATATTTTAGTGCCACTAGTTTGGTCTTTCCTTGACTCACATGGCGTTAATTAGCTGTTTATTCAACTCAAATCTTGAGATTGAATCGAATTAAAATTGTTTATTTCATATAATATTAATGAATATAGTAAAATTGAGGTAATAATTAAAAGTAAACAAAAATTATATATTGTGAGACATCGGGAAGTATATAATTAATAAACTATGGTTTTAAATAGATCGCCTCTCTCTCAAAATATAAATGAGCTTAAAAAAAAAAGACCAATATTAAAATGAAACCAAAATATTAATACAAGAGAAGCCTCGTACGTAGTTGTTATATTTTATTTGTCATTGGAAAAGGATAAATAGAAGAAATTACGTTCATTAAGCTTAATAAAATTACGTATTAAATCACCCTGTTCACATCATTTTTCAATTTTTAATTAAATATGGAACTCGAAGTTCAAAGACGAGATAGAGCAAGAACTTGTTCATGGCCCTGAGCATATTCTGTTACTTCTGTATTGACTCGACCGGAAGCTGAAGGTTGGCTGTGTCCAGTAATTTTCTTGCTTGGCAATATCTCATTGACAACAAAATTCTGCGCCAAAGCCCTTAACTGGAACTTCTGAATTTTTCCTGTTGAGGTTTTCGGTAACTCAGCCATGAATTCCACTCTCTTTGGAACAGTAAAATGGGGAAGGTTTTTCTTGCAGTAAGCGATAATATCAGATTCTTTGACATCGTTCGTGTCTCCGTTGGAGTTCTTTTTCACTGAGATGAATGCACAAGGACTTTCTCCCCATTTAGGATGTGGCATGGCCACCACAGCTGCTTCCAGGACTCTTGGATGTCTGTAGAGTACAGACTCCAATTCTACACTGCTGATATTTTCACCACCAGAAATTATCACATCTTTCGACCTGTCCTTGATTTCCAGGTAACCATCAGGATGAATGACACCAACATCTCCAGTAGCAAACCATCCATTCCTGAAGGCCTTGGAAGTTGCCTCGGGATCCTTGAAGTAACCTTTCATGATGCTGCTTCCTCTCAGGACAATCTCCCCCATTGTCTTTCCATCACGCGGCACGCTAACCATGGTGTCCAAGTCCTTGACGTCTGCATCAGCAAGAGTCAGTA
>Ga0307518_10001766_pt1 | contig 15978 bp, 6 predicted proteins | sample 25_EM_MG_FD_203889 | JGI IMG/M metagenome (GOLD analysis project Ga0307518, IMG submission 203889) | Populus trichocarpa ectomycorrhiza microbial communities from riparian zone in the Pacific Northwest, United States - 25_EM | ecosystem: Host-associated > Plants > Roots > Unclassified | place...
GATTCTTTTCCTACAAGGATGTGGCAGCTGGTTATGGGAATTTCCTAGTTCCACAAGGATCTTTAATGAGCTGCAATATAATCTTCAAGTGTGGCAAGGATTCATTAATGTTTCAGAATCCTTTTCTTATAAGGATTCCTTATTCATCCTAGCTACACAAGGAAAGAAGGGCTGGTGGTATTTAATGACAAATTACTTATTTTTATTATTTTATTTTGTTAGCTACAGCCCAAGGCTTGTTTGGGCTTACTTAATACTTTATTTTCAGTTAGGATCCAAGGCTTGTTTGGATTAAGTTATGGGCTTTCCAGTTTAGGGTTTTGGGTCAGTTTTGAGTGGACCTCATATAAGTCCACATAGGGGGTCCATTAGGATTAATTTTTCAAGAACTATTTAAACTCATGTAAGCCAAAATTTTGGCAGCTTTGATGATAATTACTTCTGAATTTTTCAGTTTTAACGTGTGAGGGTGATTCTTGCATTCTTCAGTTCTTGAACGAACTGAATCTGACTTATCGAAGATTAACTGGCTTCGTGGCGTCATTCTACTCAATCCAATAGTATTGGTGTCTTGGGGCAGGTTTCCATTGTGTCACACTCCTATCAGACCTATTTCGGCTTTCCGGGATCAGATCTCAATCTTGATTGTGGGTTGCGTGACCACGTGATCACGAGGTTCGCATCAATTATGATAAGCTCAATTTCATACTCAATTTGAATGAGATAGATCTTGGGTTCGTGAATTCCATTAAGTTCCGCTAGGGTTCGCATCAGCCATAGTTCAGCGTCTTTTGCAAAATGGTCATTGACTGCGAATTTCTTCAATCCAACCCCTAATTGATCCCAAAACTTTGATTTTGTTGCAATTTTATCCCTGATTTGAACATATTAACTTTGTAAAAATTAAGTTTGGTCTTCCAAATTTTCAATTTTTTCAATTAAGCCCAAATTGAGCTCTCAAACTTAATTTTTCACCAATTAAGCGCCTAATAAAATTAATTTGACCCATTTAAAGTATAATTAAGTCTTTGCACCTAATTAAATCCCTCAATTGAACCCAAATTAATTCATAAACATAATTAAACTTTAATTTGGCCCATGATTTAATCAAACAGGCCTATTAAAAATCTAATTATGTCTTTTGGCTTTGTTTTTGTGCACATTCATCCAATAATTATTTAATTTGACCTTGAATCAATATTGTCTCTTTAGTTTTAGGTATAATGGGGTACAATTAGGTTCCCGATTCTATCCAAAATTGCAACTTGATTTTTCTACATTTAAAATCCTTTTCAGTTTGCTTTTTCCAAATATCAGTCTTCTTCCTATTATTATTTTATTTTTATTTTGAAAAGAAAAAAATGTAAATTTTTTTAGGAATTGTCCAAAATGGGTTATGACAGTGGTGTTGGTGTTTGATTGGGTTTTAGGAAGGACACAAATACAATGTTTTGAACCACAATCATTCTTATATCATGTCATCATATGCCACAAATGATGCAAATCTCATAGTCACATGGTTACGCAACCCACAATCAAGATTGAGATCTGATCCCGGAAAGCCGAAATAGATATGATAAAAGTGTGACACAATAAAAACCTACTTCAAGGCACCAACACTATTGGAATGAAGTAGAATGATGCCATGAAGCTAGTTAATCTTCGATAAGTTAGATTCACTTCAAGAACTAAAGAATGCAAGAATCATTCTCACACGTTAAAACTGAAAAATTCAGAAGTAATAGTCATCCATGACTACTGAAATTTAGGTTACATGAGATTAAATAGTTCTTGAAAAATTAATCCTAATGAATCTACCCTAGTGGATTAATTTGTCCATATCAACAAAACATTTGGAACTTGTATTATGTTTATGAGATAATTTGTAACTTCTTCATCATATAATATGTATCCTTTATCATGGTTAGTTTTAAAAAACTTTTGCTATAAGCAAATTTGCATTTTTGAGTATCTAATGTTTGAGGGCACTTTCTTTGAAAAATAGTGTTTTTTCAATTGAAGTAAAAAAGAAGAATTCAATATAATTTAACTCTTGTAGATTGTATGACTGACTAATTTTCTTTTCCTTTAGGATGAGGAATGTTATTAATTGCTTCAAAAGGAGCCATGATTTTCCTCCTTTAAGAGTTGGTAAGTTGGGTTTCCACAAGCACCAAAATTCTACTTAATGATTTCATTCCAATCTTGCTTTAGCTATGTGTTTGTGAATCTTTAGGTTGGCCTCCTGGGAAAATGGATACTGGTAACTTTGTTCACCGTCCCTTCATTAAACAAGAATGAGAAGAGGTTTTGTAAACTTTTCACATTTACTCATTAAAGTGATAATGTATGGAAATGGTGTGGGTTTTTATTATTCAATTGATATGTTTGTTTGCTCTTTTATTTTTCAGTTGGATTTTATAATTCAACAAGGCATGTCAATGAATAAAAGAAATTTAGTCCCAACAAAACGATATCATTGTTGCAATGATGGGTAAGATAGACCTAAAATACTTTGTAATGCAGGCAATGAATAAAAACATGTAGGTATGCTTTACTCTTACATACTATTACACCAACCCTTAGATACAAGCGCAACTACAAATAGTTTCATTTCATTTGAAATATTCATTTTCATCTAAAAAAAATTGTCATTACAATTAGTAAAGTTCTCAAATGACCATATCATTAGGTCGACCAGTTCCTGCAAAATTATCAGATGTTGATCACGAATGAACAGCAGTCGTCCAGTTCACTTAGTACCCAAGCGACCAGTCGGTTTAGCTTAAAAACCAGTTTTGACAATTTCAAACCTAGTGAAACGCAAACCGATTATATGTATATCAATCCTATTTATGCATGCAATGTGAAGTGTGTGTGAGTTTATTTTAGTTTGCTATTGAGTAAGATATAAATATTTAACAATAAGCATCAAAATGAATCCTTAAAAACCAAGTCTTCACTTGTTTTACATTTTGGACTTCATATAGATCTATTTAAACTTAATCTCATCTAAGCATATCATTAGTCTATTTTATTTAATTGTTTGTCATCAAAATACATAAAATATTAATATGTGACCCAAAGGTCAACACAAATTTTCCATATTTTACAAATACAAACCAATTTCCATACAACGTATTCAATATGAATCACAATCAAGCATAAACACATTACCATCATCATATCAATCCAATTTAAGCATAGCAATATCATTTAAACACCCCAACACTTACATAATTCCACCAATTTTTCATACTTTCATTTCCCCACATTTAACAAGCATAAATCAATATTCAAACAACTTATTCCATGTGAGTCACAATCAAGTATAATCACACTATCATCATCATAACAATCAAAATTAAATATAAGAACATCATTTAAATACCATCACTTACATAATTTTACCAATTTACATACTTTTATCATTCCAAAATATAACACTAACTACATTCTTGGCAATCTTTATTACAATATTCACAACCAATTTCTAACATCTTTAGCATCATTAAAATATCAAAATCAATTTAATTTAATCAGATTTTCTATATTTTCATCATTCGAACTAAACATAATAAATAAATTTTAGCAATCCACATTTCATCATTCATAATCAACCATAAGCACTCTCAACTTTATTAAAATACAAATATAAACACAATTTAATCCAAATTCCATTCCCCTAAATTATCTAATCATGGCCAACTTACGATTTTAATTTTCCAAAACTTGGTTTATAATTTCTCCCATTTAATCTTTATTCATTTTTTTACATCCCTCATTTGTTATAAATTCACACAATTTGGCATATCCATTAAAGTTTACATAAACTTTAACAATTTAAAATTAAGGATTTTCAATCCTCCATTCATAATCAAGAAAACAAATGCATTTAATTGAAAAGAAATCTTTTACCACAACCAATTAATGTAATTTTATGAGCCTTTTCAACCAATTCTAAGAATCCTCTATTTTCCCTTCCAATTTGCACACTTTATCTCTCTATATTTCTGAACTCCTAACCTCTCTCTCTCTCTGAAGTTTTTCTAATTTGATTGTAAAATCACTTGGCTCTTATTTTGTAGCATGAAACTTGAGAGAGAGAAAATGGAGAAAATGGAGGAGAGGGAGAAGATTTCAAGCTTACTTTCCTCCTTTAATGTCGTCAACTATTTGTAAATGAAGAGAAGGGTTTTCCCTTTCTAATTATAAAAATGCCACTCATTTAATGTATCACAAATTATTTTTGTCAAATCCTAATCGTTAGTATTTTTCATGTACAAATTTATTCTTTTCTTTGTCCGAGGATTTTATACCAAATTAACTAGAAATTTTCACTCTTAATCATAAAGATTTTTCTCTAAATGTATTATTTTTTGGTTGGGAGTTATGCTATTTAGCATGGGGTTTACATGAACAAAAATGCAAATTTTGTCAACAATGTTACATTTATGGAGCAACTCGGTTGATTAATTGCTCCACTAATTATCATTCACATGAAAGGGGGATGAATGCTATAGGAAATTGATGCATTATGGTGAATATTATTGAAAACAATATTTTTTTTTATGAGAGAAAAAGTCTAGTTCAAATTCTGTAACTTAAAATACAAGTTTCTCCCTATGTTTAATTTTTGTTTTTCTATATTGAAAGAAAGTTAGTGCTTTAGAATTGATAAAGTGTACTTATATTTTATTCAATCAATGCTAAATGCAATTCTTTTTATAATTTAGGGACTTTTCCCCTTTAGAATTCATTCTTTTTCTTGAATATTGACATAAGAAACTTTCTTCAATATTTTTAGCATAATAATATTTATTGTATTATTTTATTAATGGTTAATATTTTTAGGTTTTGAGAAGTTTAAGAAGAGTCTAAGATGTAATTTAGTAAATCAAGCTTAACTTTTAATCCTATTTTTGGACTAAGCTAAAGTTTTTACATAAGGCTCCAAAAGCCCTATTTCATATTGGATTAAACTTTTATGATGATTGGGGATCGGGAAGGCCTTAAATAAGGCTTGGAAATTACTGTGCGGGATTGTCTTTATTTACCTTGTATTATTTGGATTCTTTTTTCTATTTAGATTAGGACTTTAGTTTAATTAATATTTCTTATTTAGGAATTATAATGCTAGATGATTTTATTAGTTAGGTAAGTTTTAATTAAAAATCATTTTTTATACAAAATTTTAGGTCTATAACTAATATAAATATCATCTAGCATAAAATATCGTAGATTTGTTTTTTCTAATTTTTCTATAATGTTAAGGCTATAACTAGGGGTGATCATTTTCGGTCCGGTCCGGTTTTTACCTATAAAAATAACCAAACTAAAATTTTGTAAAATACAAAAAATAAAATCGAAACCGCACTGAAACCAATTCCAACCGACCAGTTTTTGTTCGGTTTGGTTCGGTTATGTTATATTATATTAAAAACAAAAAACTATATTGTGTTTTTTTTCTTTCTAATGGGTTTTATGACTGGTTTGGGTTCGGTTTGGTTATTTTATATTTTTTTAACTAAATCAGTTTGGTTCAGTTGAGGTTTTTTGGTTTTAGGCTTATGAAACCGAAACCAAACTAAATATTTTTTTTAATATCCTAATCAATTTAATTGGTTTTTTTCATGGTTCGATTTTTTTAGTTATTATTTTTTAGTTTTCTCGGTTTAATTGATTTTACAGTCTGTAACTTTAGAGCTTGGGAGCCTTAATTTTTATCACACTATACGTTATGTCAGTTGGTATCAGAGTAGTATATTTGATGGACAGAAACGGTATCAACTCATTCTATGATGAGGCTGTCTAGGGTGTTGTGCGGGTTAAGGAGGTGGCAATGACTCAAAGAATGGATTGTTTTGAGCAAACTCAGGAATAGAGAATGAGTTATTTGAAGTAGGCCATAATTCTAACTCAGTTAATGGGTAATGCAAACAAGGATCGTGAAGAGAAGAGAAATTTGTCTAGAGACTTACCTCAATGTTGTCTGAACCCTAGACCTATTCCTGAATTCGATGTGATTCCTTTCTATTATGAAAAACTTTTTAAGATACTATTTCTTAACTAGTACACAAAGTTGGAAGTTTGCTTTTATTTCAACAAAATTTCTTGTTATAAAAAAATATGGCTTGTCATACACAAACTTTCTTGTGATGATAAAGAATGGTGGTTTAAAGTTCTAGAATATAGAACTCGTATCGTTTAACTCCTTCATGGAAAGATTTGAGACAATGATTAATTTTAAAGTTTGTACAAGATGATTACAAAGAGATTACATTGGATAGATAAGAAAATAGATTTTTCTTATCTGCTTTGTGTTCAACCTTCTCAAATAGCAAGGAAGAAAAATATAGAGGAGGCGTCGTATTTTTAAAGTAGTCAGTTTCAACATCACAACAGTGGCAACAACAACACTGCAAATAATACTTGTCAATGTTTTCATCTGTTAATGGTGAAGAAAAAAATCAAGAAATCTCTCAAATTAGTATCTTATAGTGATTATAAAAATCTTGCAAACAAGGACATGGAAGACATGATAATTTCTTACAATTCTTCAGATATGTGATGAATGATTATCTTAAAGTTTCTTTATATACAAAGGTTGAAGTATTGAAAGTCATAAATAACGAGGTGGTCAGGTTTTAAATAAAAGAATGTGTAAAGGAACTACAAGTGGACATTATAGGAATGAAAAGTATAACATTAAATATAAATTTTTCTTTGGCATGCACGTATTATAAATTAAATTTTAAATTTCACATGTCAAAGACATGCTACTTCATGTATATATTAGCTAGAATACTATATTTGAAATATTTATACCTTTAGAGTTGAAGAGTTCAATTCTTGACAAATAATATGAGGGCGAGTTTGTTAGAAGTAGAGGGGACTTAAATGGGTCACTTTCTTTAATATTCTTGGCATAATAATATTTATTGTGTTATTTCATTAATGATTAAGATTTTTAGATTTTGAGAAGCTTAAAAAGAGTTCAAGATGCAGTTTTGTAAATCAAGTATAAATTTTAATCTGATCATTAGATCGAGATAAAATTATGACAAAGATTATGAAGGCCCTGTTTTCTATTGGGTTGAGATTTCATGATGATCGGAGATCGAAAAAACCTTCAAATAAAGCTCATATAATCTACTATTTGAGACTGTCTTTATTTACCTTATTGTATTTGTATTCTTTTTCCTATTTAAATTAGAACTTTTAGTTTAATTAGTATTTTACTATTTAGAAATTCTAATGCTAGATGAATTTGATTAGTTAGGAAGATTTTAATAGGAAATAATTTCCTACAAAGAATTTTAGGTCTAAAACTAATATAAATAAGAATGTTTTGTTTACTTTGAGAACTTTCACACTATTATTCAAGCTTTTATTAAATATCTATGTTTTTTTTTCTAATTCATCTACAGTTTTAGGGCTATAACTTTAGCATTTGAGAACCCTAGTTTTTATCCATGCTATATGTCGTGTTAAATACTAAAGCCATAGACCACAAAGCAAGGCTATTAATTTTGCTCCATTTCGACCAGTATACCTCATACCATTTCAAAAAACAAAACAAAATGGAACAACAAATTTTATCTCGCTTAAGATCTTGAGTAATTTCTTGTCTAAATTTTGACCTAGATGTTTCAGGTTTGTTCATTCCATTTCGGATACTAATGACAATCACAATTCACAGCTATATGCATATGACATAATTGATCATTTTACGATCTTCTTCATTTCCATAATCACCATCTTCATTTTCCTCACCTTCTTCTTCTTCAACCATTTCTTGTATAATGTGTTTTGGTTACTGAAAGAAGTTTCTAAAGTTTGCATTTTATTAGTGGTTTTCTCTTGAGATTGGTGAATTGTTGGCGAGAGATTCAAGCTTTCATGACTTGTTGAAGTGATTTTCTTGATTATTTTCAGGAATTGGGTCCTTATAAAGTTCGTATTTTGTAGGTAATGTGTGTTCATTTTGGGTTTTGATTTCTACCATTAATTTTATTAGGTAATGTGTGTTCATTTTTTTTATAATGATTTTTAAGGTTTTTGAAGATACTAGAAAGTGTGGTACCAATAGTAGTTGCAATTTAAGAGAGATAGAAAAAAAAAAGGTTTATTTATTAGCTTCTATTCTATAGGTAAATTTCAATTTGTAACCCTAAATGTTAGTACTTTTGTCAATTACACATTTATACTTCCAGTTTAATCAATTAAACACCTATTATAGTTTTGTTGATTAATTATGGTAAAAATTGATAAGAGGTTGGCTCTTTTATTGTTTTTCTTTATCTTTATTTTATTTTATCATATAATTCGAGCTTAATGGAAATGATCATCTATTAGAATGTTTAGTTGATGACTTTTCATACATATCATCACAAAATCATTTATTTCTATGTTAATAATGGAGATGATATTTGATTTATGCTTTTTTTGTATCCCATTTTAAGGACGCATGTGGATACACAATCACGGTGTCGCCCCGTCCTCCTATCATAGATGTGTCAAATTCTCATTCCAAGGAGGAAGAACCATAGTGAAAATAGAGAAAAACATACCCAACCCCTGAGTACCAATTTTATGGACATGTTCCCATTAGAGAAGCAAACAGTAAACCCATGCGAATTTAAGAGGTCTCAAACGACCTAGGGAACCACTCCCGAGTGAACAATCTCGAGGATGGCAAAAAATGTGTAGATCCGGGTACACACCTGGAACAAGTTACTTTTTTAATATTTAGATATTTTATTTGTGTTGAATTATTTTAAGTTAAAATTTTATATGACCTTGACTTTAGAAGGTTATAAATTTTAAAATTATATTTAGATATATGATATTGTGTTTTTATTATATAATTTGAAGTTAATTAATTTTTAGATTTAAATTGAAATTATATATATTTCTAAAATAAAACGCGAAAAAATTTGAAATTAAAATTTATTATTCTAATAAGAAAAACAAAATATCATTAAAACAAAATTGACAACTTTACCACAAAGTTACTGTCTGCAATGCAACCAATTTTACGACAAAGTTACTTGTGCAATGCAACCATGTAACACAAAGACAATAGAACTCGAAACTTTACCTTGCAACATATAGGGCTATTAATTGAGATTTTGACTTTACTGCTGGAAGTTTATGTTTAGGTGTTCAGTTTAGAAAAGAGTGGTTAGAACTGTAGTCTGTATTCCATGTCAGTAGTGTTCTTGATTTTTGTTATTATGGCAATCAACATGCTTAATTATATAAGACGCTGATAGAATCCAAATAACCGTCACTATTTTATTTTTTTCATGCCACGTGTCACACATGCATGAAAGCCTTTTATTTATAACGTACTGAAAATTAAAATGGCTGTCATTTTCTTTGTTTCCTTCTTTTTTTGATCGTGACTTTGTTTCCTTCTTTATTACAACTGATCAACAACTTTTGCTCCTTTTTTTTTTGCCTTTCTCGTTTTTTAAGAAAAAATAAAGGTTAACTTAACATGAGAACGGACATATTACCAGGTATTGATTTTTTGAACCTCTCTTATGCTAAAAAGAAAAAATAAACGTAAAACATACACGCAATTTAACAGATTCGCTGTACATGCCACTCAACTCCAGAGTCCAGAGGACTGAACGGAACACAGAGGCAAGTGCTAGTACAGCAATTTATGGCTAATCAATGACTCAACCATCCACATCTTGATTGGAGTTATTTAGATGGGCTCTACTTCCACCCACTCCTCACTAGTCACTACTCCATTTCATCTTCCTAATAAATGTATATAAATAAATCCACACTTGTCCTATTTAGAAAACTAATTCACCTTATTTACCATAGAAGAAAAGGCGAATTTCATTTCACTCTACCTATAAAAGAAACACCTGTTACCATTAACTACTGACATTTATTGGGTGAGAATCCCATGCGGTTATTTGCCAGGTCAAATGTGACACGTGTCCCCTGCTGCTGTACATTCCCGATTATAGACAGAGACGACGTCGTTGGAGCAAATGCAAAGCAGTAAGTCCCAGCAGAATCCACAGGGATCAAATAATTGGCGGCCGGCAAATTCCAGGACTTCCCATCTGCGAAGTGAAACGACACCGTTGGGACTCTTACACTTGCCTGTCCAGACAGATCATAACACGTGTCAAACAATGCAACAGCACTAGTGAGTTTCAAATTCTGAGTCATCCTCACGAATGCATCACGCAGAGGATTGTAAGCCTGAGTCTGCAACCGAGTTATTGCTGTTCCACAGTCAACGATTATCCCACCATTCCCTGACTCGTCCAATCGAAATGTTGACTCAGGTATCGACACCATCTGCCCACCGACACTCATTCCACTGAGACCCACATAGTAAAAAGTATCAATCTTCCGGTTCTTCATCAAAGGAGCAGTGACTGAATCAACGCCGAGTTGAGCCGAGTTAAAGTCCAAAGTCGACGATCCAGCCGAGTCACGATTCACTAAACAATAAGAAAACGACGTCGCTTTAAGCTGGTTTGTTAACGAAAGTGGGCCACCACCAAGACCTAATAAACCAGCAGCACCCACAAACAACCCTTCATTATCATGACCACAGCCTAAAGCAACGTTTTTAACACTCCCAGAATTCCCAAACGACACCGATTCAGTAGCAAAATCACCGAAAGTATACGACCCGTCGCCGTAGTTAACCTGATAAAGACACTGCCCACTTCTACAGCTCGACATTTCTAAAGAGCTACACTGTTGAGATTGACAAGTGACAGGAGCGTAAGTAGAGGACGCCGTTGGATCAAAGATTGGATCTGTTTGCTGGTAACAGTCTGTACAGGGTTGACATTGTAGCCAGTTAATGTCACTGCCTGTGTCCAAAACCATGTAAAACTGTCTTGCTGGGTTACCGACACCAACTCGAGTGAAGTACTCACCGCTTCCTTGGCTTGTACCTGAAGTGACTGGAGTGGATAAGTCCTCGGGTTTGATCTCGGTTTCTAAGGGTTTGAGGTCGGATTTGGAGATGTCTTCGAGGGCGAGTTGGAGTCTGGCTGTGAGTGAGTTGAATCGGACTGTGTCACGGTGGAGTCGAGAGAGGACTAAGGATTTGTAGTCTTTGTGGTGGATTTTGTAGATGGTTTCGCGGGGATGGAGTTCGAGGGAGAAAGAGAGTGAAGAGTTGGAGAAAGATGGGGTGGATGTGGTGATTGTTGTGTGAGTGGAGGATTTTTGTGTTTGTAGATCAAAGGAGAGGATGTTATGGGCTTGTTGAAGAGAAGATGCGACATCAAGGATTGTTGTCGTTGTTGTTGTAGTGGCATCTGGTAAATCACGAGGTAAAGTGGAGGTGAAGAAGAGAAAAATGAGAGTGAGGAATAGAAGGAATGCCTTTGAAGCTGGTTCTGACATTTTTGTTGCAGAATTTGGAGGGTTAAGAGTGGAAGCGGAAGTTTCGCTTTTTATTGAAAAAAAAGTAGAAAGAGGTGGTAGTAATGTGAATAAAAGATGGCCTCACGTCATCAAGATAAGAAAAGAGGGTTTCAAGGCGTTAATAACGATGTCTAAGTGGGACAAAGCTCACCTTGCAAACTTGCTGACAAGCAGCCATGGTTGACAGCATGTGTATCCACGCGCCATGGCCACAGAAGAGGTGCTTTATTGCCATTACCATCGTGTAGTTTGGGTGAACAAAAAAACTGAAAAACTGAGAAAATTGAAAAAACCAGAAAAAATATAACCGAAAAAACCGAACAAAAAAAAATCAAATTAACCGATTAAAAAATCACAAAAAAGTTATGGTTCGGTTCGGTTTTGGTTTCTAAAGTCTGAAACCGATTGAACCGAATCGAACCGAACTAGTTCAACCAGGCCACCACTTAAAAAAAAAACAAGTATAAATAGAAATTTTCTAACCCTAAACCTACATTCAGTCGCCCCCCTCCTCCTTTGCTTTCTGGCTCTCTGCATCTCCCCCCTCCTTTTGCTCTCTGCATATCCCCCTCATCTCTCCTCTCTTATTTTTCTTCATGCTTAGCTCTATGATTGTTACTTATTAGTTGTTGAGCTCCTGCTCCATGCTCCTTTGCTTAAGCTCCATCTCCTTCAGCCGCCCCCTCTCCCTATTCTCTGTCTCTCATCTCTCAAATGATTTGAGTCAAATCTGTCTTGTTCTCTTCCATGCTCTTTATCTCTGTCTCTCATCTCTCAGATCTGCATGTTCTTGGCCCAAATGTTGTGGTGCATGACAGTTTTAGTAGGTTCATCTCTCAGATCATGCTTCTGTTTAATTATTTCCCTGCGACGATGTTTGGTAATTGCTTTTGGAAATGCTTCTGGTTGAATCCAGTAATCATGGACTCGATCTAATCTTTGGTGACCTCAATATGATGAGATTTGGGTGCATGCATGATGCTGGGAATTGCTTTCTATTTGTTTGCAATTGGTAGGCCTTGTAACATTCCCTGGAGAAGGAGTGGATTGAATCTGAAATTTGCTTGAGCATCATAATTTCGGTTTGAACCGGTTTGGAAGGGAAAAAAACCGAACCAAACCGAACCGAAATTAATCGGTTTGAACCAGTTTTCGGTTTGGTTCGGTTCAAAAACTTAAAAAAAAATTCGGTTTGGTTGTTTATTTTGGTCCAAAATTGGACCGACCCGAAAATGCTCAGCCCTATCGTGCAGAATGGAAATATTACTTCATTGATAGCCGGTGAAAGGGGAAATTGGAAATATTACTCATGGGTAGCTGGTGAGTGGTGAAAATTTTAAGGTAAGAATGGAATAATTAGAGATATTTTATTAATTATTTTTAAATTTATTTTTTAAAAAATAAATATAAAAAAAAGAGAAATAAAATTTGTTATCATGAAAAAATAATAAGAATATTTTTAACTAGTATTTTTCTTTTTTATTTGTAATTATTTTTTTTAAATAAACTTATAAAATAACTAATAAAATGTTATTAGTTATTTTTCAAACATCATAAAATTTCTTGATTTTAAGTTATAGACTGCAATAACAAAATTTTTAGCAGAAACTTTTTTTTTTTTTTATCAATGTGGATAACTTTTTGATAGTTGAACATATCTTATTTAACTTTTTATATAACTTGAATTTTAAATTAAATTAAAATATTGCCTTTCCTTGATATAGTTGATCTAACAAGTTTAAAAACAACTTGAATTATTTGTATCATGATCTAACTTTAAATGAAAATTTCAAGATAAAATTATTTTTAAAAATATTGATGAGGTGACGTATTTAATCAATCTAAGTTTGGTGGCCTGACCTTCAACCTAGGTCATGAATTGCACTATGTTAAAATATTTAGTTTAATTATTTTTATGTAATTATATGATAATAAAATACTCGCTCGAAAAATTGAGCATCGTTTCAGCGTTAGGATGTTTGTTTAAAATTATGATAACCCTAAAAATATAAAATGAAACAAATCATAAAGTTTAATTGTAACTCAACCTAAGTTAACTAACCAAATACATTATTCATGTAATGTATTCCACTATGTTTAATGATTGAGTTCCTTTTAAAACTATTTATTTACTTCAATGGAAAAAAAAACTTTACTCGTAAAATTGAACATCAATAAATAAAGACTCAATTTTGAAGGATGGGATTGAGGAGAAAATAAGAAGAAAAATCCATATTTATAAGCTCATACCGAGCCAACCTAGGACGCAGACGATCTAGAGCTTGAACAAGTCTGAGTTGAAGAAAAATTAGGGAGCTTGAACTCAGTGAAATCCAGGCAAAAAACTTGTTGGTGTTTTTTGTGAAAAAAAGGTTTTTTTTCAAAATGACTTCATTTTAATGTTTTTTATTAAAAAAAAAAAGGTGAACTTAGGATGATCCTTCTCTACTCTAGAACTCGAACCTTGTCTTGGATCAACCCCTTAGACGGGTTTAATGTCTCTAAAAAAATCAAAAGAAAAAAATAAAAATAAAACAGGGCAAGGTGCATGTGTCTATATATATATATATATATAAATTAGTGGTCATCCGATCTATTGATGCGAAACTCTTGATCAAGTGGTCAAGCAACCCCCAATGAAGCAGATAACAACTCGAAAAGCTAAAATTCAGGTTTGATAAAACCTTGATGCAAGGGTAACCTTGGATCTAAGAACCAAAATGTATTGAGAAAAAACTTGGACCGAGAGATGACCTTATATCTAAGAACCCTAAATAAGTGGATGATATCACGAAATCAGTTAATCTTTGATAAGTCAGTGTTCAATCTTTATCTCTGCAAAGAAAAATTGTTTTGCCAGAAAAAAAAACTCACATTTATTGTCCGACTTGCTACTGAAATTTGCAGCTAAAAAAACATAATATAATCTCCTTTAACTAACCTTAATAGATCCTTTTTGGGTTGCAAGCTGATAAGCCTAAACTAGTAATCAACTAACATAAATGCAATAATAAAATAAATCCTACAAACTAACAGTTTTCCTGCTATCCAAAACATTCCCTATGTCATACGGACACATCTTCAAAATCAACATCACTCATGTTCGTATTATCTGTCACAAAGTCATCCACATTAATGTTAACTCGTCTAACAGCCCTCCTAACATTAAATTCTTTTAGCTCAAGCCTAATTTGAACCCTACTATAACCTTTAACACGTTGCTTCTCTAACCTATCCAAACTATCTCCAAATTCATTGGTCATTCGATCTATCCGCTGATTCATTGGTGCCATATTGTTGTTTGTCTTCGACATCTTTGAATTTGAAAAATTGGTTAGCTAAAAAGAAATATATATCCTTCGCCCACTCCCTCACGTATTTACAATCCTCTCGTGTTTCACTCAAATATGCTCACTATGTCTTTTTCCTCTCATCTCACCTTTCTTTGACTCTTATGAAATTGAAATAAAAACCAAATATAATAGTTGTTGGTATCCAAATATATGTATATGAATCAAGAAGTAAGAAAAAATATGAAAACAAGCGAAGACAAAACTATGATTACAATTTCTCAAGTAACAAACGAATTTGTATGAAAAATAGATGTTTTTTAAAAAGCAAAAGAAAAAATATGCAAAGGTTATATAAAAAATAAGTAAATGACACCCAAATATATCAATTATGATGTTATTATACTATCATAATTAAAAAATAATAGCAGCAAAATAAGTTTGAATTATTGGCACGAATTAGACCCGTTACGACAAGATCTAATACTAAATTTAGTTCCTATAGAAAAATAACTCCAAATGACCTCAAATTTTATATGGGATGCAATTAGAACCTTAAAACCAACTATATAAAACTTGATAATTTTCTGAATTTATTCATCCTGAGATTTTCTTATGATACGAATCTAACCTATTATGACAAGTTTTAATCTCGACCTTGGTTACTATAGAAAACATCTCTAAATTAGATCAGATTTTAAATGGGGTGCAATTAGGACTCATAGAACCAATATATAAAATGTGATAATTTTTAGAATTGGTTTGATCTAAATTCTCTCTTATTTGTGTATTGTGGCATATTCGACAAAAGTGAGTTTTGGATTATTATTTTTTTTACTCTTTATGCTACTAATATATTCTAAGAAAATAAAAAACTAAAATAAAACCATTTTTTAAAGAACCCTAGACACAAACTACTAAGCTTCAGACACGAAATAATCAAAAATTGAATCAAAGACAACTAAACCTAAGGAAGTCGAAACTAACAAGAAGAAAATAAAGGATATAACCTGATTTTTAGAGCCTATATCTAATATCAATTGATGTGAACCTTTTGATCACGTGATCAAGCAACCCTCAATGAAGTATATAACAACCCGGAAAGCCAAAATCCAGGTTTGATAGAACCTTCACCCGTAGGTAATCTTGTATCTAAGAACCCTAAATATGCGAATGACACCATAAAATCAGTTAATCTTCGATAAGTCAATGTACGATTTTTGTCCCTGTAAAGAAAGATTGTTTTGCTACAAACAAACAAAAG
>Ga0307518_10001767_pt1 | contig 15975 bp, 29 predicted proteins | sample 25_EM_MG_FD_203889 | JGI IMG/M metagenome (GOLD analysis project Ga0307518, IMG submission 203889) | Populus trichocarpa ectomycorrhiza microbial communities from riparian zone in the Pacific Northwest, United States - 25_EM | ecosystem: Host-associated > Plants > Roots > Unclassified | place...
GAAAACGAAGCTGGTTCATGGGAGCGGACGCACTTCAAGGCAGCGGGATCACTCTGAAAATCCTCTATCTTGTCCGCGACAGAGCACTCACCGCTCCCAACGAACCCTTGCGTAGAGTTCGCCCGTCCCGTCTGTTATTATTTGTCGCCATCCAGCTAGTCGGGTTTGGTGCCACATTCGCCATCACACAGACGGTCGGTGAGTGTGGAGTCCCTGTATCGCATGGATTGTACTGATGAATGCGTCATTAGCGGCAATTGCGTTCCCAGTTGTCATTCTCCTCTTGATTCCTGTCAGGACACTACTCATTCCTCGACTTTCGTTTACATCCGAAGAACTGTCCATCCTTGATGGACCTACTGCTTCTCCTTTCGTGAGTTTTGTGTCTGACATTGCAGAAGCAACCGCTGACACTCGTTGTAGACAATGGAGTCCGTCGGAGGCGTGCTTTAGCGCAACGTACCTGTAAGGAATTTTGATATTCTACTTCAATTCTACTTGCGCTTTGACTACGAATTCTTCATTGTTGCTTAAATTTTCTATTATACGCTCGGACTATAACTTTTGATTTACGTCCTCGTTGTACGCTTTGGCTTTTTCTTTGTCTTATTAGACCTTGTACTTTGGTTTGCCACTTACGATTTATCAAGCTTGATCATTTTGTAGAATACTTGTACTACCTGTAGCTGCCTCGAGCAGTCACCCAGTCTCGTCCCATCGTTCCGTCATTCGCAATTGTCTCTGAAGCCTCAAGTAAGTCTTCTCGCATCACCCCTACGTGGATCAATCAGTCTACATGGAGGTAGAAACCTTTCAGATTGATACTCATCTAATTGGAACCCCCCCTCGGAAACCCCCAGCCGAGCAATAAATGTGCGATTTACGAAGCCCTTCCTGTTTCAGTGATCGTGCATCATGGCTTTGCCATTTCTCCCGGAATATACATCACCCCGATTTTACACTGTCGATATCATTTCCCTTCCTTACACGTTCGAATTGCAGAAGAGTAAGGGCACCGCCAGGAATAGGGTTGGACCCCGGAGGTCAGGTAAACGGGCCTTCTTAATCGATCGATTGAATGGGATTGCAGTGCTTCAGCATGCGAAAAGAGTGATCCTTCATATATTATTTGATCGACTCTAACTGGCCCCGTGAACATGGCGCTCTCGAGTCACTGTTGATCTTCCGATATAGATATGTATGAGGAAGCGATAAGGAAGTCTCGGAATTCCGAGATCGAGATCCCCCCTACAACCCTTGCCCATGGAAATGGGAAAATGGACCTCAGAAATCAAGTTCACGTACTTAGCCCATATTTGAAACTGGGACGACCATTATTTACCTCCGTTCCGCTATTACATGAGCACACAGAAGCATGGCATCCTTTCTACCGGGAGCGTGTTTGATCAAGCATGCGAGTAGATGCGCTTGTAAAGGCCTCTTAGCATTACTCCCTCGGTATGCCAAATGAAGTAGACTGATCATGTATTGTGCACCACAGGCAGGCACCTATCTACGGCAAGTGTCCATGTACAAATCAGTTTGAGGGAGAAGTGGGTATAAAATCCTGAGGGAACGTCTTCATGTCTGGAGCTTAGCATAAGAGGGTATGAAGATAAGTGGAACGGCGAGAAAAGCTCACTGCCAGTATTATAATCACTAAAATTGGATCCATTGCCGGAACATAAGCGTAGATCACTTAGAGCAGGGATTAAAAGGTCGCCCAAAATTATATTACCTTGAATGTACAAGGTTAGAGGCGGCGAATTGGCGCGAGGAGAACTCGTCGCAGTGGGAGTGGGTGGTGGGTCCACTGGAAGTGGGCCCGTTGGAGGGAATCTTGTCGGAGGTGGGCTTGTTGGAGATGGGCTCGTTAGGGGCGGACTGATCGGGGATGTATTCGTCAAGGGTGGGTTCACTGGGGAAAAGGAATCCATCGCGGAGGGTAATGAAGGTGTAGTTGGAGGACAGTGGCCTGCCGGAGGGACACCACTTTGAATATCGTGGTTACTTAAAAGAGCAAAAGGGACCATGGAACAAGGATTAGGCTGGTCAGTTTCATAAGATGTTCTTGCAGTAAAGTAAGATGATTCGCTTGATGCGTCTATTTAAAAACCAGTCGGTAAGAGTCAATACATTGTAGTCCAGACTCACCAGACAGCGTCTCACTGCAACCAACATCGCGATTTTCCTGTAATTCATATATAGACATGAAGTTGTTCATGGTTTCAGCTATGTCATGTTCAGCTTGATCAATGTCAACGTCATCGTCCACAGTGACCAACATCCCATCAACCGGTTCGGTTGGTGAAACCTCATCCACTGATTTTACGTCAGCGCAGATCACCTAGTAGCAGATATAATACTGTACCTGAAACTGGCGTGATATCATTCGAGGGAACAGATGGAAGAAGCGGTTGTCTGATGGTCTTTGATTTTTCCTGTATCCTTTGTCAGTTTTAAATATGCATTGACATGAATGGTGTGTAGTACCACAGTGAGAATGTACAATTTGAAGCCCTTCTGACTAAATTTCTTGATGTCCCGACGAACTCCAAGCCACCTTCGCGGGTTCCATGTTTTACATTGCAGCTCCAATTCTTCCCCTTTTGTGAGCATCCTTAAGAAAATAAGTCTTGAAACCTCACAAAAGCAGCCGTATTAACTTACCTTTCGCACTGATGTTCCACATCGCGGAAAACTCTTTGGAATTCCAACGGATTTAGGATCAATTGGCGTGCCATCGTAATCTCCCTCAATGAAGTGGAGATGAACAACTTGCCAGCTTCCAGCGTATCTTTCCTCTTCAACCTTGCCAACGGAAAAATCGCTGGATCATAATCATGGGCACGTCCCAGGTTGGACGAAAAGATAAAAGCTCGATGGTTGTTTGAGAACATGGCGGGTGCATTTATTGTTAAAAGATTCACCTTTTATACAAAGGCTTGAATCGTGGAAAAGTGCATAGTTCCTCCACTTTTGCGGCAGGCAATGCTACTGCTATGTGCTTCAAAGTTACGAAGTAAACTGACATTCGCGGAGTTTGTAACGTGGGTGTGTAACGGGGTCCATGTGGGTCCATATTTGGCGCTGTTGGGACATGAGGTTCACTTTCATTCGCGTTCGCGTTGGAGTTTGTGGTAATCAATATTTTCATGAAGCTCAGAAAAACCACACAAGAGGCCGAACCAGGGTTGTTTTCCGATTTACGTGCTCAGCTTGGCCGTGATGCCCCTGGTACCGAGCCATCGGACACAGCACCGCTATCCGAGAACGAACTTTGGTGGACCCGACACTTCCATTGGCTTAAAGACCGTGGATACCTGCTTCGACCTCGTTATGCACCCGACTGGGTTCCCTCTTGGCGGGGAACGAAGAAAGGGATGTATTCTTGCGAAGATAGTGCAACAGCCATGGTAAGTAACATTCTCCGTTAGTTATTCCTGGCTTATTTGAGTAGCTTCCCTCGAGATTACTCGATGGTACGCGCCTTTCAGATGGAGCCTATGTTGCCCTTAAGATTGTGAGGCACTCGGAAAACCCAGAGGAAGTCGAGACCGCGCAATTCCTGACATCGGAATCTTTGCGATCCAACACCAACAACCATTGCGTCCCAATTTATGATACCTTTCCTGTACCGGATGATGATGATATTGTAATCATGGTTATGCCATTACTACGAATGTATACATCACCTCCATTTCGTACCGTTGGAGAAGTGATGGAATGCTTTCGTCAGATCTTTGAAGTAACAATTGTTTTCACTCTTTCATATTGCATATCTCACTGGTTAACGTTTAGGGCCTTCAATTCATGCATAAGAATCGGGTTGCCCACCGGTGAGTTGTTTTGAAACGTGTCACCCATTATATTGAAATGACATTCAAGCGACTGTATGCGCTTGAATTTCATGATGGATGCACGCAACCTCTACATCGACCCATTCCATCCCGTGGATGATCATATGAAACGAGATTTCTCTGGATATGCTCGTTTCAAAACGCGGACAGAGCGACCTCCCAAATATTACATAATTGACTTTGGACTATCCCGTCGATATGATTCTACTGTTGACGCTCTTGATCTTCCGGTGTGGGGAGGCGATAAGCAAGTCCCGGAATTCGAGAATTATGATCGACCTCACAACCCTTTCCCGACTGACGTCTTCTACATTGGAAATGCCATCAAGAAGGACTTTTTGGATGTATGTGTTGTCCTTCGCCATGTAATATGATTCTGATATTTCGTGATATTTCATAGTCGAAACATGGTTTGGAATTCATGCAACCACTAGTTGTGGATATGACCCAGACTGATCCATCCAAACGACCAACCATGGATGAGGTGGTTGAACGGTTCAAAACCATCAGCCAAGGGCTTGGCAAGTGGAAGTTGCGCTCCCGTGTGGTCGATTCAGATAAAAGCATACTGGAACGGATTTTTGGTGTTACATGGCATTGGGTACGTCAGCTTGAATTTGTGGTGAGGCGCCTTCCTGCTCTTCCACGGCCTCCATCTTGATAGCACGCCGCTTATGTATCTGACCTACCTCTTACTATTTGTCATATTTGTTCACTATGGAGATATATTCATGGATGCCGGACTTGCGGTGCTCGAACCACAGTAGCAAGTATTTAGTTCCGTGAACCTAAACTGTTGCTCTTGCGGATGACTTGATTGCAATACGGTCAGTCGATTATTCCAGTTCCAATTCTACTATGTAGGATATAAGTCATGACACGCCAATTAGCGCATTGAACCTGTACATAGTACGGAAACTGCTGGAGGGTCAACGTTTCAACGACTATATCGATTTATCCCTCATTCGATGTAGGACCCATGGCACCCATTTAATGAACTTCTGCAAGATATCAGATCACGCAAGTCAAAACTCTGGGACACAATACATATTATGTTATTGTATTCGAACAACCCGCCAATACTGTAAGAGGAACATTGGGAACGCTAATTAGCACTTATCCGTACCATTTCAGGGAATCCCAACCGCTGACTTGATGGGGTACAATAAAGGATCGACGTACGTCAATAAGGTGACGGAGAAGTTGGTGACCTTGTGCTCAGTGTGGACTAGTGACACTGCACCGTACAACCATGAGAACATGGATCAATCAACACCGTGGGTCCTGAACGGTTTATTGTATGGCTATGCGTCGCAACAACCCGTGGCAGGCGTTAATCGAAGTTTTTGTCGACTCATTGTGTTGCCATGTAAAGTTGTAGACAAGCAATGTTACCACCTTATTAGTTTCAAGAAGGGATATTGTTCCCACGATGCTGGAAGTGCCATCCCGGAGTTTGACAGCAACAAAAATTTCGATTCCGTAGAGTTTCTCATGCAGACACTCCATCGCGGGGTACCCGTTTCATGGAACTGGGCACTCAAGAGCTCACGATTGTCTAGGTCATCACCACAATGGCTCTTTGTCTCGTGTACGGGGAGACGCGCCGCGTCTACTGCTACTGCCAAAAAACTCAAGAGTGCCGATCCGGCCTCGGACTCCCCCAAATATGAGCTCTCCGCGGCCGACCTGAAGAGGATACATTTCCAGAGGAACATCGGTGTCTCTGCCCACATCGACTCTGGGAAAACAACTTTGACGGAACGAATCCTCTACTACACTGGTCGCATCCGGGAAATCCATGAGGTGAGTGGTCGTTCTCTGCGCATCCCAATGCATATGCCTTGCACATCTTTATTGAACTGTCTTCACCATTCGGCACGACACTGACTCCGGTTAGGTCCGTGGTCGGGACGCTGTCGGGGCGAAGATGGACAGCATGGAACTGGAACGCGAAAAGGGCATCACTATCCAAAGTGCTGCGACTTTCTGCGACTGGAACGCCCCATCACCGATAACTGGTGAAAGGGAAAAATATGCTATTAACATTATTGATACTCCTGGTATGTCTCCTGTTTTTCATGGCCATAGTTTCCTGCTAATATCACTATCCATAGGACACGTCGATTTCACGATAGAGGTTGAGCGTGCGCTAAGAGTTCTGGATGGTGCTATTTTGGTCCTTTGTGCTGTTGCTGGTGTTCAAGTAGGCATCCTTTCATATAGAAGAGCGTGGAGTATTAACGCGAGTGACCAGAGCCAAACAACTACGGTCGATCGTCAAATGCGCAGGTACAACGTTCCTCGGATATCCTTCATTAATAAAATGGATAGGTATGAGAACATTGCCTTTCCACACTTGTATACCAACACACAGTACAGGCCTGGTGCTAATCCTTGGAGGGTCATCAACCAAATCAGGACTAAACTGAAGATAGCGGCTGCCGCTGTACATGTTCCCATTGGTGTTGAGGATGAACTTAAAGGGGTCGTTGACCTCGTACGTTGGAAGGCAATCTATAATGAAGGGGAAAAAGGGTGGGTTAACTCTCATGTGTTTACCTCTACTGACATCTACTTTCATTAGTATCGACGTTGTCGAGTCAGATGAGATTCCAGAATCTGCGATGGAACTCGCAAAAGGGAAACGTGCCGAACTCATTGAGCAACTTGCCGAAGTCGATGAACAAATCGGCGACCTCATTCTCTGCGACGAGACCCCGACAAATCAGCAAATTGCAGAGGCAATACGTCGTGCGACAGTTGGACTCAAATTCTCACCCGTTTTCTTGGGTTCGGCCATCAAGAATACTGCCGTCCAGCCACTACTCGATGGAGTGTGTGCATATCTTGCCAACCCGGCTGAATCGACTACGACAGCACACGACACCACTCAACCGACTGCTCCTCCTGTCCCCCTCACTCCGGCTGCTGCAGCGCCGCTTCTTGCTCTAGCATTTAAGCTGGAAGAAGGTCGTTTCGGTCAACTGACATATATGCGGGTATACCAGGGCACACTGAAGAAGGGATCCAACGTGTTCAATGCTCGTACGGATAAGAAAGTCAAAGTTCCACGCTTGGTCCGTATGCACAGCAACGAAATGGAAGTGAGTTGATTTAGCTTTTGTGGAGAGTTGTGACTAAATGAGGCTCTAGGATATTGATTCCATAGGCCCTGGAGAGATCTGTGCCGTCTTCGGTGTCGAATGTTCTTCTGGCGATACCTTCACTGACGGTACTACCAGTTTCTCTATGGTAAGTCCCTTCTCAACAGAGGATGGACAAGATAACATCTTTCAATGACACCAGACTCCTATGTTTGTCCCGGAGCCAGTTATCTCGCTCGCAATCAAGCCCGTAGGACAAGAGACACCGAACTTCTCTCGCGCCCTTAGCCGCTTCCAGAAGGAGGACCCTACATTCAAGGTCCATATCGACTCCGAAAGCAAAGAAGTATGAATTCCCTGTCTCCCTGGATAGCTGCAGCTAACATAAATCGTCATCAAGACAATCATATCTGGAATGGGAGAGCTGCACCTGGAAATCTATGTCGAACGAATGAGACGTGAATACAATGTGGCGTGTGCGACTGGCAAGCCGCGTGTCGCTTATCGCGAGACAATCACTCAGCGCGCAGATTTCCATTTCACACACAAGAAACAGACAGGCGGTGCGGGTCAATTTGCACGGGTCATTGGCTATGTAGAGCCAATGGAGTTTGACGACGAGCTTGGCCGCGATACCCAATTCGAGAGTGTTATCATGGGTGGATCTATTCCGTCCAACTACATCCCCGCATGTGAAAAGGTGTGTCTGTCTTTGTGGACATTCATGTTACATTCGCTGACTGACTGGGGGAAAGGGTTTCTTCGAAGCACTGGAAAAGGGTACTCTGTCCGGTAACCCGACAGTAGGCTGTCGTATGGTTCTCCAGGACGGCAGCTACCACGTCGTTGATTCCTCTGAATTGGCGTTCCGCATCGCGACGATCAGTGCCTTCAGGGAAATATACACGCAGACGAAACCGATCATCCTTGAGCCGATCATGACGGTGGAGGTTGTCGCGCCATCGGAATTCCAGAGCGCCGTCATCGGAAGCTTGAACCAGCGTCGAGGCACTATTTTGGACAGTGAGGTTCGTGATGAAGAATTCGTATGCACTGCAGAAGTGCCTTTGAACGACATGTTCGGGTACTCGAGTCAACTACGTGGTGTGACACAGGGCAAGGGAGAATTTAGCATGGAGTACAGGGTACGGCATTCATCCTTTCAGAAGGCTTTGAATCTCACTCACTCTCACTCTAGACGCACCAACCTGTTCTTCCGAATGTCCAGAAGGATCTGTCGGAGGCCTATCGGAAGACGTTGCCTCAGGCAAAGAAGTAAAAGCTTTAGACACCACAGTATCATACTCATACCAATTATTACATAGACCAATCATTGCTGCAGTCCAATACATGGCATCCTCACTCCTGATGAAAGAGAATATATGGAGCTCGGTTGTGACACTATGTCCCAACCTTCAAAGCTTCACCCCAGTGTCCCCGAAGTAATTAATAATTATGGAACATACATAACCACCCACCCACGTAACGTTTCCACCACGACGGATAGGCCCCAAGTCATAAGCACTTGCCCCACATGAACCCCACCTCATTAAGTTACATTTGATGGATACGAGATTACTTGCTGCGGCTCTTGCGTATCGCAACACCGCTCGCTTTTGGCGCCGTCTTCTGGTCGCCCTCAGAGCTGGTGCTACCCCCGGACCTACGCGAATCGGAGCGCTCGACCGAGTCTGACGATTTACCGAAAGAAGAGGCACCCATAGCCTTGATGATACCTCTGGAAAAACAAATCATCGATCTGTATGTCAATCACTGATAGAGACATACCGTTGCGTAGCGTCGAGATAGCGTTCCCTGTCGAATCGCTTGTCGGTCTTGACGGAAACGCCCTCTTTTGAAATAGATATCCCGCGGGTTTTCAGTCTGTAACGAGTAAGGTGTTGTTTCTTCCCATGGACTTTGAAAGTGATGCTCACGATTCTTTGGTGGACTGGATGCTGGTCGAGATTTGTCTGACGACATAAATGATCGCTAGAACTGTCCCCACGAACACGATCGTGGTCTATAGATAGCATCCAAGTTCGTCAGCGAACAACGTGTTCCTTGCTTCATGTCGAACTCACAATGGAGAGAGAGAGTATGTCAGCCCTGAAATTTTTTATCAGCTGCGGCTCGGGGAGGAACACGAATGGCCAACGCACCACGTTGCCATAACGAACTCGCCCCAAAGCTAACACGTAGTGGTTGGTTAAGCGCCTAAGGAAGTTGGTTTGGTTTGATAGCCCCTGAGGCGAGAGTAGTGACGTAGAGTTGTTGCAACGCTTCAAAGTGAATGAAGGACAAGGCTTTTATCCTGCGTCGAGCGTGCTTTGGCGGTGCAAAGTTCCACTGCGGGCTGCGTTGACGAAGCAACTAAGGTAGGCGGGAGTTAAAAGTGGCCGAGGAGTCCTGTGTTACACAGCCTAAACACGAATGATTTGGTTTACTATTCACACATAAGTAGTAAATCAACTCTATGGACGTCATCGTCGTCTGCCATGGAACTTTTCGCGTGCCTTTATCCCCCTCCGCGTCTCCTCTTCTCTCAGCTTCGCCTCCAGTCCAGACCACATATGTCGAGCATATTTTTCTGCATGCTATGGAAGGAGGTCAATAAATAGGTTGCATGCACTGCCATGGGTCGTACCTTCATCAGGGTTTTGACCTGTGTTATATCGGATGTCCCCACACCCGCCATCCTCAGACTATGTAGAACGGGTTTCCCACCCGGAAATGCATACATAACATGCATCCTTAGCGGGACAGCGGTCTCCTCCTGGGGAGTTGCATCAAGGAAATGCATGTTTGGTAGCTAATGACCGTAGTCTGATCAACAAGCGACCAACTTGACCACCAGAACAGTGACAGGCATACCATGTTGAGCGTTACACAGACAGGCCAGGCATCTCTCGCGTCGAGCACCTCGCCGTCGTCCCAGTAATCCGTTAACTCGAAATCCGCCACGCTGCTCGTCTCCCGGGTACCTAATAGGCTCGTTGGCCGACCTCGCTCCTGACGCATGTCCGTGTCCATTGCATCATCATCACGGTCCGGTTGACTCTGTGTTCCCGAGACGCGGTACTGCACGCCTTTCGTGCGTGGCACGCGCGTGTCCCACAGTGCGGCGCGGCACGCCAGCAGCAGACAGTCGACAACGTTGCCTGCGTCCGAAAACACGATCGCGTCGAGGCGCAGCACCCACGCTGTCTTCCCAGGAACGATCACCAGGTTTGTTGGGCGAAGCGACGGATGGGAGAGCACACTCGCGAGCAGGGAGCTGAGATCCGACTGGAGATCGTCGAGTGCGGGCGACGAGTGCGAGGGATACGCTGCCGGGGAACTGGGGCATTTCGATGTCGTGTAGACAGACAATTGATTGTAACACGTACCATGACAGGCTGCATATGACGTTGCCGCCCTCTTGCCCCTCGCCGAGACCGTCTACCTCGAGTTTGACCGCAGCGACGACCTCGGTCCCGCCTTCCGTTTCTCTGTCCCTGCCTGGACCAGCCCGTCCGATAGAGACTCGCGCGCTCCCGTTTGCTAGTGGTGCGACGCCAGTTTCGAGTGCGATTAGCCGGAAGTCCTCTGGCGATCTTCCATCGGCGCGTAACGGTGGATCAGAGAGAAGAGAAGATCGGATGTATGATATCTCGGCTTTTGAAAGGGTGGTCATGGTAGGAGACGACACAGGTTGTCACCCCAAGATCAGAAACAAAAGGACGTCGTCACTATTGCTTCTTGCATTGCCTCATCTCTAATACATATCATATATATATTCATTTCTCCTGTGCTGCTTCCGACGCCTTGGAGCGGGCCCTCTGAACAGCAGTAAGGACTTGACCGTGAACATCCTTCCCAGCAGCTACAATACCCCGGTTTTTTCCAAGGGTTCTCCCGAGGCCAAAATCAAGTGGTTGTCCCAAGGAGTCCGTGATAACTCCACCGGCCTCATGAACGAGCACCGCGCCGGAAGCATGGTCCTAAAACAAAGATAGTGATTACGACAGTGGAGAAGAGATAGATCAGTGTGGCTAACCCAAATCTTCTCCTGATACATTGCGTTGATTGGCATTCGCAAGTACACCCCTCCATCTCCCCTTGCCAAGCAGGCATACTTGGCTTGGCTATCCATCTGGGTGGGCGGGCGTGTGATACCCAACAAGGTCGATACCTGCTGGTTGAACGCCAGATCAGCGTGTGCGGCTTCGACCGATTCCAATAGATTAAGCATTCCCGGTTCCACAGATGGTATCATCACCGGCATGCTCTTCGCGCCCGAAATAGATATCTATGAATGTGTGATAAAGCAGAAGCCCTGGTGTCGTCATAAGCCCCATTCACCTGCTCGGCACCTTGGCCTTTGATGGCAGTCAAGATACAACCCTTCTGACCGTCTTCTGATTCCACACCACCGACCGGGAGGTTGGGACATCCGATAACACCAAGTTTGACGTCACCGTCCACGATAAGCGCGAGACAGATTGCGTATTGACCGCCACGCAAAAACCCCTTGGTGCCGTCAATCGGGTCGAGTGTCCATCGACCTGCAAATGGATGCACCACATTTGCATCTTGTTGATACAGTGGAAAAAATAGCCTACCCACGTCCGACAGGTCCTCCTTGATCATTACCACGGTCGATGGCATCCAGCAACTCGTCCAACGTTCGTTCTTGCCCGGGACCGAGACCCCATTCGTCCCGGTCGCCCAATCCAAGATCAGCAGTGAGCGCCTCGTTGCAGAGGTCGACTACCCTGTTTCTGAGATTCTCTGCACCCTCCTGGCGCAGGTCAGCGGCATCCTCCTCTCCGACGATCGGATCGAAAGGGAACGCGCGACCGAGAATGGTATTGACCACAGCCTGAGCGGAGTAGTCAGCAACTTTAGGGCGGTTCAGTATATACGATCAACCAAAAGCGCTGTGCACGAACTTGTTACTGGTGACTTATCACCTTTCGTGAGGGTCTCGGACTTGACGAGCTTGTTGAAGACCGACGATGTGAGCGCACAGGCCCGGCGGACAGCTGCGATTGCAACCTGTTTCTCTGTGGTATATTGGAGGGACATGATTACGCGTACGCCGGTACACTGGCGTCGAATGAGCAACATAATACAATCGTCATCGCTCTTCACGTGACCGAGTCATTGTCACAATCGATGCGGTGCTACGTACATATACATACCCTTGTCCAGTCTACAATTGTATGCATGGCTGTGGACCGACTCGCCTCAGCCGAGCTGGAATGAATTAAGGGAACGCTAGCCAAGTTTGATGAGTCGGACTGTCGTACAAATAAGTGCGCCCAAGTTCGTCTCCCGAACAGCGATACGTGTACGTACAGTCCGTGCTGGAATACATGTGCTCGGCAAGATAAAGCTGTGCCGCGTCAACGGTATATGAACCCACAGTCCAACAACAATCTAATTCCCCAGCCTGCTGCCTCCACGACACACCGTCCCTACATTCACGACGTCATGACCATCCAATCTTTTCTGCTCGACCTGGCCATCGGTCCCGTCTACGGCGTGAAGCCACCCACTCCCATGACCGTCCAATCCTTTATCGAGCAACGCGCCCAGACACGTGCGCAGTGGAAGTGAGTAGAACTGATCTCTTCCATCGAGGAACCATTCTAACAGTGTTTGCTCTAGCCTCTATGCGAGGTATAATTATATGCGCAACTTCGTCGGGTCATTTGCCTCATGTATGGAATTTGGCCCCGACGCAGCCACGGCGACGATGAAGAGCGAGTGTGTGTGTTGATACGGTGCCATTGTCCTTGGATTCCAGCGGTGTGCAGTGTGTTGTGCGATAGGTTGATCCGATCATCGTTCTGTTGTCCATCAAATTGCCATTGTATATTATTCCTCACTGTAACTCACTCTATCCCCCCGGACTCTATGTATGTATGCATACGATAGATATTACTGAACACCATAGACCTAAGGCTGCGGTGCTTGCTTGTTGGGCTTGTGCACCAATTGTTTACTTTACTAATCTACAATTGCAAAGCTACCGAGGGAAACGCAAGATATGTCAACCTCTGGTTTGAAGATACGCCGTGCCGCAAGACACTTTTGGCTCGTCCGCCAATCAGCGGGATCCTCCCTGAACACGTGAAGATTTGAACTTCCCAAAATAATCAATGTGGTTCCAAAGCGCGTTTTAGGTGGAGCTTTTGAACTTCGAATCACCCATTAGGGAGGCTCAGAGTAGTTGCAGTCTCACGTGACTTGCCATATCGAGGCATAGCGTATTATCTAATGTCGAAGGTTTGGTCGGAGTGCAAATATTCAGTACGAAAACTTTCGAGTAGGATTGACTACCAAATAATGCTTGAATAAGTTGTGTACAAAAAAGTGCTAAATACAAAGGGAGAATACATGAGTGTGTACCATTGAAATGGAGCAAATGAGGAGCCAAGATGGAGCCAAAAAAAGAGTGTGCATGGGGGGGGGCTTGAACTGACACCTTAGGTAAAAAGAAGAGGGACGTCAACCATTAGACTATAAATGCAACAATATCATCATCAACAACGTAAATATGACTGAATTTAAGCATTCAGTCATATTTACGTTGACAATGATACTATCCATGGCCTGATGGTGTAACAGTTGATGTCCCTCTTCTTTTTACCTAAGGTGTCGGTTTGAGCCCCCCCATGCACATTCTTTTTTTGGCTCCATCTTGGCTCCTCATTTGCTCCATTTCAATGGTACACACTCATGTATTCTCCATTTGTATTTAGCACTTTTTACACAACTTATTAGCATTATTTGGTAGTCAATCCTACTTGAAAGTTTTCGTACTGAATATTTGCACTCTGACCAAACCTTTGACATTAGATAATACGCTATGCCTCGATATGGCAAGTCATGTGAGACTGCGACTGCGACTGTGACTACTCTGAGCCTCCCTATTTACAGCTGTTCCCAAGTATAATGAGACTGCGGGTGTTTGTTCAAGTCGCGAGTCACGTGCTTCCAAATTGGGAACAGCCTCTGCAGTGCCCTCACTGGCCTTGCCGTGCATTGTCATCACCCCTGCCGCCCTGGGAAGCACTATGGATGCTTCAAACGACTCTGATTCTGTTGCAGATGTCACACTTGTGGAAGAAAGGGACAATATTGGTTGCAAGGGCCACGACAAATTCCTCAGTGGTATGTACAGTTACTCAGTGATGCTAGCCTATGATCGTGCCACACTCACACCTGATAGTGACTGAAGAAATGCAGCAGTATACCTTCATAGATGATGCATATATCCCAGAGGGCCATTCTGTGCTGTCCACACCTATTTCTAGCCCTGTCAAACCCTCACCAAAGAAGGGAAGAAGGGGCCGCAAGTGTAAGCAGTCTGAAAATGAATCCCCATCTTCTCAGGTACCTGTGACTACAAAGAAGAAGAAGAAAGGGGTGTCAAAGACAGCTGTCTTCGATATCAATGAGGATGAAGTTGCTGAGCCACCACTGCAATCCATCACCACACATCTTCATCTTGAAACTGGCACTGTTGAAGTCCCAGGTTGGCCTGGATGAGGCAAATCAGCATCAACATCAGTTTGACTCCGGCAGTGCAACCCGTTTATTTTCACTGTAAAGGACACCTACGACATCTTTGTTGATGCAGTTGCAGACGCTGTGGATACAATGTTGTGGCATTTAGCCATGTCCCATCTGTGCTGGCACTTTGAAATGCCAGCTAATCTCCAACCAAAACTCCTGGTGAATGAAGTTGGCTATACAGCAATGATCACTGATGTCAAGTCACATCGAAAGGACCAAGTTATCTTCCTGTACATTCCTGAGCCAGTTTCGCATGAAAAGGTATGTTTGATACTGTGGATATTGTTGTGTTGACCAAGATTTTACAGCCTACAATTGATGTGTCAAGCAAGGGAAAGTACTCAATGTCCGTAACTCAGGAAGTGGACAACATCTTGTCACAATCATCCTTTCTGAAGTCTCAAATTGTGAGTGTTCTATTGAGCTGTTAGTGTGTTTCTTCTGCTGAAATACAACCAGAATTGGCTGTGAAACCATGCCGGAGGCAAGCTCCAGCAGCTTGAAGAGAAGTATCCAGTTGGTAACCACCCATGCTTTCCCAACAAGCAGATATATGCATCAGATGGGCTTTATTGGGAGCTCACACAGCTCCATCTTCAGGTTTGGGCTAATGCAATAGGAGCAAAGGTGCATCATAAGCGCTAGGTACACCAGTTACTCACTATCTCCAATAGCCACCAACAGCAACATATGAAGAGCTGCCTGCATCCAATCACTTTATGAAGGCGTCTGCCATACTGGCAAGTCAGATACCAAAGGATTTCTCTGCCAGTCAGCCCTCTGGTGTCACAGAAGGTCATCAAAATGGTTTCACACCCTATGGTAACACCTTTCAGGGCCATCCTCCACAGGCCCCATACCCATATTTTCCCTATCCCCCACCACCACAAATGCCATATGCTCCATATGGTTATTACATGCCGCACATGCCTCATCCACCAACTCCGACCCCTCAGCCTCCACCTGCTCAAGCTGCCGCTGGATTATCCTTGCCTGATGTGACTATGTCACACAATGTTTCACTTTTGGAATTCTGTACCAAGTATCAGCTGTCAGTGCATACCCAAGAGAAACTATTGGAACTTGATTACTCCCCTGGAAACGAGGTCATTGAAACTCTCACAGAGGTGGACTGGAAAGAAACTGGACTTTCAATTCTTGCTTTGTGCTCATTCATGGCAGCTCACCAGAATTTCTGTGAGCTAATTCATACAGGCAAGTGGAACCAGTAAGTCCTGGTAGTCATTAGAATCATGTACAATACATCTGCAAACATGTAAACTATAGAGTTCAAGTGATTCTTGCAATCAATACATCAGCAACATGACAATTTGTCTGAACTGACTTACAGTGTCTGAGGTGTCTGGAATCAGACAGTTCAGATGGATAAGTCAGATCAGCCAGTCAGACTATTTCAGACCATCAGCACAAGGTGGTGT
>Ga0307518_10001768_pt1 | contig 15972 bp, 6 predicted proteins | sample 25_EM_MG_FD_203889 | JGI IMG/M metagenome (GOLD analysis project Ga0307518, IMG submission 203889) | Populus trichocarpa ectomycorrhiza microbial communities from riparian zone in the Pacific Northwest, United States - 25_EM | ecosystem: Host-associated > Plants > Roots > Unclassified | place...
TGTAAATATTGTCAGGTATTCATGATTATAACTTATGTTAACAACAAATCAAGTTCCTTTCATAGCACAGGTGTCGGTTATACCATACGGTTGGGCTATGAAAGTGCCAAGTATTTGTTGTACCAATTGTTATACAACACAAATCTAGATTAACCATTTAACAAGCAAAGTATTAAGAGTGAATAAGATAACAAATACAAAACATGTTAGTATCAAACATTAAGGTCCATATTGAGTTTATACTATACTTATTCTTACACCATTAGTGTAACCTTTTCACCTTAACATAATAAACTTAACTAAATATAATGAAAGAGAGAAACATAAATAAACAAGATAAGAACATAAATAATATATAAGTTAACTAAGTAAAAGAAAGGAAATGAAAAGCATAAGAGATTAATAAAAGCAAAACTTAAACATTACAAAAATATAAAGAGAGAGAGTAAGAACATGATATTGATTTGAAAACCAAGATGCCTAAATGCATGGCAAATGCCTCCTTATATAGGCCAAAATTTGAAACTATTGTTGAGTGGGTGACCACATCTTGACTTGGTGACAATCCTTATCTTCTTGTCTGAACAAAACGTCATTGTTAATGTCAGAATTTTGAACATATTGTCCGCATGAAAGTTATGGTAAATTGTCTCAGCTTTCCAACAAAAAACAAATCGGTGCATTTGGAGTTCTAGAACTCGAGATATGGGTTGAACACTTAACAGTGTCTGGGCTGGAGGACAGATTCAGACTTCTCCGTTGTTGCTACAATTTGAACTTGAAAACGGCCTTTTTGAATCTTGGACTCTCATGAAAGTTTTAGGCCTATGTCTTAGATTTCCATCCATATAGAGCATACCTAAATCCAAGTTCTACAGCTCCAGTTATGATCCAATAATTGAATGGTGTTCCAGTTTGGACTGAACCAGCATCTCTTTTCTAAGCTTAGCCTTCTCTTTGTCTTCTCAATTTCAGTAGTTAAACTCATCAATCAATCTTTTCATTTATATGATAGGCCTGCATTTAAGATGAAAATTTACCATAAATTAAAGGTATCTTATATTATTAGATATGATATTATAAAACATGCTCTAGTTAAGGAGTTATTGATACTTCCAGTGCAAAATGATGATATAAAACCTTGATAAAAATACACTTTTAAGTACTAATCAGTTAACCTGAGACCTCATTTGGTGATCTCTTTTAACCATAACCAAAATTTGTGCATGTAGCTCAGTTAACCTGAAATCCTTTCTGGCAATTCCCTTTAACTAAAACTAAAATCTCTATCTTCGATTGAGTTAATATGAAATCCCAATCTGACGATTCCTTTTCACCAAAACCAAAATCTATATTTGCAGCTTGATCAACCTGAGATCCCATCTAGCAATCCCCATTAACCATAACCAAAATTTCTGCCTGTAGCTCGGTCAACCTAAAATCTCATCTAGTGATTCCTTTTTACAAGAACCAAAATCTCTGTCTTCGGTTCGGTTAACCTGAAATCCCAATCTGGTAATTGCCTTTAACCAAAACCAAAATATTTTTCTTCAATTGGGTTAACCTGAAATCCCAATCTGGCAATTCCCTTTAATTAGAACCAAAATCTATGTTTGTAGCTTGGTCAACCTGAGATCCAATCTGGTGATCCCCTTTAACCAAAATCAAAATCTCTGTCTTCGGTTGGCTTAACCTGAAATCAATCAGACAATTCCCTTTAACCAGAACTAAAATTTATGCTTGCGGCTTGGTCAACCTAAGATCCCATCTAGCGATCCTCTTTAACCAAAACCAAAATCTTTATCTTCGGTTCGGTTAACTTGAAATCTCAATCTTGCGATTCCCTTCAACTAAAACCAAAATCTATGTTTTTTCTGATGATAGGGTTTGAACTTTCTTCTTTCTTTGATAATTTTCTAATAGTAGGTTTCTTCTCACTTTTCTTCCTGATTGTAGGGTTAAAACTAGGATTCCTGATGGCAGGGTTCTTTTTTTCTTTCTTTTTGATGATAAGGTTTGATCAAGTTCTTCTTGAACTTTCCTGGTGATTCACGATTGCAGGGTTGACAACTGACTTTCATAATGACTGAATTTAACTGGATTTCTCGATGATATGGTTGAAAACCTGGTGCTTCCTGATTGCAGTGTTGACACGATAATTTTCGATCGTGGGGTTTGAAAACTTTGTGCTTCTTAATTGCAGGGTTTCCTTGAAGACTCTTCTTGATAACAGGGTTGATCTTCTCATTTCCTTGAGAATTTCCTAATGATAGGGTTTATCTCATTTTTCCCCATTCCAGGGTTAAAATTATGATTATTAGCTATCATTAACTCAATGATTCGTTTTTTGTCTACTCAGATTCATTACAATCTTATCGAATTCCATTAAGGATTTTTCCTGTGACAATTTAAAAATATTTGTGCAACGCTTTGAGGTTATATGATATGCATTCATCCTTAACTAGTTTGAAATATAAGCCCCCCTCTTTGATGCTCTATCGTCATAGGGTGTCTTTGTTTGCTATCCAAAGCCTTCTATATTCTTTTGATTCACTAACTCATTTGAGTTTACCATGTACCAATCTTGCACTCAAATGTAAGTGCAGTGCCCATCCTAGGTTGTCCGCGACGATTACTACTCTCGTTATTTATCAAGCTTGACAATGCCCCCAAGTGTGGTGTTGTTTGATTCATCATGAAAAGCTTAACAAATCATTCATTTCCTAGATTCTTTCAAGAATTGTTCTCTTATTGGTTGTGTGCATCTTGCCAACACCTATCAAGAGGTTTTCTAGTATCGATCTCATCCTAGATTGTCAATCAGACACGAACTTGCCTCCAGTTGAAACTTACCTTTCAAGTATATGTTATCATCAACCTTTATGGAACTATCAAGTTGTCCAAACATGAATCTCATAACTTGCAGTAAAAGGCTCATTGTTGCATGTTCAATATTCTTCTCAATGAATTCCTCTCAGCGCGTCTAATCAGATTGTGAAAAGAAATGCATTGCCACCATCAATAATGTTCCTTTTCATTACCCACGCTCATGTTGGTGAAATACACCTTGAATCAATGGGCTTCAAAGCAGATTGTCTTATAGTAGGTTTTGGTGGTGTGCATCCTTCCGACATTCATTCAAATGCACCTATGCAATAACATCTTTCATGAATCATAGCCATGTTTGAGAGGATAAACTAAGATGAAGATATGTAGATGTCCTTCAAGTGCAGCGTTACTCTCAATTGTTGTTGGAGTTCACTAGATCATAGATTGTCTTTAAACATCATTGCCCTCAATTAATTTGAATGTGCTCGTTCTTCTATTTATCATCAAAAGGCACTTATCATCATAACTTTAATAGACTTTATTGAATCATCATTTGATGTTATCTACAAGCTAATCTGAATATTATTTTTTTTCCTTCCCAAGATCCATTGTATTGTCCCCAGATGTCAACTTTTCAAGGATGATTAAGAAGTGTCAATTTCATTTCTATTAAGGAATTTGCAAACTTGGTCGATGTACTTTTTTATTTGAAAATCTTTTTTATTTTGGAATCAACTCTCATATTTTAAAGATCATGTATGTTCAAGTCTAATTGTTGAAATGAAATCAGAGATATGTCAATTTTTTTGAAAGTATTTTTAAAAATCAAGCTTCTTGGTCAAAGACCCAGCATACGCCATTCAATACATGCAATCCTTTGATTGTCTTGTATTTTTGAAAATAGAAATTGACTCGTCGTAATATTCAAATAGTTTTTTCTATGGTTCTCTATGTCAATTTTAATCTCTGATTTTGGGTATATCATTTGATGCTATGTGATAAGGTGACCTTCTGTAAATTTTTTAAAAATGAGATGCTTAAGTCAAAACTCAAGGTTTTATCAAGAAAAATTGTTTCTTTTAAGCACCTATATTATCAACATGCATAATAACTAGTAACTTAATTCATAAGTCTACAACCTTTGTGGAAAAGCTCTTTTAAGTTTTGAGAATGTCATGTATCAATTCAAATTGCTTACTTGATTAAAAAGGGCTTTTAAAAGCACATAATGCAGGCTATGGTTCAAGGCTATGAAAGAAAAGGAAATTCACAGGCTCAAAAGGTGCTTAAGGGTTTCATAGACCTAAGATCAACATCAACTATTCATTAACTCTTTTTCTATTGTGTCTTTTTAGAGAAAATGACATTTAACCATGTTAACTTCAAAATATCAAAATTCTCTTAACGTAGGCCATAATGCAAATCCAACTTTTGATTTGATGAATAATCAATGTAATCATTTGAAGACACTAGAGGCTTTATCATAGATACCAAAAGACATATAGCTCGATATTTTTTAGTATCGACTTTTGGCATCTATTGTGCATTTCCTTAATTAAAAACCTTATTTGCCCTTCCTAAACTTGATAGGCATTTTCCTACCTTTAACCCTGACTTGCCTTTTAAAAGCAAACAATTTCCACTTTTTGGCTTTCAATAGCCTTCCTCAAAGTTTTCTTGGATCCCCCTTAGTTTATGGCCTTTTTTTAGCTCTTTCTCAATCATTGGGCTTCTGTTCTAGACTTCTTTTTACTATTGATTTTACTATTGTTTTCATCTTTCTAAAAAAATCTCTCAATAGCTTTCCTCAAAGTTTTCTTGGATCCCCCCTAGTTTATAGAATTTTTTTAGCTCTTTCTCAATCATTGGGCTTCTGTTATTAGCCTTCTTTTTACTATTGATTCTACTATTGTCTTCATCTTTTCAAAAAAAATCTCTCATTTGCCCCTAGTGTGAGGTGTGATCCATGTCAGGGTTTTTTTTTTAAAAAGAAATATTATACCAGGCTTAAAATAGGATTACAAGGGATATATATTTCAAGAATTGTAAAAGGAGTAAACAAAGATGGTTTTTTCTCATTTCAAGGAAGGTTGGTTAGAACTGATAAATTTTGACCTCGTCCAGCATAATGATTTGGACTTGCAATGAATCATGATTCGCGAGTCCATAACTACTGAATCCACTATATGTCATTATGCATACTGCTAAAACTTAGCTACATGATGTGTGGTTCAATTTCATTGTGTGAGTTCAAAATTTGCTTGGTCACCCCATAATGTTTATGATATCATTTTAACAAACATTAGTCATTTCTGCAATCAAAATATTTTTAATCTTTTCAGATTGATTACCTTTAGTTTTGCATGTTGGAGTTCGATCGAAATTTTTTGTCAAAATAACCTTTGAAAGAAACATCTCTTTATTTCAAGACAATAATAAGACAAAGAACAAAGCACAATTAATTGAAAATATATGATGCATTCATGATATATGAAAGAATATTGTAGCAAAATACAATGCTCATTCTATGGATAATTGCATATTATCTATGTCTTGTCAGCATTTTGCAAGTTACTGGTCATTGTTGAAGATATAGGTGACTATGTGGTAGATATCACCATTCTTCACAAACTCAATTCATCCCTTACTTACTAGCTTTCGAACTTTATACTTGAATTTTTTGCAATTTTTAATTGAATGGCCTAGGACCAAAAGTACATTCTCATTAAGGCTTTATATCATCATATTGCACTTAAAATATCATTAAATTCTCTAACTTAAGCATGTTTTATAATAACAAGTCTGATAATATAAGATAAATTTAATTTATGGTAAATGCTCATTTTAAATGCAAGCATATATCACAGTTCAAAGGATTGATTGATGTGAGTAACTATTGAAAGTGAAAGGACAAAGAAAGGGCTAAGCTTAGAAAAGAAATGCTGGTTCAATTCAAACTAGAACACCATTCAGTCATTGGGTCATATCTGGAGCTTTAGATCTTGGATTTGCGTATGGTTTATATGGATAGAAAGCTAAGACATAGACCTAAAATATTTATGAAGAATCCCAGACTCAATTCTGCAGTTTTGGAGTCCAAATCTTAGCATCAAAAGAGAAGTTTGAATATGTCCTGCAGCCCAGACACTGTTCAATGTTCAGTTCATATCTCGGGTTCTAGAAGTCTAAATGAGCTCATTCTTTTTTGGTGGAAATTTGATACAGATTGCTACAACTTTCATGAAGACCACTTTGCCAAATTTTGACTGCGACAATGTCATTTCATCTAGATAACAAATCCATACCTAAACCACCAAGTCCACTAAGTCATTAGTTGACCACTAATTCAATAGTTAATTACCAAATGAATAGTTCTTTTTGGCCTATAAAAAGAGGTATTTGACATACATTTAGGCATCTTGTTTTTCAGATTAAGATCATTTTCTTGCCTTCTTTCTTTGTAATGTTCAAGTTTTCTTTCATGTTATATTAATCTCTTGTTTATGCTTTTCATTTCCTTTACTATACTTAGTTAACTTATATCATAATTATGTTTTTATCTTGTTTATTTATGTTCTTCTTCTTCTTCATTATGTCTAGCTAAGTTAATTATGTCAAGGTGAAAAGGTTTCACTAATGTTGTTAGAATATGTATAATATAAACTCAACATGGAATTCAATGTTTATATCCAAGAAAGTTTGTTATTAATATGTCTTATCTTTTTATCTTACTAATTCTTAATACCTTACTTGCAAATAATTAATCTAGATTTGTGTTGTATAACACTTGGTACAATAAATGTTTGATCCTTCATAATCTTCGACTGACATCGTTGTTATAAGATGAGCTTGATTTGTTGTTAACATAAGTTAGCATCATGAATTCTTGACAATATTTAAAAGTATGGTGTTACTAAAATAAGATAATTCATATGATCATGTTAAAAATTTATAATTAACTATTAAGGATAAATCATCCGATTGGAACCTCCTTTGTGTGTGGTTTCCAGTTGAGTAATAAAAAGAATTTATACTATACTTATTTCTAATACCATTAATGAATCCTCTAACCTTGACATCTGTTTTTATCATTGTTTAATCATCACATTAATCTCACATCTTAAAGATCTTTTTAACTCTTTGTTAATATATATATATATATAGAGTTGACCTCCATGTTGTTTGATCCCGGTCCTGTTGGGTTATTTATTACTTTAACACCCCGGTCTTGAGATAAGACATCAACTATTTGATCGTGTCACCCACCATGATATCCACATCTCTTGTCTAGATTATACCACTTAGGAAAGCGGTTGCATGGAATTTGACGAAGACGGGGCAATAAGTCCGGAGTCTAACAGATGTTGGTAGACAAACTCGAGTGGTAGAGGTATGTCGATCTTTGACAAAGGCATTTGAGTAGTTGATGTTACAACAAGACCTGGCTAAACCACACAACTAAGGTTTCCCAGTTGAGAGCCATCTTCAGATACATCTCTCATTATGTTTTTGGAATCTATGATAGGACCTCTAATTTTTTTCATTTTGATATCTTGTTCAATTTTTTCAGCAATCCTCACAACTTCATGGAAATGTTGATTCCTGATAATGAGACTAATTCCTGGTAAAGGGACGAGAAAATTAGTTTCCCGATAATGGGTGATGAAATTAGATTCTTAGAAGAGGAAATAATACCCGATAATGGGTGATAAATTTAAACTTCCAGAAAAGGGAATAATGCCTGCTTGAACATGGGTGAAGGAAAGAATTACCTAGTGTTGGGTATTATCTGGAAAGGTTAGGTTTTGGAAAATTGATATCTAATGAGGGGTAATTGCATATGGGATGATTATAGTAAGTTGATGATAATCAAGTAATTTTGATGTGGTGAATGAATATTGTAGATTAATGAATGAATTATATTGACTATTAATAAGAAATTATTGATAATGTTGAGTTTACAATCTAAATGCATTTTTATGTATGTTATATATGTTTCATTATCTATATGTTGTAAAATTAAATGTTATTTATAAATTAATTACAGGTACCTCATAGTCATGATCCGAATGATAGATAATTAGGACAACTTTTGATAATTTTGAATGAACATGTAATAGATGCTTTTTTTGTATTGTAATGAGTTCTATAATTAAATGTTAATTTACCTTGAAGAATATGTAATTTGAGTTCAATCTTTTATGTAAACTTATGATGTCTTATTAATTTTCTTTTATTATGTCATATATATTAGTGTTATGATTATATTTCACTATTGTTAAATAATTTGAGTATTTACGTAACTTACACACACATACACATACAAACACACATAGTGAACTATAATGAAATGTAATGGATGAAATGTTCTGATTTTATGAAGTGATGAGTCCAAGATTATCGGACAATGAATGGATGTGAAATGGTTAAGTAATGAAGTGTAACAAGTTTCAGTTGATAACTTGGGACCTCTCGGTATATGGAAGATTTTGCTAAAATTTCAGCAGATTTTCCAATTAAGCAATCATAATAATCATAAGATACCAAGTAACAATTGCTTGTAATTATGGAGCATGTTGCATTTATATACAAAGTTAAGGTTGTAACATCCCAAGAAATTTCACAACATTATTATAGATATATTTTAATTTTCATTTAAAGTACGAGATTTTTTTTTATCAGACAACTATTGATAATAACGGTTGATCGAATCAATTATGTCTAAGATTTCGATCAACTAGATCAATTCACCAAATAATCGACCAATTCAATTTGTAAATCCACTCAATTGACCAGTTCATCCTATAGCATGACATTTCCCTTACCAGTTGATCAATAAGTTGACTGATTCCATCAATCAACTAAGATAGTAGCGAAAATAACTGTTTAATTTCAACAATTAGTTGACCGGTTCCATTTATAAATCAAGTTAGTCAACCAGTTTAAGCGAAATCATGCATTTTTATTATTTATCCTTTATTCCTTTATTAACTTTTAGTGTAGCACTTAGTTACTTATCATTACAATATTTCTACCAAATTGTTGGTAGATTCTACTTTTACCTTTGGATTATACCAAGTTACTCATAACTTCTATCATGCGAAAATCCATATCACAAATTATAAACCAACTATCCTGGACTTTATTTCACATTATCATATCTTGCAATCTAATTTTTTTATATAGTTAATAAATAACTAATAAACAATTACAAACAACTATCTTTTTGCATATTTATAGAGAACATTATGAATGGGATTTTATGCATTTTAAATCTTAAAGTACTGAAGAAGACATAATATTATAAAAGTCTACTAAGAAAATCTTATCAAAAGTTATACAAGTAGCATAAATCTTATCATTAATTACAACCCCATTTACATTATAAAAAAAATTAGTTTACCAAAATTACACCCTCACTAATTAACAAAATAAATACTAAACATCTATCATCCTATACGAGGCTATGAAGGACCTGAAATTAATTTAACAATAAGTGTAAATTAACCATGAAGTCAACATGTAAGAAATAAAGTAATTCTCATGATATATTATGATTTAGTTTTATCTTTCAATCATCTTATAGTCTTGTTGAATCATCTCTCTAAACATATATTTTTCCTCATCATTTTTGTATTGTTATCGCTAGTCATTATCAGACATAATTTCTAATTGCTAGTTAATTACTTTCATCGCCCATTTACCAGAGCACTAGTTTCATAAATTAGGGTAACTAGATTCTCTTATTGCTCTTTAATTAGGGCACTAGTCTCATTAACCAAGGTAAAAAGTTTCTCTGAATGCCCATTAACTAGGGCATTAGTCTCATTAACTAAGGTAACTAGTTTCTATAATAGTTTAACGTTTTCCAAATAAAAATCAAAATACATTTAAAGAAGATTGCAATACAATTTAACCCATACTATAGTTTTAAGGTGTCGAGCACCCATATGATCTTTACTAAGTAGGTCCTACGACCTCTCCTTTACCAACAGAATCAAGATATCATTTGTCATTCATTACCATAAAGGTCAATTTCATTCTCCATTTATATTTTAAATTCTCAATTTAATCACACTCACAATCCCAAATTCATGCGATGCATAATTGTCCATTTCTTTCTTTCTTTCTTTTTTTCTTTAAAAAAAAAAACTCAAATCAACACAACTCTACACAATTATAGCAAAAGTTTCCAATCTCTTATTTTTTTTCCTTGGTCGAAAGCAATAATTGATGAGGGAGGAATTTTCCTTCTTTTTTCTTCTCTTCCATTCTTTAAATTAAATCATTACCCACCCTTATTTCATGATAACAAACCTTATTCAATCATAATAGCAACATTTTAACAATCAAGCTTCACAAATCAATTGTCACATAACACTAGCATTTTCAATTCTTTAACAAAATCACAAAATAATTCAAATTAATCTCTTTGGGTGAGTCTCTTACCTTAATTGGATAATGATTCAAGTGATGAATGCAAGAAAATCAAAGTTCCTTCCATTTTTCTTTTCCTTCTCCTCAACCCCCCTAAAAAATACCCTAACTCATATTTTTTTTCTTCTTCAAAGAACCCACTAAACACTAAATCTCCTCTTTTGATTACTTATTTATCCTTTACTAACTCTACTTTAACCTTTTTTTATTGATTTATAAAGAAACAAGAAAAAAATAAAACGATTCTCACCCTCTCATAGAAGCAAAAACTGCCAGCCACAACAGAAAAAAAAAAAAAAGGGCTTAGGAATTGAGTTAATGGGCATTGAGTTCCTATATACTTGGTAACCTTAGGCATTTAGAATTTCTTCAATACTACGACAATGGGGCTTAGGAACATTTATACTGATTTTACTGGATAGTATAGTTAGACCCTTCTATCACCCTCATCATTTCTGTTAAAACTGTCTATTTTTCATAAGCCTATTCTTCCACTAGCTTCTCTTTTAGAACTTCTTCTCCAATCAAGTCTACCAAAGCGTCATATCGAACAAGCAAGTTAGATATATAGATAGTGGCCCATGAAATGGGATTCTAGAGTTGTTACACTAGGGCTCAAACTTTGTTGATGAAAGGGAGTCATAACTGTTAGATGAGTTGCTACTATTGGTTAATTATTCGAGACTTCTACATATTTTTCCCTTAACGCCTGCTCAAGTAGGCTGATGAGCCTTACTATGTCCCCTGTAAGACTTTCCATTAGCCTTCTAACAAGCTTGTTCCTTGTTTTTCATTAGTTTTTTTTTGGATTTGATATTATAAGTTCACTTCAAATGGGAACCTATATTTCAATCTTTTCAAGCACACATGACATTTAAGACTTAAAAAATGTTTATGTATGAATGATTTTATGTATTCTTTTGAGGATGTATATTGGATATGGATTAGCCCTTCCGAGTTGATTCCGAGTTGATACATGGCTTCTATATTTTACTATTCAGGCAAGAATTTTTGGTCTGGCCAATGACTGTAAAAGAGTTTTTTCTTGAGTTCTAATCATGGTTGAGTTCCAAACACATTATATGACAGAAGATGGGTTGTAACCCTTTCATTATATAAATTCATCCATGTCATTCATAGCATTTTTCCACTTTGGTAATGTGTGGCAATTCACCAGCATTGAATCTTGGATGGTTTCCCTCAGTCAACTTGGCTAGCTCATATTTTTAAAAAGATATGCATTTTACGGAAGTCATAGTTTCAACTCAAAATCTTGCAATACATGATTTTTATAGTCAAGTTTGCCTTCAATGTAATATGAATATTTAGGAACATTTACCTATAGGTAAGTTTTAATCATTAAGTGAAGCATGAGTAGGTTTTCTACCTAGTCTCAAAAGGTTTCAGATTTGCCCAGTAATGGTCCTTGTAAGGACAGTATAGGGGCATTTCAAGAAACAATTAAGTCATGTATACCCATTATTACCAAGCAAGCACTTAAATATGAGTTGAGTGTTTGATAAACTTGAACACTTACCAATAGTCATAATAAGACAAATCATTAATCCCCGACCTAACATAAAAGTTTGTGTGTTTTCTAAAAACTTAAAACATGTGATGGATGAAGGCATTAATCTATATCCAATATACAATGCATGAGTAATATGTATAAAATTGATGTTGACAATAAATGCATAGACCAAACAAAATAAAATACAACAAAGCTTAGTCCACAGGTAAGTTCCTAGTGGAGTTGTTATTATGTTGTATGTATATGATGTCACAGTGATCTACCTTTTAGATTAGATTTGGGTGTAGGAAGAACAAAGAATTCGTTTTCTTTTATGGTTTAATGGTTTGGAGTTGTCACCTAGTGTTTTGGTCACTAGGAACCCTAACTGGTCTATAGAATCTACATAAAGGGACTGATCATGTATTGGGAAGACAATATCACCCCTAATACATCCTACCCTAGGTAAGATGTATTGTTCAGTTGTCTAATTATTACTAAGGCTCTATTGTGTTTTTCAAACCATTGGTATGTCTATTGGTTAAAGCGGATCCACCTTTTTAAGGTGGATCATGGCTTTATGGGTCAAACTTAGCCATTTAAAACCGAAATATATTTTATTATATTATATATTTTATTTTTCTTAATACTAGGAATATGTCTTACATATAAGTTAATAAATTCTAATATTAAAAAAATAGTTTTTTTAGTGTTTTTAAAATTTATGCCAAATTCTAATGGATATTTACAAACTAGTTGTAAAATCCATTAATTACTTTTTTCTTAAAAAATAAAAAAAATATTTTTTTTTTACAAAAATATGCATTAAAAATGTCTTAGAATATGAAAAATGTCTTACAATGTGACCATATGCAACTTAAATCATAAATATTTGTTTTTTGAAAGAAAGGTTTTTATTGTTTTTCTATTTTTAAAACTTTAATTAAAAAAAATTGTTTTACATGTAAGTTCACAATCACAAATATTAAATATAAAAGGGTAAAAATGGTATAAAAAACTCAATTAATTGCAAATGGTCCTGTAGAAATGTAAAAAAATAATTAAAATTAAACAAAGATGTGTTTAGCAAAAGACAAAAAAAATAATAAGGTTATGAAAAAAATGTGTTAGGGCATGTTTGGCAAACATGCTCTTAACTGAAAAATACATGTTTAAATATTGCTTTAAAGGCGTATTTGTCAAATGTGTCTTAAAGACCCAAAAATACGATCTTAAACCTTAAAGGCTTAGCCTAATCACGTAGACTAGGCTTCCGAACCTGGCCCAAGATCTAGAAACACAACCCATGATCATAATAGAGTTTGTGAAGATCACATGGTAGTTTTTTGTTGAACATGAAGAACATCATAAGAACCCAGAAATCAAATCAAATCAAAGCTAGAGATCAAATTGTTTTGAATCAGAACATAGAGCTAGATCATGTAAAATTAAAGCTCAAAGACTCATTCAAAGGAAACAATATGCTAGATAATCCAAGAATCAAACCCAACAACCTCAAGCATAAACCCAGGACTAGCCTAACCATCAAAACTGACTTTGCTATTATTTTTAACCTTACATTAACAGTCTACAATATCTTAAACTCACAAGCTATGCATCTACTACCATATTGAACATACATTCATCAAAACAAGAATATTACTTTAAAAGATGATTAACATATCAAAACACATTTATTGTTCATCAAACCAACAATTAATTATGATGTATAAACATTAAGCATTCAAGTAATGATTTAAAAAGAATTAAGGAGGGGTGTGCCTATTGAGCTACACCATCTCATCAATGGTAAATGATATACCTTTCAGTCAAAATGCAACCTTCTATTCTAGATGTTCTTACTCTTTTTCTTCTTGTTTCTTGCTCTTTTTAGCCTTTATTCCTCTACTTTTCTTCTTCTCTCGCACTTTTGCTTCTTTTTTTTCTTTTTCTTTTTAACATTTTCCTTTTATTTTTCCTCCTCTCTTTGTGGAAAGGAACTCCTTTTATAGGTTGAAGCAAAAGTAGGAAGTTTAAAAACCACCCAAAAATTCTATCTTAGTTTTCTGAAGATAGGTTGTTATGAAAGATTCGCTCTCTCCCTCTTCTGTAACCTTTCCGAAAAGCTATGGTGTCTAGATTTATTTTATCTTCTATGCAATGAACCTTACCAAGAGAAAATAGCCTTAAAGGTGGCTCTTTTATGGTTGACCCTCTTTTTCAGTCAAGGGTGACTTAGTAAAGTACTTTGATGAATTAATCATGAAGATTATGCTATAAATGTTTCATCAAAGGACCTGAAATATATAGATGAGTTGCATATCTATCACTAGGAACAAACCACAACCAATTTAGAGATCTAGAACACCACGCTCATTGATTAGAAGATTGGCCCTCGATCAACTTTAATTTATCAATGTAAAGGAGGTTGACTAGGAGTAAAAAGTTGGTGAGTTCTTTAAGACAAATGGGGTATAAATTATGAGGATAACTATTCCTTGTAGAAAAAGTGTTTCTTATATGTATGGTGCCGATTAAAGCTCAAGAGGTTGTCAAAGACACCATATTAAGTTAAACCATCCCTTCTTTTCATTAAAACCCAAACGATATGTCTCCTGTTTTAAATCCCTAAAAAATAGGGTTTTCATTAGGTTTTTGTAAATTCTCGTTCTAGTCCTTGGACTTCAAATCTTGGTATATACACCTTCAATTAACCTAAAAAAATTTCAATTCATGCAATCGAACCCCCAGTAATGAAACATAATATATCATATTCTAAGGAATTACAATATATATAAAACATGTGGGGAAAGCATTGTAGTGAATTGCTAGAGTGCTTTTCTTTTTCTTTTTTCATTTCTTTTTGTTTTTTTTGTTTTTTTTTTAAATTGTCTTTGTCGATTATTTTTTTTTAATATTGACTAATGCAAAATTTAGTTTTATAATTTTTTTTTTCTTTAAAACATTGTGAATTGATATAGTGTTTCCCCACATAGTTTTTTTTTTATGATTTTTTTCAAAATTATTTGTTGATTTTATTTTTTTAATATTGAGCTGACTGAGAATTACAGTTGTGGCTTTTCTCACAAAACATACAATATACCTAAAACATGTGGCAAAATCACTATAGCTTTCCTCACATTATACTGTGGATTGCTGCCTTCTTTTTTATGTGGTTTTTTAATTTCTTTTTCAAAATTATCTTTATCAATTTTATTTTTTTAATTTTTAGCTGGTTAAAAATTTAGCTTTGTAATGTTTTTCTTTAAAACACTATGAATTGTTATAGTGTTTCCCCATATAATTATTTTTTTGTTATGATTTTTTTCAAAATTGTTAGTCGATTTTATTTTCTTAATATTAAGTTGGTTGAAAATTATAACTACGACTTTTCTCACAAAACATTAATATATACCTAAAATATGTGGGGAAAGCACTGTAGCTTTCCTCACATGTTACTATGGATTGCTATAGTGCTTTCCTTTTTTTGTTTTTTTTTTGGATTTTTGGTTTTTTTCTTTCAAAATTCTCTTTGTCGATTTTTTTTTAAATATTGAGCTGATTAAAAATTTAGTTTTGTAATTTTTTTCTTTAAAACACTGTGAATTGCTACAGTGTTTCCCCACATATTTTTTTTCTTGTTATGGTTTATTTCAAAATTGTTTGTCGATTTTATTTTTTAATATTGAGCTGGTTGATAATTACAATTGTGGTTTTTCTCACAAAACATTGTGGATTGCTACAGTGTTTCCCCACATACTGTTTTTTTTAATGATTTTTTACAAAATTTATTTATCGATTTTATTTTTTTAATATTCAGCTGATTGAGAATTTAGCTTTGTTATTTTTTTCTTTAAAACATTGTGGATTGCTACGGTGTTACCTCACATGTTTTTTTTTTCTTTTTTTTTTGTGTTTTCTTTTTTGTATGATTTTTTCCAAAATTATATGTGATTTTATTTTTTTAATATTGCGCTTATGAAAAATTTAGCTTTGTAATTTTTTTCTTTAAAACACTGTAAATTGTTATAGTGTTTCCCCACATGGTTTTGTTTTTGTTATGATTTTTTTCAAAATTGTTAGTTGATTTTATTTTTTTAATATTAAGCTGGTTGAGAATTATAACTACGACTTTTCTCACAAAACATTAAATATACCTAAAACATGTGGGGAAAGCATTGTAGCTTTCCTCACAT
>Ga0307518_10001769_pt1 | contig 15968 bp, 6 predicted proteins | sample 25_EM_MG_FD_203889 | JGI IMG/M metagenome (GOLD analysis project Ga0307518, IMG submission 203889) | Populus trichocarpa ectomycorrhiza microbial communities from riparian zone in the Pacific Northwest, United States - 25_EM | ecosystem: Host-associated > Plants > Roots > Unclassified | place...
TTAGAGCTTTAGATGTTTTGGGATTTGTTAAATTTCCATAATTAAGGGGAGGGTTTTGATTAGCCTAATCAAAAGTGGAAATCTAATTAATTTACCAATGCCTACTTAGCCTCAAATTAAAATGAAAAGTTGGAAGATGGGAAACAGGAGTTGCAAGTGTCGGGATAAACATGACACCGGTTACTTTAATTTTAAGCGTCTTAGTAGTTTGATTTAATTAATTAGTCAAAGAAAAAGTTTATTGAAACTCGCAAACAACTCAAAAGCTACAAAGGGAATCCCTACCACACCATGCGCATCTTCTAATAAACAAATTCAAGTAGTAGGACGCAGTTAACTCAAGCTGCCAGCTTATGAGAATCTGGCAGTCTCTCTCTCTGTCTCTGTGTAAATCTTTCAACTCTCTAGCAAGCTTCATCCTTATCCTTTCTTACCAGAATTGTCATTACTCTCTAATCCAAGTTAACCCTAGTAAACAAAGAATAAGCCTCACAAGCTTATCTAAACTTATTACTTAAATACATATCATTAACCTAACCTTCTGGAGAGTCCCTCCTCTTAGCAAATGAATGAAGCTTTGTATACTAGCTTTAGATATGGCACAACTTCATTGGCTCCCAGAAAGATGTTACCCTTCCTAGTCATAGCTAGGTTGATAAAATCAAGGCTTGAATTATGCTTCACATCTATCAAACCCAATCAAAAGGCGCTCCACGATTGAACTAGCTAGTTTGTATTACGTTATATTACCAAAGAACTGATCAACAAAGCCCTCCTCCAGCTGCTTAATTCCATGGCATGCCTTTGCCCGTTCAAGAACATGTTATACGATGTTGCCCAAAAGGAAGGGAGACATCTATACATGTATATATATTATAACTGTTGTTTATACATACTTGATGAAGACTAATCGAAAGACAGCAAAGATTTTACGCGTGCATGCATATGTACTAGATTATTTCTTAGGATAAGGTATAAGCATATGCACATATAATTAACAAAGAATGGGAAAATAAAAAGCTTTGTGTTTCTCTGCTTCGTATTGCCTTATCTCTCATGGTGGAAACGTTTCATTGGTTTGTCTTCCTAAAATTCATCTAGTACAGTCGTGTGTGTTCTTCGAATAATAGAAAAGCTTGTATAATTTATAACTTTTTTTTTTCTCTTGGTACAATAATTGGGAGACGAGTCAAATTAACGTCTTTTTTTTTTAATCTCTTTCACATTTTTATTTAAATATGGAAAAACAAAGACTCAAAATGGCTATATATATGAAGCCAAATCTCCTTAAACATGCCTTCTTCTCATTTTCTCTTAGCTACTGAATCTGCACTTGCTAAAATAAAAATAATTAAATAGTGTTTTTTCTTGAAAAATTATAAAAAAAATATTTGTTATTTTTAAAAAATTACTCTTAATATCAACAATCAAAACAATATGAAATTATACAATTTTTTTAAAATCAAAATTTAGTGAAGCTCGGGCCTCTAAACCCGTGATTAAACTCAGGCTAACCTTACCTCAGTGAAATAAAGTTTGATTGGAAAATTAATTAAGAGTAATTAATTAATTAATTAACTAGGGGGGTTAAACAATGGCGGCTGTAGACAGCGGTGGTAAATGTGAAAGGAGAGGAGTCCTGTTGGTGAACTTGCGTGTTGGAGTAAAATGTCTACATCTATGGAAAAGGTACACGTGGATGGATAGAGTATGTGGTCCCCTCTCTAAGTTCTCGGGGGTTGAGACACGTAAAAGCTGCTATTGGTTGCGACCCATGTGCCCTTTCCTTGGCCAACTTGTCTTTCTCGCTCACAGTCCTTTTCTATTCTACGAATTAGCAGCAACAACGAGTCTGTCTGCTTTTTGGTTTTTGACTCAGCTTGTCTAGCCCACCATCCTCGTCTCTCTCCACGCTTGGCTCGCGCTCGAGACTCAGCCATCCCCTTAATTACTCTACCTGCTCTTTACTTAACAAGCTTTCAAAAAAAATTGTTCCAAGGTCGACACTTGCCCACAACATTGTATAAAAATATATGTTGATCAAGTCAATTTTCCAGTCAATTCCATTTCTCTAATCTCATCAATATCCAAATTAATTCCCTAATGCACTTAATTTGATCAGACTCGTCAATTAATGGAGTCCCATATATGTAACGTTTCATACACGTATTTCTTGATAAAAGATGTATGCCCAACCATCGTGGGTTTTGTTGCCTAATCCAATATTGGCGCCATGGACCATCCAAAAAGGTAATATTCACGCAATGTTAGAAGTCATATATATATATATATATATACACACACGTATCACCTAAATTACAATAAGTAATTTTTTAATATTAAAATCAATTTCATTTCTGAATGATTTTAAAAGCGCACCCCTCATATTAACCTAGCTATTACATTCATAAAATTTTAATAAAGTTGTTTTGAGTGATAGATTGTAGCAAATTGTTATTTAAAAAAGAAAGAAAGAATTGATAGTTAAAAAATTATCAATTACTCCTTACAATTTTAAAAGCTATATATATATATATATAATCCCTATATTTTTAAATCTCCTTATAACTTAGTCCTTTCACTAGTTTCATATTCAATTTCAATGATTTAGTTGTGGATTGAGGTCTCCCAGTCCCTATTTTTGCATGGATGCTTTGGAATGTTCCATATTTTGTATGCTACATGTTGTTTTGGGATGACGATGGGCCAATCTTAATTTTGATGTAGGAATTCGATTAATCTAGTGCTTCTTTTTTCTTGGTTTGGGTTTACTCAAGCAATTTTATCGAGTTCTTAATGCAATGTTTTTAAATCTTAATGTTTTGTAAAAAACAGAGATAAGGTTAAAAATTCTGAAGAAGAAGGAAGCACATTTAAAAAAAAAAAAAAAAAAAAACTACGAAATTGAAAATGCATAGATCAGAAATGGTAAAAGAAAAAATCTAATTATCTTTGAAACAATAGGGATTAATTAATTACTGTTATATAATGAGTTACAGGGAAGAAGCTACAAGTGATTAGAAAGGCAATAGAAGTATGACACGACCGAACCATGTTTCATGAAAAAAACTACTCCACTTGTGATCAATTATCCAAAAAGAATCATTAAGCACTAGAAAGTGAGTGTACTATCTTGTTATAGGTTTAGCTTTCCAGTGTCCTGGACAGGGCAAAATGATAGAGCCATAAATATCTGCATTACCATGTTCCTCGTGGCAGGCTGTGTCTGTTGGTTGTCGAATGAGTTGAACCTTCCACAAAGTCTTTAGACTAACCGGTTGATTTGGTCCGTGCCCCTGAATTAGCTAGCCCGTGGCTAGCTATCCCTGACCATCCATGTAGAGAAGAGAAAAAGAAAAAAAGATCGTACAAGTGATTGGTAGGCAAGGACACTCATGGAGAATTTCATTTGATCCCTTTTGTTTTCCTTTATGAACTGTGGTCTGTTATAGATCCTTTGGCTAGCTAGAAGCTTGAACGTATGTTTCGAAGCACAGACAAAGTGGCCACCATGCTTTTCATGTCCGTTCACAGACTTGAAAAATTTCGAAAACTTGGTCAAGTTAGTGCCACATATTTCCTTTCCATTTTGTCCACTTACATTTTAGACCATCTTGTCACATATTATAATATATTAGCTACAAAAAGAAGAGGGTGAATGATCTGTATGTGAAAGCGACCTATGTTTGCCTGATTAGGCAGAAATTAAAGGAAATATTGTAAGATTCTTGATTAATTTGTTGTTCATTTCTCTATCAGGGATCTCGATAAGTAGAAGAATAAAGAGCAATTAATTTATAGAGATTATTAGAGGATAAAACGTAATTAAGACAATGAAAATAAAAGGAGAACAACCCAATAACTCGCTGGTTTTGTTTGGAGAATGATTTGCTATTCTATTTTTTTTCTTTCTAAATCTGTTGCAGTAAGTTCATGTGGTCCTTGGCAGAGATCCCTTCCATCGATGCAGAAATATCTTGGATATTACTAGTATAAAATGGAGGGCATAATGTATGAGAAGGCTGTAATTACTTTGTGTCAAGATAGCTAGGATTAATTCCCAAGGGATTATAAACAGGACGTCAACAGTGACGACATCTCTGGTGGCCTGAAATGGCTCCAATCATCCTAATATTTTATTTGTCTCTCTGTTTAATTTATATTTATTTTAATTGTATCCTGTCTCTCTCAATCAAAACTAATCCAAGATAAAGGTTACGAGTCGACATTTTCTTGTGCGTTTCTTACTCCCAAACACCCTCTCCTCTGTATGAACTTGTAAAGTAATGGTGAAATTCTTACATTTTCACTCATCTCGAGCCACTCATGGCTCAGTAGTTTTAAAAAGCGATATAGAGCTAAGCTAAAAGAGGGCGGCTTGGCTAGTGAGGTTGGACATGGAAAGAGGAGAATACCACCTAATTAGACAACAAAAGTGACTTGCATCTCCAAATCCAGAGGCCAACCGTATCAAATTGTTTATTAACTTCAAGTTGGTCACTAGTCAGGTTTGGGATCTCAACCCATATGAAATTACAAGATTGTGTGAGCTCTTTGTTCACACCATAATCACCCTTTCTTCCTTCACTAATTACCTGATTAGGAAAGCCTAAACCAAACCTATTCCATGCCCTAAATAGTACTGTAGTACTGTGGATAATGCATAATTAATGATTAATGGTTGAATATTCATGCCCCATCAAAACCTTCATCAGCTTTCGTATTCTCATTTATATTTATATCTCTGAAGTATTGTGCCTCAGTACTGATCACCTAGCTCCACTTGTCTCTTACCCTTATGAGTAATCATGGAATTTGGTCTAGTTAATCATGCTCTCCTCAATTTATAGCACAATTAAATGCATGCCTCGACTATCAATCGGTGCGCACCTTAAGCTTACCGAATGGACATTTGGTCGTCGTCGTGTTGTGATCACTTCCTTTTATTCCACCTGCACCCTCTCTTTTCATGCTATTATGGAAGTTAATTTGTAACAAAAAAAGAATGCCATTGGGGTAGCATGTAAGGATGTGAAGCACCCTTTTAGTATCTTTATTCACTTTCATCAATTGCTTTTACAACAAGCAAAAATCGGTGAAGGAAAGGGAGGAGGGCATTCAGAGGGATGTTGACACTTTCCTTCTTACCCCCATATATTGGTCAAGGTACATGAATTAATGGCATTGTTGATATTACGATAGAAATAAAAGTCCTCACTGCCCAAGTTTCAAAAAAGTCCGTTTTGACAAACAACCACTTAAGTCCTATCAACCCTTATAAAATGCACCTTCATGTTTCTCTAGGTTGTCCACTCCTTCAACGCCTAGAACACCATCTTAATTATCTTGAGTGAGACAAGAGAAAAAAAGAAAAGAAAAGAAAAGAGAGAGAGAGGGAGCGTGAGAACCAATAGGAAGACAACTGCCATGAGTTACAAGCTTGAAGATCACATGGCACTCACCTCTCAATTGTACCCAGGTGTATTCACTCAAATGGTTCCACAACAAGGTTAGAGATACGAAAAAACAATACAGCAAAAAAGAATAGAATTTAACAATCATGATTTCTTTTTGTGTTGATCATCAACTTTGTAAATAAGTGATTCACGATGTTTACTTAACATGAGTTTTTGATCATGCTTAGGTGAATCTAAACCACGACGAAGGCGAAAGAAGAACAAAGACGCCGATCTTAGTGGGGCAAGGAAGAGGAAACTTAATGAGGAGCAAGTTAATCTCCTTGAAATGAATTTTGGTAATGAACATAAGTTGGAATCTGAGAGGAAAGACAAGCTTGCTTCAGAGTTGGGACTCGATCCTCGCCAAGTTGCCGTTTGGTTTCAAAACCGGAGGGCAAGGTGGAAGAACAAGAAGCTAGAGGAGGAGTACACAAAGTTGAAGACATCCCATGAAAACATAGTTGTCGAGAAATGCCAGCTTGAATCCGAGGTCCATCTCTCTCTCTCTCTCTCTCTCTCTCTCTGTGTTTAATTTTTAGAAATGTCTCTTAAGTTCTTTATTAGTTTAGAAAGGCTTCGAAATTTGTTTTCTTTTTATTGCACCGAAGAAGTAATTGAGTGTCTCTATATATATATATATCTAGCTAATTGCTTGATCAAGTCGTAAATTTACATGAAGAAACACTCAACTTAGTGTGACTATTTACATGATGGAGTTTGTTGATTTATGGTAAAAGTAGACTTATCTATCTTAGTTGTAATGCCCTGGAAAATAAAAGTGGACTCACGTGGTTGATTTTTTTCATGCACAATGATAAATTGAGGACTCCAATTTGACTTCTATGTGCATGCTCTCCCTGCAAACGCAAGACTCGACTAGTCTAGCAACTCATTAATTGGTTTCTTGAATGTCTTCTCTTTGGCATACTTTTTTGTCTTCTGTGTTGATTAGATTCTAGGACAAAAGCAAGGCAGGATTTTCCTATTTCGAGCATCCAAACAGAAAGTAAAGAATGACAATTTGGAATAGTATTCTCTAGTGATTGCCACATACTTTTACTTCCTTACTCAACATGTAACTACTACTACTGCTACTTTGTTTTATCTTTAACGATAAGATAGTGATGCTCAATTCCGAAATTTATGACTTCCATTACTGACTTTCTTGGAAGAAAAACAATAAAATAAGATTATATCGTGCCCAATCTCTTATACTGCAATAAGACATGGTGACCTACCATATTCTTGAACGTACATGAGCTCAAGGTTCGAAGAAAAAAAGCCATGCCAGCTAGCTATTGGATTAGGCTACAAAGGAAAAATATCATCCTCAAAGTGAACCAAAATTTTGACAAGGAACAGCATGCTGCCACTCTATTTAACAACAAAACACTGCTCTACTACTTTGTGTTTCAATCCACTAGTCACCATGTGTCCGTACAGGATTGTTTAAGGTTAACTGTTATATTGGGCCCTTCAAAGCCACTAGAACACCAGCACGTGGCACTTTCCCACTTTGGAAATGGCACGCCATTATAAAGATTGATTAAACAAATATTCCCCTGTCAATATTTCTCACATATATCACCTTTCTTCTTGTTTTCTCCACATAATATACTAAATCGTGGGTTCATTCATTGCAGGTTTTAAAGCTCAAGGAACAACTCTCTGAAGCAGAAAAGGAGATCCAAAGGCTGTCAGACCGTATTGATGGGGTTTCCACTAATAGTCCTAGTTCATCCTTGTCGATGGCTATGGACCCCCCATTTCTTGGAGAGTTTGCAATGGAAGGATATGAAGATGCTGCTTTCTACATGCCACCAGAAAACAATTACATTCCTGGCATGGAATGGATTAATCTGTATATGTAACTGGCTAGCTAACTGATATTACTATAATTAGGATAATGTAGATAGTGATTAAGTAACAATCTAATGTAAACATCTTCTTCATCTAGTGTATCACGAGGTCTCTCTGTCAAGCTAGCTAGTAATTGGAAATGCATGCCGATATTAATTTAATGCTTTGCCTTTTGACTAGCAGCTAGTAGATAATCTCATCCAGGTTTTTTTTTTGTTTTTTTGTTTTTTTATCATGCTAGATGTTTTGAAAAAGCTTAGTACAAATAAGCAGCAACCACCAATGAATAAGAAGCAGAAGTCAACCTAAATCCCCACTTGATTTCTAGAGTACAGAACTTTGGTAAGCATTGCATGTACTTCTACCAAAGCAAAAAAAAAAGTGTTTCGACAAAGATATATATAATATAATTAATTTGATGTTTTTATTTCTTTGTTATTTATATAAAAAACTAAATATGCCCAAGTAATAATTGCTGTGAAAAATAGTATAATAGATACCCCCTGCGACTACAGCTATAACTAATCAAGTATTCAAGAATAGTTGGTGCTGTCAAGGGAAAAAAACAAGGGGGGGTTTATAAGTACATTGAGTCAAAAGAGAACGACGCTTCCTCTCCCTAGCAGTGCCGGCCAGATAGCCCTAAACCACTCCTTTTTTCTTGTGTTTCCGTCATCAAAATCATTTGCATGCATGCCTTACAATATTGATGTTTAAAAGAGTGTGTATGTGTATGTGTATGTGTGTGTGTGAAGAAAAAAACTATTATTAGGAGATATTGAAAGAGAGAGGGGACGACTAGAGAAGAAAAAATTGAAGGAGAAACAAGTTAGAGGAGGAGGAGGAAGAAGAAATTATCTATAACATCCTTGAAACAATATTGTTCAAATTTGTGTGTTAAGACAGTTCTTCGTATTTCCATTATGTTTTGAGTAAAGATGTTGGAGGAGATGAAAACCCAAAATGTGGTGGATTAGGGATCTTGTACATGTTTGATTTGGGAGCCTAGCTAGTGAAACAAATATGTTAAGTTAGCAAAGAAAGAAAGAAAAAACTTAAAGGAATTAACAAGGAAATTTGAAGTACGTACATCAAGAGAACAAACCAAACGTTAGGGCCGACCACATTTGAGCATGAAGGAGGGATAAAAATTGATTTGTAAATTATAATATTATGAGTTTGAACAAGCAATGTCAAGAGAAGAAACTAGTTCAAATCTGAGAATTTTAATGTATAATTATGTGCTCTTGTATTAGTGTAAGGAAGAACATGGTTTATGTTATATAACTTGCTTAAAGATGTAAAACATAACTTGTAATAAGTTTTAAACATGGGATTAATGTGAGGAAAGTGAAGTGATTGAAATGAAAGAACTTGAAGAATTGATCTTGGTAGGTTCGGCCATATGGTAAGAATAATTCAAAGGAAACTTGCTTGCTTGATTATTAAGTAGCTCTTGTAGAATGAAAAGAAATGGTATGGAAATGTTACAATGATGATGGAAGAACAATTATCTCTTGATATATATATATATATATATCAAGAGATAATTGTTCTTCCATCATCATTGTAATTTGAAAATACACCGTCATACAATATCAAGATATTAGTATCCGTTAAATGTTCATTCTAAATAAAAAAAAAAATAGGTTAGAATATTCAATCACAACCTAAATATTTTATGTTAGTTTTATTAAATATGTAAATAAAAAAAATAAGTAAGATAATTGGAAAGGAGACAAAGAGTACTTCCTATTAACATGCATGAGATTGGATGTAGTAGTGTCATGTACGCTAATTCTATATATATAAAATTACATTTTAAGTGATTTTCCCATTTTGTTGGAATTTCAACCGTACACTCACGAGAGTGAAATTGACCAGTCAGTATATTATATGATGTCAAATGTTCATGAACATTTTATTTTATTTTCAATCGAGTTTATGTCTCTTTGTTTTATTTTATTTTATTTTATTTGAATGTATATGCTTTTATTTTTGCTATTTGAGTGTTTGTACTTTCAAAATTTTATCAATTAAATGCCTTTAATTTTAAAAACTAACAAATGTATATCTCGCAATCTTATGCAGGCCACATTTGACTAAGTTAAATAAAATTAAAAATTAAAACAACAATATATTATTAAAAACTTATTCAAATTAAAAAAATAATAATAAAAGAAATAAAAAAACAAAATAAAAATATCGCGGATCATAATTGACTATGAAAAAAGTATCGTGAAATCGAGCCCAAGAGTTTCTTAAAAAAAATGCTGGAAAGCCTAGCCTAATTTGCTGGGGAAAAAAGGTTGAAAACCAAGCCCATATATGGTGCTTAGTGGGCTTTAAACCAAGCCCAATAGTTGTTCAACCTAGTATAAAAACTCTAAAAAAGAGGTGCGGCATTCAATCGAGAAGAGAAAAAAAGAAGGCGGAACCAAAATAGCGATGACACTCATCCCTTTGCAGACCTCTCGATGACATGTCGTCTGATCATAAAGTGGGGTGCAAAACACTTCCAAGTTCCAACCCAGGTGGCCCAGCATCTTTTCGACTTTGGACGCCTCCTCACGCACTGTGGGTAGAAGAGGAGTATTGTCCCACGCACTAGCATGTGGGCATTACATGCATGGCAATTTTTCTTTGTATTTTTTAATCTCAGTCCCTAATTCTGTAACAACTCTCCAAACCAGTCCCTGATCTTGGCTACCTGTCAAGATCATCCTCTAAAAAAACCTAGTCAAGAAAAAATGAAGCTGGCTCGAACTCCAAGAAAAAAAGAAGCCAACAGGCCTAATCAAAATTGGTTCGCCATTGGCCATATCACCAGACAATGTTTGCCCTCTCACGAATCAAATATATGATGATCATCTAGTTATAGTGCACGCTCCAGCACCGGATAAAAATCTCTTCATCTTATAGGTTCTCCACAACAGCCATGATGCCAATCTCCTCTCCTCCATTATCAGTATCGGACACAAGCTGCTCTTGTTGCCTGACTTGCAATATGACACCTCCTGCAACTGAGGAGTGATCTCCAACTTCTAGGAACTCCCTTAACTCTCCAGCAGAGTTGACTGATATTTGGATTGTTCCTTGGATCTAGGTCCTACTTGCATCAACATGTCGGAAATAGGTACAAGACACAACTACAATAACAATATACACAAGCTAAATTATATCCACTAAACGCTCCTTTGAGGAATCAAAGGTAAGTGTTTGTTTTCTTTGTAATATTGTATTTTTTTTTTAAAAGTAATTTTTTTTAATGTGAATATTAAAAATAAACTTTTAAAAATAAAAAAATATTATCAAACAATAACTACCACAATACTAGATACTACCAAGAATTAGAGATGAACAAAAAAACAAAAAAACCGAGAAAACTGGAGAAAAAAATAACTGAAAAAATCGAACCGTGAAAAAAACCGATTTGAATTTTGAAAAAACCAACCGGTTCGGTTTCGGTTTTATAAGTCTGAAACTAAAAAAACCGAAGTAAACCCAAACCGAAAAAACCAGGAAAAAAACCAAGCTAAACCAAAAAAACCGAGCCAAAACGAAAAGAAAACTGAGTTTGAACTGGTTTTTGTTCTAAAAAAACCAAACCGAACCGAGCCGAAACCGGTCGGTTTAATATGATTTTGGTTCGGTTTCATTTTTTTTAAAATTTCAGTTTTGTTATTTTTTTTATATATAAACCGAATCGAACGAAAATAATCACACCTACCAAGAATAGCTTAGTTGTGACTCTAATTCTCCATTCTATTATAAAGATAAAGACTTGTGGGCTACTAATGAATCTAGAAAAAGAACAAAAAACCTTGCTCATTTTATAAGTCTACATGCTTATTTGAAATACTTTTTTTAAATAATGTTTCATTAAAATTTTTAAAAATAAATTATTTAAAATTAGCTTTTTATATTCTAGGATCGTTAATATGCTAATATAGAAATAATTTTTTAAAAATAAAAATAATATTTTAATATATTTTTAAATAAAAAATATTTTAAAAAATAAACTATAGGATAGGATAAAGCCTCCCACTCTTTCAATGCACTCCACGAAGCATGATCGTAGAAAAATCCAAATTTAGCCGCCCAAATGGACTTGGGGCAAGTTATTTTCAAAACCAAGGAAGCCAATGCAATTTTGCTTGCCTAATTGGCTCCCATGTTATCCATGGTGTGAATCTGAAATCATGTAATGTTATTGCAGTCAAATAAGATCAATTGAGCTAAAGAACAAGGTTTTGAAACTTGGGGAACAATATGTTAAGGATCATATACGCTTAGTTAGAGATTATCTGCTTGATCTTTGACTTGTAAGGAAAACAAAGTCTTATCTTTTATTTTTCTCAATTAACTAACATATTTCTTTTATATGACTGTATAAATACTTGTGCATGTATATATGAATTATATTTTAATATAATAAAATTATCAAATAAAATTTGTTACAAATATAAATAGATGGTGGTGAAATTATCCACCTATAAAATATCTAAAAATGATCTGATAATTAAAAAAAAATGATATGACAACTAATTTTAATTGAAGTTCAAAATTTTATTTTGTTGCCGTAATATTTATCATGTTTGCGAAGACAACATCATAATTTTTTTAATTTTTTTTAACTATCCATTGGCCTTTGTGTTTGGAAGTATAGTTAAATTCTGATTCTGAAAAACTTTTAGATTTTTTTTAAAATTTTTTATTATTTTGATATATTAATATTAAAAATAATTTTTTATATATATTTTAAAAAATACTTGAGGGACTATTTGAGAGTATGATTGTTTTTTAAAGTGTTTTTTTATATTGAAATATATTAAAATAATATATTTTTTAAAAAAATTATTTTTGAGATTAATACATCAAAATATAAAAAAAAATTAATTTTAAATAAAAAATTAAATTTAAATTTTTTAAAAACAGGATTAGACCCGCGTTTTCACATGCTATCGAAACAATTTGCACCGCAATTACCATTAAACACGGCACGGGATCTCAGTTTGAACCACCACATGGCAATTTAAAAAATAAAAAATAAAAAAATTCAAAGTCAATCCACAGCTCTCTACCTGTCTACCATCTTCTCACATACTAATTAATCATTAATAATCGACTTAATTAACACTAATAAATAAAGAAAGACTAATCTTTAGATCCAAACGCATACACACTGTCTATTAGTAACATTATCTCTCCAATTCACTGTCGAAATCACCCGATTATCTGATCGGAATTGATCTAAAATGGGAAAAGGAGGCGGCTGCGTTCCGAGTAAGAAAAAACAACCACCAGTGTCCGACGACCCTGTTTCCACCACCCGCGAAGCCGAACCAATCCCTGTTAACGACGAGGAAACTAATGATATCGCAAGCACATCACTAGAGCCCACAATTTCATCAAAATTGAAAGTTTTTATTGTGTTTTACTCCATGTATGGGCATGTGGAAGGATTGGCCAAGAGAATGAAGAAAGGAGTGGACGGAGTGGAAGGAGTTGAGGCTTTTCTATATCGGGTTGCAGAAACGTTGTCTGATGATGTTTTGATCAAAATGAAAGTTCCGGAGAAAGATGTTGGGATCCCTGAGATTACGGCGGCGGAATTGGTGAATGCGGATGGTGTTTTGTTTGGGTTTCCGACAAGGTATGGGTGTATGGCTGCGCAGATGAAAGCGTTTTTCGATTCGACGGGGCAGTTGTGGAAGGAGCAGAAACTTGCTGGGAAACCTGCTGGGTTTTTTGTTAGTACTGGGACTCAAGGTGGAGGTCAAGAAACTACTGCGTAAGTTAATAATGCTCTGCTTGTACTTCATGATTCAAAGTTAATGTTGTTTCTGTTAGAATATGCGTCGCTTTTACTGGCTAAAACAAATCATAATTATGTTTTGTGATGTGCCCTTTTGATCACAGGTTCTTGTTGATTCCATGTGAAAATTCTTTAAGATTTTATGAAGGTCGTGTTTTTCTCTTTAATTCAAGCCTTTACTTGGGTGAGGGTTTAGGTAAGAAAGAATGATTCACGGAAAGTAGAGGTATCGTTGAAACATGGAAATTCAGATTCAGGGAAATTTGTTTAACCCCTAAACAAATAGCCAGTTGAAAACCTTCTTTGGTCTGTGAATTAGTGTAAAAAAGAGAAGGAAAAAAAGAGGAGATTTATTGAGATGAAAACGAGGCAAAAATATAGCTCAGTAAGAACAGAGCAAGATACTATAAAAGTGAAGCAACAGGGGTTTTTGGAAGAGTGGCATGAGTGAAGAGTCGACACTGATATATAGCTGTAACCAGGTGCATTTTAGTATTAGTTTGAGCATCCAGGAGTTTTGACATGCCATCAGCTTGTAAGACATTTATACTAGCTAAGTCAGCCAACCAAACTGAGTTTGAGTTGCCTTTGTATTGGCATTTTCAGGTTCTGTTTCAGGCTTGATGTGCTTAGCCGTTTGTTCTTGGTGCACATTTTTTCCTTGTCGTAGCTAAAACTTAATTTAAAGATGAAATCGGGCATTTTCATAAGCAAAAAAAAGTTAGTTTCTTTTTTTTGTAAATGTAGTGCTTCTATTTTGGGATTCTGACTTTTTATCTTTTGTTTTGTTAACTGAGAGCGTTTGGCTTTTGGTCTCAAGTCATCTCTGTTTACTTAACATTTTAAAGGATCATATGCTATAGAGATGGTGGTTTGGAGTTATGATCACTTATGAAAATGAATGAGCTGTATGAATTCTTTTCTAGAAAACCAATTTATATTAATCGTTTTCCATTGCTTTAATCCTCTTGTTTGGGTTGAGACAGATGGACCGCAATTACCCAGTTGACCCACCATGGGATGCTATTTGTTCCGATTGGATACACCTTTGGAGCTGGCATGTTCAAGATGGATTCCATTCGAGGGGGCTCTCCATACGGCGCTGGAGTTTATGCTGGGGATGGCTCAAGAGAAGCAAATGAAACAGAGTTGGCACTTGCTGAACATCAGGGTAAATATATGGCCTCAATGGTCAAGAGGCTTGCCCAGACCTGATGACATGTTTTACTCTTTAGAACGCATTTACATCCCTTTATCTACTCGTTAATTTGAGTGCATTTTTTTGTAATTGTTCTTGTTGTTTTACTCACTGTCATATTTGGATTGGAGGATCATACATGGTCAATTCTATTCCACATTTCTCCCCTTTTCTACTCAGTGCTGCAAGCTGTTTATGACTCGAAATTGTTGGAATAACGATATGGATTTGTTGGACACGTTATTTTGTAGATTTATTTTTTGTTTGATTTGGAGTATGTACCGTAGCCTTGATTGATTAGGATCTTTTGAATTTGAATTGGTTTTTCTCTTCTATTCAAGTAGAATTCTAGGCTATAAAAAAATCATGGGAAAAAATTGAAGCAGTAGATCCATGGCAGAAATAACCAGGTAGGATGTCAACTTATTGAAGCAATTGCAGGCATGAACAACAGCAGAAGCAAGGAGCATCAACTACACCAACAAACTCAACAAATAATTTTGAAAGAACTAAAGCAACAACATCAAAACATAAACATGTCTGCTAAAGGAACCTACCCTAACCTTAATCTTGAAGGCAAGGTTTTTTTTGATGGGGATGCAATTATAATAGTCCTAATCTTGATTTATTTCTATTTCAATTTAAAGTTGTCATCTTAGGATCTTTTAAATATGAATTCAAATTAGTTTCTCTCTTCTATTTAAGTAGAATTCTAGATTATGGGAAAATCATGGGAAACATTTATGAGGATTTTCTATTAAATCATAAGAGGATTAAGCTTCGAATATATTCTTATGGAGGCTCGAACAACCTTGAATATGCTTCTTTTTTTTTTCCAATAAATTTCTTTTAATTCAATAAAATTATGAGGCTTGTTTCCAAGTCGTTGTTATAAACATGGTTTTAAAGCATTTGAGTTGCTAATAGTTCATTTATATCTATCATTATCTAAAAATAAAGAACACGAAACAGTTCCTGTTTAGGCTCATACACTTTTGAGGACGAAGAACTTTACTTGCTTGCAGCTTTGGAATTTATTTTCCTGGGGAATCTTTCTGGTGCGATCTTGTCCTTGAATGATGACTTGAACAAATATGCTTAAAGAAATCTGTTAGCTTTGGACAGGGACATCTACCCCAACGTTAGATGACCTACAGTGTGGTAGCACAGCAAGAAAGTTCCAACTGTACAAGAAACAAAGTTTACTGAAAACACGATTTCAACAACCACAGATTATGGTAAAAGCTCATTTCTTCTTCCATGGCATATTTTAGCAGAGAGCCATTGTGTACATCAACTTACTCAAGTCTTTTTATCCACTCATACATGCTGACTGTGCAATGGAGAGGTATCCATGACCATTGACTGATACAAGAATTAGTTCAGTAGGACTATGACATGCATGGAGATTCACTTTAAGCACAACGCTTGCTTGAAAAGCCAGAAATGCTCCCTGGTTAAAGCAGACTGGGCATGGGAAGAACAGGCTCAATGAACTTGGACTAGGCGAAGAGATGCTGTTAGATAAAAGCTGGAATGTGGATCTTCGTTTTTGTTTTTCTTTGACTTGGATATGGATATATGAAGCTCCTGATAAAAAAAAAAAAAAAAAAGCATTATGAAGCAATCTGTA
>Ga0307518_10001771_pt1 | contig 15962 bp, 24 predicted proteins | sample 25_EM_MG_FD_203889 | JGI IMG/M metagenome (GOLD analysis project Ga0307518, IMG submission 203889) | Populus trichocarpa ectomycorrhiza microbial communities from riparian zone in the Pacific Northwest, United States - 25_EM | ecosystem: Host-associated > Plants > Roots > Unclassified | place...
ACATGAACAGGTTGCCTTTCCTCCGGGGTCCGACCGGTGTTGCTGCACCGGTCAGACCCGTGAATCCAACCCTTCCATAGTCTCAGGCCACCTGATACTAGTAACTAGGCTAAATGGGTGAAACCGGCAGGTCAGGGCCTACGAGTCAGCGGGAGACTTCCGGGGCGCGTTCTTGCCGCCCACTACTCCGGCGCGCTTGAGAATGGTCGCGATCGTGTCGTGCGACCAGCCGGTGTCCGCGATCAAATCTTTCGTGAGCACTCCGGCGCGGCGATCATCGACCACGATGGCCCGCAGTTCGTCTTCTGCCTTCGCCAGCTGGCGGCGGAGCTCGTCGACGCGGGCGAACTGACGCTCTCGACGGGCCTTGCGTTCCTGGGCGGTCAGTCCCTGCGACGGCGCGTTCATGCTTCCATTCTCCCTCATGCCTCCCGTCGATGGTCGATGCCCCGAACGCGCGAAAGGCCGACGACGGGAGGGCGAAAGAACCCCTTGCCCTCCCGTCGCCGGCCTCAGGCTTCGCGCCTTAGACGACGGTCACCCGCGCCCAGAGGTCGGCGAAACATGGGTGCTCCTTGAGCCATTCCATGGGCTCGGTCCACTGTTCGAGGGCCGAGCGCCCTTGCGGGGTCAAGACGTAGACCCTTGAGCCGGAGTGGAACTCGACCATGCCGAACAAGCTGGCTTCTCGCTGATCGGTGGCCGTGGTCGCCCGATAGAAGGCGGGCGTACCCGAGTAGCCCACGGAGATCAGGTACAGGACGCGCACCATGTGCCAGTCCCTGTTGAACCACGTGTACAGCGCCTCGCGCAGTGCCGGGTCCTCGTGAATCGCCACAGCCATCTCTCCGGCCAGCGACTGGCGGGCGATCTGGATCAGCGCGACACGCTTGATCAGGCGTTCTGCGTTAAGATACTGAGCGTCGGAACTCATTTTCGGTTTGCCTTTCTGGGTTCCGCGCCGTGCCCCCGGAAGGTGTTGCTGCACCGCTTGACCGGGGGCACGGTCACATCAAGATGGGTTACGTAGTCAGGTCAGGCGTCGCTAGGGGCAGGAACGGCTGGAACCGCGGACTGAGCAGTCGCCGCCACGGCCGGTAGACCCAGACCTTTCCGCGCTTTCGGCGGAAGTCCTGCTCGGCCTCGTTGCACAGGAAGACCTCGGCTCCGAAGAACCGGCGGTCATCGTCGGCGCCTTCGCGGGTCCAGTTGTAACGAGACACGAAGGTCGCGAAGTCCTCGCGGGCGTTTATCAGGAATTCGGGATCCGCCAGCTCCGAGTCACGGAAGCCGGATACCTCGAAGTCAACGAAGCGGCCGTCGTACACCCAGGCGTTCACGCCGAAACGTTGCCGGGAAACGAGCGGAAACGCCTCCGCGTACTCGTCCTGCATGTCATCCACGATGCAACGCGCCAACTTTGTCAAGCGGCGGATGTTGCCAGTGGCGAAAACTCGATCGCCAAACGACCTTGCTTGCACCCACTCGGCATGACTGGGCAAAAGAAGAGAAGACACGGTTTACCTTTCACGGGTTCCGGTTCGGTGTTGCTGCACCAAAGCGGAAATCAAATAACTCAGAACTTCCGCACAACCCCAGCCGTCCACGCGGGATTGCGGTGATCGTCTTCGCTGACGAGGACGACGCTCGCCTTGAAGCGTCGGTCGGACAGGTCTTGCAGGTTGCGCCAGTTGTACAGCTCCAGCATCTCGGACAGCTGATAGATCAGCCAGTTCGCCCAATCGCTATACCTGTCAGTCCCGATGCTCGCGAAGATCTTCGAGTCCGGGATGCCCGCGATGTAGAGGCGCAGCAATTCACCTTCCTCGACGTGAAGGCTCGATTCGATTCGGCACGCGGCGCCATCGGCTCGCGCCCACAGCGAAGTGGCCGCCTCGCGCCGCAAAGCCCAGATCTCCTCGCTCAGGTCTGCGAGGATTCTTTCCGCCAAGACGGGCAAATCTACGAGACTGGCGGTCGCGTTGTATCTGCTTCCATACTCACGTGTTGGCTTTTCGCCGTTCATTGGTTCACCTTTCGATTTCGGGGTTTTGCTGAACCCCTGCCGAACAAAATTGAGAGTGTCAGGCAATCTGAAACTAAATCAAGAATCTAGGAAAACTTCACCCGATTGGACTAGTTAAAGGTATTGACAATGAATTAGTCGCCAGTCGCAAAGGGGTGTGGCTTGCCTGATCGTCCACGGCGTCCCTGTACCGGCGTCGGCTGCTCGAACTCGACCCGAACCGGCGGCCGTTGCCCCGATTGCAAATCGCGAGCCCGAGCGGCCTTCGGCACCTCCGCGCAGCGGGGGTACTCGGGCGCTCATCGATCCCGGTTCCGGCCCGGTGTCCTTGCCCGTGATCCTGTCTGCCGATGTGACAGCACAACTTGTCCGCATCATGCCGAGACCGAATGCAATGAACCGTCCACAGTGGCCGATCATTGGCCAGTGATCCGCAGAGATCTTGTGGTTGCTGGCCTTGATCCTGACAATCCGGTGCATGGGAGAGGGTTGTGTTCCCGCTGCCACAGCCGAGTCACTGCCCTCACCGGCACGACGCGCGGCGGCTGGAACCAGCGCTGAACGTTTCGCGATATCGACGGCCGCATCTCGGGTCGGGCACGTGCCGTCCACTTGCGACCCGAGGGGGAGGCCCCCTGGACGACGTCTCGGCGCACAAGCCCCTGAACCCCGGAGGGGTGGTGCCAGGTTTTGAGCGCCCCTTCCCCTACGTCCGACCCGATCGCTCGCGCCGAGCAGCGGCGCGCCGACCTCGCGCACGAACTGGAGCGCGCCGCCGAGCAAGCGGAGGCGTGGCACGCGGAACGAAACCACCTGGTCATCGAGCTGGTAGCGGCGGGCGAGTCCTACCGCGACACCGCTGTGCCCGCTCGACTCTCGGCGTCCGGCGTCGGCAAGATCGTCCGCCGCGACCGGGACGGCTGACGCCCGGAAACCGTTGCCCTGGTGCACATTTGTGCACTCGGTGCCCACCACGTACTACGGAGGTGCCCGTGATCGCCATCGACGGCTTGCCGTCGTCGGAACAGATCCTCGGCGAGATGGAGGCCGAGGGGAAACCGGTTCTGCTCGCCTTCTCCCGAGGCAAGGACTCGCTCAGTGCGTGGCTGGCGCTGCGTGAACGCGGCATCCCCGTGGTGCCGTACCACCTGTACAGCGTGCCCGGCCTGCAGTTCGTCGCCGACAGCCTCAAGATGTATGAGGACTTCTTCGGGCAGAAGATCCACGACCTGCCCCACCCCAGCCTCTACCGCTGGCTGGTCAACTACGTGTTCTGCCCGCCCGAGCGGTGGCGGATCATCGACGCAGCCGGTCTGACGGAGTTCACCTACGAGGACGTGGCCGCGACGCTGCGCCAGGACGTCGGCCTGCCCGCCGCTGCGTGGAACGTCGACGGCGTCCGGGCCACTGACAGCCCGATGCGGCGCATGGCCATGTCCACGCACGGCCCGATCCGCCAGGACACGCGCAAGGTCTCGGCCATCTGGGACTGGCAGATCGCCGACGTCCGGGCCGCGATCACCCGGCACAGCTGCCCGCTGCCAATCGACTACGAGTGGTACGGCCGCTCCTTCGACGGCCTGGACTACCGGTTCATCGAACCGCTGAGCCGTCACGCCCCCGAGGACTACGCCCGAGTCCTGGACTGGTTCCCCCTCGCCGAGCTGGAGTTGCTGCGCCATGACCTCACCCGCTGACGATCCGAACGCCGCGCTGCTCGCGCAGCTCAAAATGTCGTCGTCCGTGTCCGGTATGAAGTCCAATGACGACGTGCTGGCCCTGCTCACGGCCGAGCCGGACCCCGATCCGCTCGCCGGCGTCGAGTACACGGGCGACGAAGAGGACGACGCGCGCGCCGAGCTCGACGCGCTGCACCGCGGCTTCCGCGAACGCACCGCCCGCGAGCTGGAACGGATGCAGCTCGCGACCGAAAGCGAGTACTGGTTCTGCGTCTGCTTCAAGAGCCAGGACGACAAGGACGCCTTCCTCGCCGCCGCCGGTCTCGTCGTCATCGGGGACAAGTACCTAGACGGCTACGCCACCGCGGAACTGCTCGGCGTCACGATGCCCGAACCCGACGACACCGAGAGGGGGTGAACTGAATGCCTCCACGCAAGCGACAGACCGCCGCCGCAGCCAAGCGACGCGGCGCCGCCCGCAAGAAGGCCACCACCGCCCCCAAGGCCAAGGGACGCGGCAAGGCGTCCAGCGGCTCCAGCTAGCCGTTAACGCTGTATCGCGTTACAGCTGTAGCGCGATACAACTGTCGTGCGATAGTCGGGTACGCTCCGTTCGTTGCGAGTCCGCGTACACGATCCAGAAGCGGACTGGTTACGAAGATGAGTGAGGGGCGACGCCCATCGGACGCCGCCCCCCTCCCTAGCCCAGCAGCTTCCCAACTTCGTGGGCTAGGGCAGCCAGCGCCGCGAGGAGCTGGATCACCCAGATGAGGACGTGACGCCGGTCGGGCTTGGTTTCCCGGCCGGGGTCACGCTCCGGAGGCTCGCCCCCGGAGACGTCGCCGACGTCACCACCTGTCTTGCTATCACTCACTCGTGTTCCTTCCTCTTGCGGAGGCCGATCCCGACCCCCCGGAGGTCGGGTGCGGCGGAACGAGTGGAGTGATCGAGCGGAAGCGTAGCCTGCCCGGCATCATTATAATGATGCCGGGTCTACGTAAGGGTTTCTTGTGCCATGAAACGTCGAGCGAATGACTACTTCAGTAGTCACAAAGGGCTTTCGCGCCCACTCGACTGGTTTTGTCAACTGAAGTAAACATCGCCCTGGTGGTGGTCATGGGAAAGCGTGGTCCCGCAGCGAAACCGACGTCGTTACGTATCCTGCACGGGGACAGGAAAGACCGGATCAATGACGCTGAGCCGGTGCCGCCTGCGGTGGAGATCGTGCCGCCGGAGTGGCTGTCGGAGAAGGGGCGGGCGATCTGGGATCGGCTCGCGCCGAGCATGATCACCCGCAAGGTGTTGACCGCGTGGGACGTCGATGCGTTCGGCGTCCTGTGTGAGGCGCTGGCCCGCTACGCCGTGGCGACCGCGCTGGTGAACGGTTCCGCGCTGCTGGTCCCTGGTGGCGGCGGCTTGGTGCCGAATCCGGCGTTGAAGGTGCAGGCCGATTCCGAGCGCACGTTCCTGACGTTCGCCGCGCGGTTCGGGCTGACGCCGTCGGACCGGCAGGCGATCAAGGCCGAGGTGAGCGCCGATGGCGGGACCTCGGGCGACGCGGGCCGCCTCCTCTCCTAAACCCCGTTCCCGCACGCGGAAACCCAGTTCCAAGACCAGCACGCCGAAGTCCCCGCGGCTTCCGGTGTGCGGCTGGTCCTTCGACGGACGTGCCTGCCGCCAACGCGGCGACCACCTCTGCCATCAGCGCGCCGACCATGCGCAGGCGTTCGCCGAAGAGATCTGCGTGCACACCAAAGACCGGTGGGCAAGGACCCCGTTCATCCTCGCCGACTGGCAGCGCGACGACATTGTCCGGCCGCTGTTCGGCGAGGTCCGGTGGGATCCGGAGTGGCAGACCTACGTCCGCCGCTACCGGTCCGGCTGGATCGAGCTCGCACGCAAGAACGGCAAGTCCGAACTCTTGGCGTTCGTCGCGCTCTACATGCTCGTCGGGGACGGGGTCGAGTCCGCCGAGGTCTACGGCGCCGCCCGTGACAAGGACCAGGCGCGGCTGGTGTTCAACGTCGCCGCCCGCATGGTCGCCCTTTCACCAGTGCTGTCCAAGCGGCTGCGGGTGGTCGAGCACGCCGCCCGGATCGTGGACGAGAAAACCAACAGCGTCTATCAGGTTGTCGCGGCCGACGCGCTGGGCAACCTCGGCTCGAACCCGTCATGCGTGATCTTCGACGAGGTCCTGACTCAGCCGAACGGTGACCTGTGGGCCGCGCTGCGGACCGGTATGGGCACCCGCGTGCAGCCGCTGCTGCTCGCGGCCACAACGGCGGGCAATGACCCCACCTCGTTCGCCAAGTCCGAGCACGACGAGTGCGTGAAGATCGCCGAAGACCCGTCCCGCGCGCCGCACCGGTTCGTCTACCTGCGCAACCTGCCCGCCGACGCGGACCCGTGGGACGAAGCGAACTGGTACTACGCCAACCCGGCCTTGGGGGACTTCCTCTCGCTGGCCGCGCTGCGGGAAGAGGCGCTCGAAGCGCGTAACGATCCGGCGCGAGAGAACAGCTTCCGGCAGTACCGGCTGAATCAGTGGGTGTCGCAGTCCACGCGGTGGATGCCCATGCACCTCTACACCGCGTGCACCGGAACCGAGTTCGCTGAACCGGCGCGGTTGCGGGAGCTGGTTGCTCGCCGGCCAGCGTGGGGCGGGCTGGACCTCGCGTCCAAGCTGGACCTGACGGCCTGGTGCCTGATCGTGCCGGACGGCATCGACGGTCACGTCTCGGCGCTGTGGCGGTTCTGGCTACCGGAGTCTGGGGTGGATTTCCTCGACGAGCACACCGACCACCGCGTCTCCCATTGGGTCGAACAAGGCTGGATCACCACCACACCCGGTGAAGTCATCGACTACGAGGTGATCGAAGCCGATATCGCGGCCGACTGCGCGGCGCTGCGGGTCGCGGACATCAACTACGACGAGTGGAGCGGCGAACCCGTCCGCCAGCGCCTGGAGCGCGTCACGCGAGTGGACATGTACCCGGTGCCGCAAACGTTCCGCGGAATGACCCACGGCATGACCGAACTCATGACCCTGACCCGCTCCCGCTCCTGGTCGCACCACGGCAACCCCGTCGCGGCGTTCTGCTTCGACTCGGTGGAGGTACGCCATCCACCAGGCGAACCCGACCTCATCCGACCCGACAAACCCCTACGCGGGAAAACCGGCAAACGCATCGACGCGGTACCCACCGCCGCCATGGCGGTCTCCGGCTGGCGGCTGCGTGGGCAGAAGGTCAAGAAGCCTTCTCAGATGGTGGTTCTTGGCTAGAGTTGTTGTTTAGCCCGTTCCCATCGATGAAATCCCACCCATTGTGCGGTAGTGGAATTCCAACATTTCCACGCCAGTTTTCCTTGTCGCCGAATATGTAATGATAAAGATTTCCCAACTCGGGCGGCCACAGAGTGACGCCTGCGCCGCCAATGCAACCATTACTGTTTCTGTGCGCAATCTTTTGAAGGTCAGGTATCAACTGGAGCGCATACTTGTTTCCTGCTATCGCCGCGACCGTTGCACCGGCGACGAGGTCGGCAAGCTGCAGATGTGGCACGTGATGTGACGGCGTTGTCACAATCGGCAGCACTATCTGCTCAGGTTTAGTCCATGCAGTACCAAGGTCTGTAAGTCTAAGCGTATCGGCAAGCCACGCTTGCTGAGCCACTCGTCCTCCGCCAGGCTCGTCGGCGATCACTACGCCAAGCGATGAACTTGCACCCGACCGAAGGCAGAGTGAAAGCTTGTCATACAGGTATTTCAAAACCTCGCGACGGGTATCTTCAAGCGTCCAATTTACTCGTCCCCGATCCCAAATAACTGTCACTGTACGAACACCGGCTTCGACGGCCAGTGTAATCATTTCTTTTCGCAATCTTGTTCTTATCTTGTTTCCTTCGCTTGACTTGAGCCAACTGCCGTCGTCGGGGCTCCACTTTAGCTCGGTTTCTGGCGGGATGCCTAATTCCTGGCGGAGTGCGCGAATCCCGTTGCTGTAGTGAGTCAACTTGTCTTCAGGGAAGACTGCTGCGCTCACGCCGACCAGGTGTCCGATTTTGGAGCGAACTGGCTGCTTCTCCTCGCTATCGTCAACCATAATCAGTTGCACTTTGACCTCCCAAGTCCACAGTTATCGCCTGCCTGCACGATGTATGTCGCCTCCTCGACGACTTCTGCAACACACGTCTCGCTCTTGCAACAGCCAGGTCTCAACTCTGCAGCTGCGTCTGAGGTGATCGACTATGGCTGATTTGGCCGACATCACCGCAGAACAGTGGATCTCCCGGATTACACGACAACATGACGCACAGATCCCCGAGTTGGAAATTCTCGACTCCTACTACGAGGGTGCACAGTCTCTGTCGTACATGCACCCGGAGCTACTGCGCCGTCTGGACACCCGCGTGCGCCAAGTCGTGATCAACTGGCCCGAACTGGTCGTGGACTCCCTTGACGAACGGCTGGACGTGACCGGGTTCCGGCTCGGCGGTGAACAGGCCGCCGACCGGGAGCTGTGGAACATCTGGCGGGCGAACCGGCTGGGCCTGCACTCCGAGCAGGCGCACATCGACGCCCTGGCCCTCGGCCGGTCCTTCGCAATCATCGGCACGAACGAGGCCCGGCCGTCGATGCCGCTGGTGACGGTCGAATCCCCGTTCGACGTCCACGTGGATATAGACCCTCGTACCCGCGAGGTCCGGGCCGCGTTGAAGCGGCAGTTCTCCGAGGACGGCGACGGGGACCAGTCCGAGGCTTACGCCACGCTGTACCTGCCGAACGAAACCATCTGGTACAGCTCCGACAACGGCGGCGGGGTCTGGGAAGAGACCGACCGCGACGGGCACGGCATGGGCGTCGTGCCCGTCGTGCCGCTGGTGAACCGGCCCCGCACGCGGCGGCGCCGCAACGCGCCCCCGCGGCTTGGTCGCTCGGAGCTGGCGAGCGTCCTGCCGCTGTCGGACGCCGCGTGCAAGATCGCCACCGACATGATGGTGTCCGCGGAGTTCCACGCGATGCCGAGGCGGTACGCGCTCGGGTTCGACAAAGACGACTTCGTTGACAGCAAGGGAAGCCCGCTCACCCCTTGGGAGGCTGTCGCCGGCGTTCTCTGGGCGTCCTCGAAGTCGCCGAAAGATGACGGCGTGGCGGTCGGCCAGTTCCCCGAAGCCGACCTGTCGAACTTCCACAACACTCTCAACGCCCTGGCCCGCCTCGTCGCCAGCTTGTCCGGGCTGCCGCCGCACTTCCTTGGCTACAGCACGGAGAACCCCGCGTCCGCCGAGGGAATCCGTTCGTCGGAGTCCCGCCACATCAAGCGCGCCGAACGGCGGCAACGTTCCTTCGGCGATGGCTGGGACCGCGTGGCGCAACGCATCCTGCACGTGCGCGACGGCAAGGTGCCAGACGAGGCGCTACAGGTCGAAACCCAGTGGGTCGACCCCGCTACTCCGACGTTCGCCGCGCAAGCTGACGGCGTGGTGAAGCTGTACTCGGCGGACAAGCTGCTGCCGCGCCGCTCCGCCCGCCGCGCGTTGGGCTACTCCGACGCGCAGATCCGGGACATGGAGAGCGAGGACCGGGAGGCATACCGCCGGTTCAGTGGCGGCGACGTCGCGGCCGGAAGCGGTCCGAAGGGTGCGGATGATGATCCGGCCGAGCTGCCCGAGCACCGGGAGCAGTCCCAGCATGAGCGGTCGCCGGAACGGCCGAGTGTGCTTGCCGGATCTCGGCTGCGTCCGGCGCTCGCAGTGCAGTTTCGCGAGCCCGCGACGGCGGGCAATTCATGACCACGCCGTCGCGGGCCCATCGCCCACTAGAAATCTTGACGAGTACTCGTCAAGATTCTTTTAGCGTTTTACCATTTAAACGGTAAAACCATTCGTTTTTTTGATGCCGCTGGTCCCGCACAGGACACCGCCCGCGAACGTGCCCATCGCCGCCAGCATCCAGATGACCTGCCACAACGTCAGCTGTCCGTTTCCCCCAGCGGCGACCTGAGCGCCGACTGAGCACGCTCCGAGCACGGCCGCAGACATCTGCGTTCGCGTCGGCTTGGCATTCATGCCACGAGTTTCTCACAAACGCCTTTCACGGCATTCGCACCCCCCACACAAGGACAGGTTGTGACCGATTTCCGCATTTCCCCCGACGGTGCCCCGCCCGCGCAGACCCCGCCGGATCCACCGCCGCCCGGCACCGGCACGACCCCGCCCGAGACCGGGCAGCCCGGCACACCGGCCGAGGCCGGGCAGGCCGCTGAAGTGGATTACAAGGCCCTGTTTGAGCAGGCTCAGGCCAAGCTGAGCAAGGCCGAGAAGGCCGCCAAGGATCACAAGAGCAAGGCGGCGAAGCTCGACGCGATCGAGGCCGAGCAGCAGACCGACGCGGAGAAGGCCGCCAAGCGCGCAGAGTCCGCCGAGAAACAGCTGACCGTGTTGCGGCGGCGGGCGGTGAACGCGGAGATCCGCGCCGCTGCCTCGGGATGGGCGGATCCGACCGACGCGCCCCGCTACCTCGACGATTGCGACCGCTACGTCAGCGCCGACGGGGAGATCGATACCGCGACTATCGCGGCCGACCTCTCTGCGGTTCTCCTCGCGCGCCCGCATCTCGCCCGGACAGGGGAACCGGCTGGTCCTCGCCGGCCCGCGCCCGACCTGTCGCAGGGCGCCCGGCAGTCCGGCCCGGCGGGCTATGACTCGCAGATCGCCGACGCGGAGAAGCGCGGCGACTGGGCGACGGCGATCACGCTGAAGAACCAGCGCCTCGCCGAACAGGCAGCTCAGAAGCGCTAACCGCGCTTGTTCTCGGCCGCGTCGGCGGCACACCCCGTACACCTTTCAGGAGACCGTTATGCCTGGTGTGGCCGCGATCGCCAACACCTACAACGCCCCGAACTTCGTGGGCGAACTGTTCGCCCTCACTCCGACTGACACGCCTTTTCTGTCCGCGATCGGTGGCCTGACCGGTGGGAAGCGCGCCAACGCCGTCGTGCACACCTGGCAGGTCTACGACCTGCGCGCCCCGGACGCCAACCGGCAGCGGGCCGAAGGCGCGGACGCACCCAGCCCGGACACCCGTGTCCGGGGCACCGAGCGCAACGTCCTGGAGATTCACCAGGAAACCATCGGCGTCACCTACACCCGCCAGGCCACGCAGCAGATGTTCGCAGGGACCGGTTCGGCCCACCCGAACGCTGCGTCGATCGGCGGCACGAACCCGGTGGTGAACGAGATGGACTGGCAGACCCGTCAGGCGCTGATCCAGATCGGGCGCGACGTGGAAGCCGGGTTCATCACCGGCACGTTCCAGGAGCCCACCGATAACTCGAAGGTCCGCAAGACGCGGGGGATCCTGGAGGCGACGAAGACGAACGTGATCACCAATGCCACCCCCGCGCCGCTGACGGAGGCGATGGTGCTGGACCTGCTGCAAAAGGTCTGGACGAGCGGCGGTATCCAGGTGTCGGAGACCGCGACCCTGATGTGCGGGGCGTGGCAGAAGCGGCAGCTGACGAACGAGTTCATCACGAAGAAGAACTACCGCGAGCAGACGCGCAACGTCGCCGGTGTTTCTCTGACGACCATCGAAACCGACTTCGGCACGCTGAACGTGATGCTCAACCGCTACATGCCCGCCGATGCCGTCGAAGTGGTGTCCCTAGACCAGTGCGCGCCGGTGCTGCTCGAGACGCCCGGCAAGGGCTTCCTGTTCTCCGAACCCCTGGCCAAGACCGGCTCGGTGGATAAGGCCCAGATCTACGGGGAGATTGGGTTGGAGTACGGGCCGGAGAACGCGCACGGCAAGATCACCGGCCTCACGGTGGCGGGTGCCTGATGAAGTTCACGAGCACGAAGTATTCGGCGCTGACCGTGCACGACCTCGGCGTGACCTTCGTCGACGGCGAGGCCGAAGTCACCGACAAGGCCACCGCCGACGCGCTCAAGAAACTGCCGCCCGAGGTCGGGGTCCGCGCGGCCGGTGGACGTCCGCCGAAGGACGATCCGGACAGCTGAACACGTCCAGCCGGTGGCGAGAGGTGATCACCTCGTGTCCCTTCCGCCGTTGGCGACCGTCGCCGACGTCCGCAACCGCTCCGAAGCCCCGCTGACTGCCGAACAGGAAGCCCGCGCCGCCGTGCTCCTGGAGGACGCCTCCGCGTGGGTCCGACACGAGGTTCCCGACCTGTCAGTCCCACCGCCGGACACCGCGCCGGGTGTCGTTTGCACGGCGGTTCTGCGGGCGCTGGCGTCCCCGGCTGATGGCAACACCTCCGAAACCGTCGGCGGGCATTCCCGGACCGCCGCCCACGCTGGGGGCGGCCTGTACTTCACCGACGAGGAACTGGACTTGCTGCGCCCAGCGGTTCCGGCGCCCCGTGCGGCGTTCACCATCTGGACTGTGTGAGGCGGTGAACCCTCGTGCGTTTCCCACATCGCTTGGTCGTCGTCACCCCGGTCCCGGAGCCGGACGAGTACGAGAACCCGGTTCCTCGGCTCACCTACGGCCCGGACTCGCCCCGGCGAACCGTAGCCGGATTCATGCAGCCGGGCGGCTCGACCGAATCGGCCGCGCTCGGCCGTCAGGCGGTGGTCACCGGCTGGCGGGCGTTCACCGCCGTACCGGTCACCGCGCGGGAGCGGATCGAGTGGGACGGGCGGACGTTCGAGGTGTCCGGGGAAGCGGCGCGGTGGTCACCGCGGTTTGGCTACGTCCATTACGAACTCACCCTGACCCATGTGGAGGGCTGAACCGATGGCCCTGGAACGTGTCACGATCGACTACGCCGCTGTCGCGGAACTCCTGCATTCGCCAGAGTTCGAGCAAGAGATCCGGGCCGTTGCTGAGCAGGTCGGCGAGGCCGTCCGCGCGTCCGGGCATGTGGTGACCTCGGGTGAGCCGCTGCCGATCGAGGTCTACTCCGACCCTGACACCGACCGTGTGGGCTGGTCGGTCGCCATCCGCCACCCTGCCGGACTCGGGATGGAAGCACGCTACGGGCTGCTCAAACGCGCGGCGGAAACCGCGGGCCTGTCGGTCGAGAGCGAACAGGACGACGGCACGTGACCGGTCGTGTGCCGGTGCCGGTCGACGTCGCCGGGCTGGTCGTGCGGCGCCTGCGCGGTCTGCTCGCCGGCCAGGGCCTCGCGGTCGCCGAACGGGTCCAGGTCTCGACCGAGACCGGCGTAGGGCCGGACGGCGGACCGCCGTCGCTGCCGTGGCTACTCGTCGCCGAGGACGGCCACACCTGGACCTGGCCCGCCGTGCAACGGGCCGTCATCCGGCTGACCGTCTGGCACCACAGCCCCCACGCCTCGATAGCCCTCGCCGCGCTTGCGCTCGGCCTGCTCTGCGCACCCGCACCGCCGAGCCTGATCATCCGAGCCGAACCGATCACCGCCCCGTTAGCGGGGATCGATCCACACACGGCCGCACCGCTGGCCACTTGCGCCGCCGCAATCTTCGCGCGCACCCCCACCACCTGAGGTTTCCCCTACATGGCAATGAATTCCGCGCTCGTCCGCGTCCCCGGTACCGGCGAGGTGTCACTCGCGCCAGCGGACACCCCCGAACCCGCCGACCCCATCGCACCACTCGCGGCCCCGTGGGTCGGCCTCGGGCTGTCCACCCCGGACGGCACCACCCTGGCCCGCAAAGTCGAAAAAGAGGGCACCGAGCACTGGCAGCAACTCACCCCCGCCCGCTACATCTACAAGTCCCAGGAACTCACCGTGTCGTCGGTGTTCCAGGAAACCAAGGGCGAAGTGCTCAGCGCGTACTTCGGTGGCATGAAGTTCGCGGCCGTCGGCACCGGAATACCCAAGGTCTACCGGGCCGAGATCAGCTCCATCCCCAAGGGCGACGTCCGCGCGCTCTGTGTCGACTGGATCGACACCGTCTCCGACACCGAGATCTACCACCACCGCCTCTACCTGCCGCGCGCAGAGGTGTCCGAAACCGAAGATGCCCAATGGGGCCGAACCCAGGAAGCTCGCTGGGGCATGAAGTTCTCCGCCCTGGCGCCGCCGAAGGGCAAGACCTACATCGCCGTCTGGCTCACTGACGACCCCGCCGTGCTGTTCGGGGCACCTGCGGTCGCTACTGGAGCGCTCGACGTGGTCACTGACGACACTGAAAGTGTGGCACGGAAGACCAGCTAGAAGAAGTGCGAAGTGCCCATACACGGCCCATACACGTGTATGGGCTTGTTACACTTCCGTTCGCTGCACAAACGATGAACTGAGTTCACTCAATGAATGCAACTTCAGTTCATCGCTTTGGGTGACAACTCACGCAGATGCGGGTGAGAACCCGAAGGTCCTCACCCGCATCGACTAACGGCCTAGCAGGCGCGCTGCTTCACTCGCTACGAGCGCCAACATGGCCAGTGTGGGGATATCGGGGCCCCAGGTGGAATTGCACTTCCACCTGGGGTTTCGCCGCGACTGGCAGCCGCATCCGCCTTCGTCCCTGCCTGACCGGCCAGGGTCTTGACCGCTGGTCAAACGCTTGGTTCGTGCCGACATGCGGCTCCTCTCGGTCGTATCCCACTGGGTCTGTCAGCGGAGCGAAAGGAACGCTCCGTGCGGTCTCGATTGACCGCAGTACGCACCCTATCGGCTGCGTGCGGAGAGGTTACAAAGCTCTTCACATCTCGCTATGTTGTCGGCAAGCACGCGCCGTCGACTGCACACCGCCTTTTCTAACTACCTGTCGAAAGGAACTGATCATGAGCACGCGGCAACGCGCAGAGGCTTCCGGAAAGCCCGCGCCGCCGGGCAACGGCGTCACGCTGACCTGGCGAGGCAAGCGATTCACCTTGCCCACGCCGACCGATTTCCCACTCGAAGCCCTCGAAGCCGAGGAGGAGGGTAAGCACCTGACCGCGCTGAAACTCATCCTCGGTAAGGAGCAATACGCCACATGGCGAGGCTTGGCCACTACGGCAGCCGATGCCGAGGATTTCTCCGCAGTCGTCATGAAGGAGCTGGGGCGGGGAAACCCCTAACGGTCGCCCTGCTCCTGGCCGATGAGGCGACCGCCGAAGCCCTGGAAACAGACCTGCTGCGATACGGGGTCGACCTGCTTGACCTCTACCGCGGATTCCTGTCCTACCGGCGGGTGTGCGCGCTCGTGTCGCACCTGCCTGACAACGCGGCGGTCTGGCGAGTACACGACCCACACGGGGCGATGACCCGTGCTGAACTCGTGCTCGCCACGGTCGAACGTCGGGTCACAGCTCTGTGGGCGACCGTGGCCGTGGCGCTGGGCCAGGATGTCACAGATGACCAGCTCTCCGGCCCGCTGGACACCTGGACACCGCCCGCGCGCACTCCGCCGGGTACCACAGCCGACCGTGATGATGCAGAGCTGAAGTCGTTGCGCGAGATCGCCCGGTGGATGCGCAGCGGTTGACCCCGATACCGTCGGCGATACCGGGGTCGGGCTCCGCCGATGGTGTTCGGCTATTTCGGAATGTGCAGCCAGCCGAGTTCGCCGGGGTCGGGAATGTCGCCGCGTTTCTCGACGTCTTCACGGATTCGCTCAAGCCACTTTCGGGGCGTGCCCTGCCACGATTCGAAGCCGGGCTCGTAGTCTACGAGGTCACCGACGCACACGTTACGAGCAAATAGGGCTTCGAGCATGCTTCCGGCGGCCTGGGTGATCTGTTGCATGCTTGCACCAGCACCAAGGAGGTTGCTCGCCGACACGAACACGTTGTGAATGGGAACCCAGTCGTCACGTGCGTAATCGGTGAAGTAGTCCAGGTCCTCTTGGTATTTCGCGGATTGCGTGTTCATTGATCATTCACCTACGTGGAATCGTTTCATGTCAACACCGGATACATCGTTGATGTCAATGGTATGTCCGCCTGATCCGCTGTAGTTGCGGAAAGCGACTGTTTGCTTGGGGTCGTCGCTGATCTTCCAGTACTCGACGGTTCCCTTCGGTGTCTGGATGACGTTCGTTGGTTCGCCGAGCTGGTCGTGGAAGCGTTGCCGTACTTGGCTGAGCTGCTCGTCATTGATCATGCGTACCCCTTTGCTGTCCTCGACGCCGAGCAGATTGCCATGGTCGTCGGTCACGGCCTGCTTCACTCGTTCGATGCGTGCTTCGGGTGTGGTCGCGGGCCCGTTGGGGCGGTGCTCGGCCGGTGCGTCGGTGTCGTGGTGTTTACGGCCGACCAAGTCCTTGAGGAGCTTTCCCGACCCGAGGCCCAGGAGCAGGCCGCCGGTGATCTTGCCGAGGG
>Ga0307518_10001772_pt1 | contig 15960 bp, 15 predicted proteins | sample 25_EM_MG_FD_203889 | JGI IMG/M metagenome (GOLD analysis project Ga0307518, IMG submission 203889) | Populus trichocarpa ectomycorrhiza microbial communities from riparian zone in the Pacific Northwest, United States - 25_EM | ecosystem: Host-associated > Plants > Roots > Unclassified | place...
GCGATTGAAATTCGTAATGATCGGACCATTGACCGGAGACCGGGAAAGCGCTTACCGTCCCCTCCGAGGTAGACAGCGTGGTCCACAGTGAACAGGAGAAGCGATGCGGAAATCGCGGTGGATCGGCGTGGGACTCACTGTCTCAGCGCTGGTCCTTTCGGGCTGCTCGGCAGGCCCCGCCGGAACGAACGTCGCGCAGGACACCAAGGCGCCGTTGGAACTGTGGACCCGGACGACCCCCGGTGGCGCCGGCGAGCAGGCCACCAAACGGCTCGCGGAAGCCTTCGAGAAGGCCACGGGGTTCAAGGTGCAGGTCACCGCGATCTTCGACGACTTCGAGACGAAGCTGGCCCAGCGCGCCGCCCAGCGCGACCTGCCGGACATCGTGATGAACGACGTCACCCAGGTCGGCACCCTGAAGAGCCAGGGTCTCGTGCGCGAGATCGACCAGGGCAAGATCAAGCACGCGTCGGAGCTCACCGAGCAGGCGCTGAAGTCCAACCAGGCCCCGGACGGCAAGCTCTACGGCCTGCCCTACAGCGCGCAGGCCTCCGCGCTGCTGATCCGCAAGGACTGGCGCGAGAAGCTCGGCAAGAGCGTCCCGCAGAGCTGGGCCGAACTGGCGGACCTCGCCAAGGCCTTCACCACCGGCGACCCCGACGGCAACGGCAAGGCCGACACCGCGGGCCTGAACGCGACGCTGTCGACCAAGCGGGGTTACGCCTCTTGGTACTTCTCGAACTTCCTGTGGGCCGCGGGCGGCGACTTCATCACCGAAACCGGCGGTGGCAAGTACAAGCCCGCGATGAGCACGCCCGAATCCGTGGCCGCCGTGCAGTGGTTCCGCGACCTCGGCTGCAAGGAGAACGTGATCCAGCCCGGTTCGGTCACCATGCCGACCCCCGCGACCAACGAGACCTTCGAAGCGGGCAAGGCCGGAATGTACGTCGTCGGCCCGTACCTGTTGCCGCGGTTCGACAAGTCGCTCGGCAAGGACAAGTACGAGGTCGTCCCGATGCCGAAGGGCGCCAAGAACGCCGACGTGCTGGCCGAGGGCCTGTCGATCTTCATGATGGCCGGTTCGCCGAACCAGGCGGGCCAGGACGCTTTCGGTGACTTCGCGATCTCGGCCGACGGCCAGAAGATCGGCATGGAGGGCGAGTCGGCCTTCATCGTGCAGCTCCCGGTGAACAAGAACGTCGACATCACCCAGGTCCGTTCCGACCCGCGCTGGAAGACCTACGCCGAGATCTACGCCAAGTCCGGCCACTACGCGCCGTCCATCCCGAACTGGACGCCGGTCCGCCAGGACACCGCCGACACGATCAGCGCGCTCGTCGCCGACTGCAAGCTCGATCTCACGGCGGAACTGTCCAAACTCGACACCAAGCTCACCGCGACCTTGCAGCAACAGGGGATCAGCGCCTCATGACCGTAGATCACGCCAAGCCGGCGGCCGTCGGCGCGGACCGTCCCGCCGTGAAGCGGACGCCCGCGCCGAAGGCCCGCAGGCGCAGCGACCGCGACGGGAAGTGGTGGACGCCGTGGCTGTTCCTGGCCCCCGCCCTCATCCTGTTCGTGTACTTCAAGTTCATCCCGATGATCACCGCGGTGACGATGTCCTTCCAGGACGTCCAGCCGTACCTGGGCAACCAGTGGGTCGGCGGGCAGAACTACAGCACCGTCCTCGGTGACGAGGCGTTCCACTCCGCGATCTGGCACACCGTCGTGATCGCGATCGGGCAGACCGCGGGATCGATGATCATCGGCCTCGCGCTCGCCCTGCTGATGGAAGGTCAGAGCAAGCGGCTGAAGTTCCTGCGGTCCGCGGCGTTCCTGCCGGTGGTCGTGCCGATCGCGGTGGTCGCCGAACTCTGGCGGATCATGTACCACCCGACCGAGGACGGGATGCTGAACTCCATCCTCGGCCTGGTCGGGCTGGGCCCGTCGGGATTCATCAACGACCCCGACTCCTCGATGATCTCGGTGATCATCACTGGGATCTGGCGCGGCGCCCCGTACGACATGATGATCTTCCTCGCCGGTCTGGCGGGCATCGACCGCGGCCTCTACGAAGCGGCCACTGTGGACGGTGCCTCCCGCTGGCGCAAGATCCTCCATGTGACGCTGCCGGGCCTGCGGTCGGTGTTCTCGATCCTGTTCGTCCTCGCGGCGATCCGCGGCCTGCGGGTGTTCACCGAGGTGTTCCTGCTGACCAACGGCGGGCCGAACGGCTCGACCGAGGTGGCGATGACCCTGATCTACAAACTCGGCCTGGAACAGAACCGGCTGGGCGTCGGCGCGGCGGGTGCGGTCCTGCTGTTCCTCGCGACGCTCGTGCTGACCCTGTTCGTCCAGGTGCTCCGACGGAGGCGAGACGCATGACCGCGGCCAACGATTCCGCACTCGGCCTCGACGCCGTCAAGTCGCCGGCCGGGCGGATCCTGAAGTTCGTCCTGTACGCCCTGCTGCTCCTGGTGTTCGCGGGACCGCTGCTGGCGCTGCTGGTCAGCGCGTTCAACGACGTCTCCGACCCGACGGCGCTGAGCGTCGTCCCGTCGAGCCCGACCCTGGACAACTTCGGCATCGCGTTCGACCTGGGTGTGGGGATGTACCTCCTCAACTCGTTCCTCGTGGTCGGCTTCGGCCTGCTGCTGCAGGTCGTCATCTCGGTGCTGGCCGGCTACGCGCTGGCACGCAAGAAGTTCCGGTTCATGACCTTCGTGCTGGTCGCGATCCTGGCGACGCTGATGCTGCCGGAGGAGATCCTCGCGATCCCGCTGTCGCTGATCCTGTCGGATCTGCCGGTGGTGCATCTCAATCTGATCGGCAGCCTGGCCGGGATGATCGTGCCGCTGGGCGCGTGGGCCTTCTCGATCCTGGTGATGACCGAGTTCATGAAGGACGTCCCCCGCGAACTCGAAGAGGCCGCGCGCATCGACGGAGCCGGTGACCTGCGGATCTTCGCGCAGATCATCCTCCCGATGTGCAAACCCGCGCTCGGCGTGATCGGCGTCTTCGGCTTCACGATGATCTGGGACCAGTATCTGCTGCCGTTGCTGGTGTCGACCGACGCTTCGACCTACACCCTGCCGCTGGCCCTGCGGACACTGCGGATCGACACGAACGTCACGCCCGGCGTGATCATGGCGGCGTCGCTGCTGGCGCTACTCCCGTCGGTCGCCGCGTTCCTGTTCTTCCAGCGTTCGTTCGTCCGCGGTCTCGCCTCGGGCGCGCTCAAGGGCTGACCCACCATTACAAGGAGCGAAGTGAGTTCCACCGCCTGGTTCACCCACGACCGGTTCGGGATGTTCGTCCATTGGGGACTGTATTCCCTCGCCGCCCGGCACGAATGGGTCCAGAACCACGAGAAGCTGACCGACGAGCAGTACCGCGTCTACTTCGACCATTTCGAGCCGGACAAGTACGACCCGCGGTCCTGGGCGCGCGCCGCGAAGGCCGCGGGGATGACGTACGTCGTGCTGACCACCAAGCACCACGACGGTTTCTGCCTGTGGGACAGCGACCTCACCGACTTCAAGGTGACGAACACGCCGTATGGCAAGGATCTGCTCGGCCCGTTCGTCGACGCCTGCCGCGAGGAAGGCCTGAAGGTCGGCTTCTACCACTCGCTGATCGACTGGCACCACCCGGCTTTCCCCGTCGACGGCACCCATCCCCGCCGTGACGACGCGGAGTACATCGCGGCACACCAGTACGCCGACATCGCCGAATACCAGCTCTATCTCCACGGTCAGGTGCGCGAGCTGCTCACCCGCTTCGGCACGATCGACTACCTGTTCTTCGACTTCTCCTACCAGGGCCGCAAGGAATGGTGGGGCGGCAAGGGACCCGACGACTGGGACTCCCCCGGCCTGCTCGCGCTGGTCCGCGAACTCCAGCCCGGCATCCTCGTCAACGACCGCACCGGGATCCCCGGCGACTTCATCACCCCGGAGCAATACCAGCCGTCCGGCCCGATGACCCGCGACGGCGTCCCCGTGGTGTGGGAGGCGTGCCAGACCCTCAACGGCAGCTGGGGTTACGACCGCGACAACCTCGACTACAAGAGCCCCGAACTGCTCATCCGGATGCTGGTCGACGGCGTCTCCAAGGACGGCAACCTGCTGCTCAACGTCGGGCCGAACGGCCGCGGCGAGATCGACCCTCGCGCGTACGAAGTCCTCGCCGAGATCGGCCGCTGGATGGACCGGCACGAACGCTCCATCCGCGGCTGTGGTCCGAGCGAGTTCTCCGCGCCCGTCGACGGCCGGTACACCCAGCGCGGCGACCGGCTGTACCTGCACCTGTTCAGCTGGCCGATGAACCACGTCCACCTGCCGGGGCTCGCCGGGCGGGTGCGCTACGCCCAGCTGCTCGACGACGCCTCGGAAATCCGGCAGGTGCACACGGATCCCGGGCAGACCGCGCAGAACACCCAGATGGGCGGGCAGCCGGAAGGCACGCTCACCCTGAAACTCCCCATCCGGAAACCGGACACCCCGGTCCCGGTGATCGAACTGTTCCTGAGCACGGAAAGCCCCGCCGCCGAAACCCTCCCCACCGATTGAGCACGGAGGCATCATGGATCGCAGAAGGTTCCTCAGCGGCGCCACCCTCGGCGCCGCGCTGATCACCGTCCCCTGGGTCACCTCGGGCACGGCGTCGGCCACACCGAAGGGGCTGTGCGCCCTGAACGTCAGTTCGCTGACCGAACTGCAGAAGGCGATCAACCAGGCGGGCCCCGGCGCCGTCATCACCGTGAACAACGGCACCTACACCGTGCCCACGGGCTCGCCGATCAGCATCAAGGGCAGGCGCGGCACCAAGGACCAGCCGATCACCATCGTCGCCCAGTCCCGCGGCGGGGTGACGTTCAACGGCGAGCAGAGCTTCGTCTTCGACGACTCCACCGGCGTCACGATCAGCGGGTTCAAGTTCCGCCAGAGCACCACGCTGGAGATCCCGGCGAACTGTTCCCGGATCCGCCTGACCCGCAACGATCTCCAGTTCGCCGACCTCCCGGACCTGCACTGGGTGATGGTCCGCGCCGACAACAGCAAGATCGACCGCAACCACTTCCACCACAAGACGACGCTCGGCGTCATGCTCTGCATCGAGGGCGCCGACGAAGACAAGATGGCGGCGGACGTCGAAGTCTTCCGGAACTACTTCTCCGACCACACCTTCCCCGGCGACAACGGCGGCGAGCCGATCCGGCTCGGCCTCAGCCCGCGTGCGCTGAGCACCGCCGGCGCCAAGGTCGAGTTCAACCTGTTCGAACGCGCGAACGGCGACCCGGAGGCGATTTCGGTCAAGTCGTCGGGCAACTTCATCCGCAACAACACCATCCGGAACAGCCTGGGCGGCATCGTGCTGCGCCACGGGAACAAGTCCGTCGTCGAATCCAACTTCATCCTCGACGGGAAGGAGGGCATCCGGATCTACGGGAACGACCACAAGATCGTCAACAACTACGTCGCCGGACTGTCCAGTACCGCGCTGGTCGTCGGCAGCGGCTCCGTCCGGGACCACTTCCCTGGTGAATCGAAGGAATCCCGGCGCGGCAACGACGCGGCGGACCGCGTGCTCATCGCGCACAACACGCTGCTGAACAACGGCGGCACGCTCGCCGGCGAGACCAAACGGACGATCGAACCGCGCGACTGCACGATCTCCGACAACATCTTCGTCGGCAGCAACGGCGACCTGGTCGCGATGAGCACCACGGGCAACTTCACCTGGTCCGGCAACATCCTGTGGGGTTCGGGCGGGGACGGCAACATCCCGGCCGGCACCTTCCGCCGGGTCGACCCGAAGCTCGTCCAGGGCAGCGACGGGGTCTCGCGGCTCGCCGCGGGCAGCCCGGCCATCGACGCGGCGACTCTCTCGACCGCACCGGTCACACTGGACCTCGACGGCCAGGCCCGCGGCAGCCTGCGTGACGTCGGCGCCGACGAGTACTCGACGGCCGCCATCGCCAACCGGCCGCTCACCACCGCGGACGTCGGCCCCGGCGCTCCGTAGCCGGGCGGTCGCCAGCAGAGCCGGGCTCACGCCGGCGTCAGCCCACGCCGGCGTGAGCCCAACCGCACCACCGAGGAGGAACCATGGCGCAGCGTGCCGCGGGTTCGGCCACCTTGGCCGACGTCGCCCATGAGGCGGGAGTCTCGCTGGCAACCGCATCGAGGGCACTCAACGGCGGCACCAGACAGGTCAGCAAAGAACTACGGCGAGCGGTGCTGGAGGCCGCGGAACGGTTGCAGTACACGGCGAACGTGCCCGCGCAGGCGATGGCCCGCGGCCGCGGCAACGTCGTCGGGCTGCTGGTGCACGACATCGTCGACCCGTACTTCTCCTCGATCGCGTCCGGCGTGATGCGGGTGGCCGCCCGGCACGGGCTGACAGTCACCATCGCCAGCACGGAGAACCACCCGGAGAAGGAACTCGAGTACGTCACGACGTTGCGAGGACAACGGGCGCGGGCGGTCATCCTCGCCGGGTCGCGTTACGAAGGCGATGCCCTGCAACGGGATTTGACCAAGGAGCTCAAGGCGTTCGAGGCCGCCGACGGCCAGGTCGTGGTGATCGGGCAGCGGAAACTGCCGTTCGACACCGTCATGCTGGAGAACCGCGCCGGAGCGGCGGATCTGGCCGAACGGCTCGTCCTGCTCGGGCACCGCGATTTCCTGGTCCTCGCCGGGCCGCTCGGCCTGATGACCTCGCGGGATCGTGTCCTCGGCTTCCGTGACGGCCTCACCCGGCAAGGCATCCCGCTGCCCGAGAACCAGGTGCTGCGCGCGGAGTTCACCCGCGACGGTGGCTACGCCGCGATGGTGCAGGCGATCAAGAACGGCTTCCGCGGCTGCGTTTTCGCGGTCAACGACGTGATGGCCGTCGGCGCGATGGCCGCCTGCCGCGACCGTGGTCTGCTGGTCCCCACGCAGATCGCGATCGCGGGATTCGACGACATCATCACCCTGCGCGACATCAGGCCTTCGCTGTCCACGGTGCGCGTGCCGATCGAGCGCATGGGCGAACAGGCCCTCGACTTCATCCTCGACCAGCGCGCGGACAGTCCCCGGGTCAAGCCGATCACCGGCGAGGTCGTGCTGCGGGAAAGCACTCAACCGTTGGAGGGAAAATGATCCGCCCGGGACTGTGTTCGGTGACGCTGCGGCGGCTGGACGCCGACGAAGTGGCCCGTCGCGCCGAAAAAGCGGGACTCCAGGTGATCGAGTGGGGCGCCGACGTCCATGTGCGTCCCGGTGACGACTGGGCGGCCGAGCGCGCGTTCGAGGCCATGGCACGGCACGGGCTGACCTGCGACTCCTACGGCTCCTACTTCCGCGCGACCCCGATGGAGGCCGGGAAGTTCGGTGAGATCGCCGCCACCGCGGTCCGGCTCGGCGCCTCGCGGATCCGGGTGTGGGCGGGGAAAGCGGGCTCCGGGGACGTCGACTCCTACGAGCGCGAGCAGATCGTCGCCGGTCTCCGCGACGCCGCCGACGTCGCGAACGAGCACGGCCTGGAAGTCGCGCTGGAGTTCCACGGCGGGACGCTGACCGACACCGCGGAATCGACCGTGCGGTTGCTCGAAGAGGTCGGCCGCGACAATCTCGGCACCTACTGGCAACCGCCGCAGGACCTGCCGGACGAGCAGGCGCTGGCGGGGCTCGAGCTGGTGCTCGACCAGGTCCGCGCGGTGCACGTGTTCTCGTGGTGGCCCAGCAACGAACGGCGTCCGCTGACCTTCCGGACCGAGCTCTGGACCCGCGCGTTCGGCCTGCTCGCCAAGGCCGGGCGGCCGCTCGACGCCTTGCTGGAGTTCGTGCCGGACAACGACCCCGACCTGATCCCCGGCGAGGCCGACTCGCTGCGGAAGCTGATCGAGGCGGGCGCGTGAGGTTCACCGAAGCCGACCGCCTGCTGTTCGCCGGCGACTCCATCACCGATTCCAGCCGCGACCGCACCGACCCCGCGTCACTCGGCAGGGGTTACGTGCGGCAGATCGCGGACCTCCTCGGCGATGGACCGGAGGTGATCAACCGCGGGATCAACGGAAACCGGATCTACGACCTCGAAGCCCGGTGGACCACCGACGTCCTCGCGGCGCGTCCCACGGTGCTGACGGTGAAGATCGGCATCAACGACACCTGGCGGACGTTCGACCGCGGCCTGCCGAGCCCGATCGAAAAGTTCCGTGCCGCCTACTCCCGGCTGCTGGCCGGTGCGCGGCGGCATCTCCCGGCCGAGTTGTACGTGATCACACCGTTCCTGCTGCCGGTGGAGCCGGAACAGCAGGACTGGGTCGCCGATCTGGCGCCCCGGATCGACACCGCGATCGACGTGGCGACCGAGTTCGGCGCGCGGCTGATCCGCGCGGATCTGTTCATGCCTCGCGCGGCGGAAGAGCACGGGGCGGCGACGCTGGCCCCGGACGGCGTCCACCCCAGCCCGCTGGGACATCGCCTGCTCGCCGAAGCCTGGCTCGCGGCGGCCGGGTCGCCGGTCCAGGAGGCCCCGCTCTCCTAGCGGATACAGTGGCGTCCGTGAACCGGGATGCCGTCATTGCCGGACGTTACCGGCTGGAGCGCGAGGTCGGCCGGGGCTCGATGGGCGTGGTGTGGCGGGCGCGGGACGAACGGCTCGACCGCACGGTGGCGCTCAAGCAGATGCTGCCGGACACCTCGCCGGACGGCGCGCCGTTCCGGTCGATCGTGCGCGCGATGCGGGAGGCCAGGGTCGCCGCGCGGCTCAAGCATCCGCACGCCGTCACCGTGTACGACGTCGTGGAGCAGGACGGAACCCCGTTCCTGGTCATGGAGTACCTGCCGTCGCGGCCGCTGACGGACCTCCTCGCGGACGACGGCCCGCTCCCCGCCGGCCGGGTGGCGGAACTCGGCGCGCAGATCGCGTCGGCGCTGGCCGCCGCGCACGAGGACGGGATCCTGCATCGTGACGTCACGCCCAACAACGTCCTCATCACCGGCGACGGGCAGGCGAAGATCGCCGACTTCGGCCTGTCCCACGCCACCGGCGAAGGGACCATGACCGGCGGCGGCCTCGTCGTCGGCACTCCCGCGTACCTCTCCCCCGAAGTCGCGGACGGCGAAGAGCCCGGCTATCCGTCGGACGTGTTCTCGCTCGGCTCCACGCTCTACACCGTGCTCGAAGGCGCGCCGCCGTTCGGCACCGACGCCAACCAGATCGCGCTCCTCAAACGGGTCGCCCGCGGGGAGATCGTCACACCGCGCACCACCGGCCCGCTCACGGACGTCCTGCTGCGCATGCTCCGGCGCGACCCCGCGGAGCGGCCGGACATGGCCGAGGCCGCGCGGACGCTCGCCGCCGTCGCCGACGGCCGCCCGGCGATCCTGTCCGGCACCAAACGGCTTCCCGCGCCCACCCGCCGATCGCGGTTGCCGATCGCCATCGCGGGCGGCGTCGTGGTGGCGGGTGGTGTCCTGGCGGGGATCCTGCTGTTCGACAGCGAAACGCCCGACGCCGTGGCGGCGCCGTCCCCGACCGCCGCGAAACCGGTTTGCGAAGCGCGTTACGAGATCGCCAACCGCTGGCCCGGCGGCTCGGAGATCCGCGTGTCGGTGCGGAACGCCCAGGACACCCGGCTCACCGGCTGGGAGGTCAGCTGGACCCTGCCGCCCGGCACTCGCATCGCCAATCTGTGGAATGGTTCCCTTGTCCAGGACGGCGACCGCGTGCGAGTGTCCGAAGTGGACTGGAACGCGGTACTGCCCGCCGGCGGGACGACCACTTTCGGCTTCATCGCGACCACCGAGGACGACGGCTTGGACGCGCCGGTCGCCATGTGCCGGAGTTCCTGACCATGCATTTAGTCCTCTGAATGCGGTAGTTGCACGCGCAAGGACCGCATTCAGAGGACTAAATGCATGCTAGCGAGCGGTCGATTCCCGCGCGTTGAGCCGCACCGGAACCTCGATCCGGTGCGGCCCACCGGCCGGGGCCACGCCCTCGACGAGGTCCATCAGCGCCGTGGCGGCCCGGCCGCCCACTTCGCGGGGATGTACGAACATCCCGGTCACCTGCGGCGAAACGAGCCGGAGCGAACCGCTGTCGACGGCACTGCAGATCCCGAGCGCGCCGGGTACCGCGAGCCGTCGGCGGCGAGCCTCGTGGAGGACTCCGAGGGCGAGGTTCTCCGACGTCGTGAAGACGGCGTCCGGGCAAACCGGCCGGTCGAGCAGCCTGCCCAGCGCTTCCGCCGTGCCTTCGGTGGTCGGCGGCTCGTCGATCTCGGCCACCACCGGCTCCAGCCCCCGCTCCTCCAGCCAGCCGGTGTAGCCCGCGACCAGGTCCGCCGCGTACGACCGGCGGGTGTCGGTGGTGATCATCGCGGGCCGCTCGTAACCGTTGTCCGCCAAGTGATCCAGCATCAGCCGGGCGGCCGCCACCACGTCGTTGTCGACGACGACCGGCACCGGGCACGGCGCCGCCATCGGCCGTCCGACGGTCACCAGCGGCCGGTCGCGGCACCAGCCGGTCGCGAAGAAGGGTTCGTCTCCCCGAGGATCCACCAGGATCGCGCCGTCGACGGCGAAGGCGTTCAGCCGGTCGAGGTCGGCGTCCGTCGGGGCCAAAAGCAAGGCGTACGACCGTTTCGACGCGGCCTCGGCCGCCCCGTTGAGCACTTCGAGGAAGTAGTCCGAATTGGGCACGAGCGCGCAGGCGCTGCTCGCGTCGACCGAATTCGCGAGCTGGATCGCCAAGGTGCGGCTGCGCCGGGTGACCAGCTGCTGTGCGTGCACACTCGCCTGATAGCCGAGCTCGGCCGCCGCCCGCGCGACGCGCTGCCGGGTCTGATCGGAGATCCGGCCCTGCCCGCTGAGCACGTGGGAGACGGTGGTGATCGAGACCCCGGCGGCGGCGGCGACGTCACGGATGGTCGGCGACACTCAGGCCTCCACAGGCGGTCCCCAGACGCGGTTCGGCCGGTCGGTGTCCAGCCGATAGTCGGTGACGTGGGCGTCGCCCAGCCTACGGCCGAGGTCCTCCGCCGCCGCCAACGGCCGGGCCGGATCGCGCTCCACCTCGCCCCGGCTGTTGCCGACGCCGACCACGATCCCGGCGAGGTCCTGGCGCAGGTACCGGGTGAGTTCCTGGAACTGGGCCTCGAGGCCGAGCGTCGCGCCGCGATAGCTCTCCTCGCAGGAGATCAGCACCGCGGCGCGTTTGCCCATCAACCCCGGCACGACCTCGGCGGTATGCGGTGAACTTCCTGAGGTGTAACAGAAAAGCCGGTCGAAGAAGGATTTGAGCCGCCCGGTCATGCCGTACCAGTGCAGCGGTGTCGCGTAGACGATCGCGTCCGCCGGGAGCACGTGCTCGAACAGCAGGCGCTCGTAGCCGTCCCCGATGCCGCAGGACCGGTCGCTCAGCCGGCAGTCGCGACAGTCCCCCAGCGGCGACTCGACGAAATCGGAGAGCCGGACGAAGTCGACCGTATGCCCGGCTTCCTCCGCACCCTTGGCCAGAGCCTGCGCGAGAGCCCAGGAGTTGCCTTCACGACGCGGGCTCGAATCGAGCACCAGGACCTTCACGTGATTCTCCCCGGAGAGACTGCAAAAACGCTTTTGCAGTCTCTCCGGGGAGGGTTTCACTTGTCAAGCGACCGAGGTCAGGCGACCTTGGCGGCCGCCGCGAGGATGACCTCCGCGACGACGTCCGGCCGCGAGACCGAGACGGCGTGCGAAGCGTCGACCCGGGTGACCTCCGAACCGGCGCGTTCGGACATGAAAGCCTGCGCGGCGGCGGGGATCGCGTGATCCTGCTCGGCGATCAGCGCCCACGACGGCAGGTTCTTCCACGCCGGCTCACCGTCGAACGGGGTGCCGAGCGCGCGCTCGGTGACCGGACGCTGGGTGACCGCCATGACGTCGGCGATCTCCGCGGGGACGTCGGCCGCGAACACGTCCGAGAAGTTCTCGGGCTTGATCGACAGTTCACCCTGGGCGGCCAGGACGTTCGTGGTGTCCGGGCCGAGCTTGCCGCCCTCGAACCGGCCGGACAGCTCGAACACGCTCTCCCCCGCCTCCGGCTGGAATGCGGCGATGTAGACGAGCGCCTTGACGTTCGGCGCGGTGGTGGCCGCGCGGCTGATCACCACGCCGCCGTAGGAGTGCCCGGCCAGCACGACGGGGCCGTCCACTCCGTTGACGACGTCCGCGACGTAGTCCGCGTCGGACTCGATCCCGCGCAGCGGATTCGACGCGGCCAGCACCCGATAGCCCTGCTCACGCAGCTTCGGGACGACGCCGTTCCAGCTGGACGAGTCGGCGAAAGCACCGTGGACCAGGACGATGGTGGGCTTCTGGTTGCTCATTGCTGCTCCTTCAGAGTCAGGGAGAATGATCGGTCTTTCTGCCTCAACCATGCTGTCCCGGGATGCCTTCCGCAACGTGACGAAGCCGACCTGGTGGAATGACCGTTCTTTCTCTAGAGTTGAGAGATGCCGACTGTCGACCGGGACGTACACCCGAAGATCCGGCTGCTCGAGACAGCGTCGCGACTCTTCTACGCCGAGGGCATCCATGCCGTCGGCGTGGAGCGCCTGGTCTCCGAAGCGGCCGTGACCAGGGCGACGTTCTACCGCCACTACCCCACCAAGGACGACCTCGTCGCCGCCTACCTGAGCACCACGAGCGAACGGATTCGTGAGGGTGTCGGCGCGGCGACACAAGGGAAGCCTGCCCGCGAAGCGCTGCTCGCCGCACTGGGCATCATCGGCGACCGGACACTCGACGACGACTTCCGCGGTTGCCAGTTCCTCAACGCCGCCGCCGAATACCCCGATCCCGCACACCAGGTGCGGCAGGTCATCGACGATCACCGGAACTGGTTCTTCGGCGTGCTTCGCGATCTGGCGCACGACGCGGGTCATGCCGATCCCGGCCACGCCGCCCGCACCCTCGTCCTCCTCCGCGACGGCGCGCTCCACGGCGGGAACCTCGACGACCCCGAGACCGTGCGGGCCACCCTGGCGCGGGCCGTGGCCGACGTCGTGGACTGAGCTTCATCGCGTCTTCTCGACGGTCGTAACAAGTGCTACCTTCGCGGGAGGGGGCACGGCCGGACCGAGGAGCGGCGACGATGAGGCTTTCTCCCAGCGCGCATGTCGACCCGTTCTGCCGTGACCGGCTGCCTCCCGCCGAGCAGTGGCCGGAGTTCGTCTTCGCCCTGCCGGAACTCCGGTATCCCGACCGGCTGAACGCCGCGACCGCACTGCTCGACGACACCGTCGCTCGGCTCGGACCGGACCGGCCCTGCCTGCTCTCCCCCACCGAAACGTGGACATACGACGAAGTCCTGGCCCGCGCCAACCGCGTGGCCCACGTGCTTGTCGCCGAATTCGGTGTGGTGCCCGGCGATCGCGTACTGCTGCGGGGCACCAACACGCCGTGGCTCGCGACGGTGTGGCTCGCCGTGCTCAAGGCGGGCGCGGTGGCCGTCACGACCATGCCGATGCTGCGGCGGGCCGAACTCGACAAGATCGCCGGCCGCGCGAAGCCCGCGCTCGCCGTCTGCGACGAACGTCTGCTGGACGAACTCCCGCCCGAGCTGCCCGCCGTCTCCTACGGAACGGAACTCGCCGCCCGCGCGGAACGGCATCCGGCGACGTTCGCCGACGTCCCGACCGCGGCCGACGACGTCGCCCTGCTGGCGTTCACCTCCGGCACGACGGGCTCCCCGAAAGCGACGATGCATTTCCATCGCGACCTGCTCGCGATCGCCGACACGTTCTCCCGGCACGTCGTCCGCCCGACGTCCGACGATCTCTTTTGCGGCACACCACCGCTGGCGTTCACCTTCGGCCTCGGCGGTCTGCTGGTCTTCCCCTTGCGCGCGGGAGCGGCGACGCTGCTCGTCGAACGCGCCACCCCGGCGGAACTCGCCGCCATCGTCGCCGAGAAGAGTGTCACGGTCCTCTTCACCGCCCCGACCGCGTACCGCGCGATCCTCAGCGCCGGCGAGGGAAAGCTGCTGGCCGGAGTGCGCCGGGCCGTCTCGGCGGGCGAGTCGCTTCCCGCTCCCGTGGCCGAGCGGTACCGGGAGATCGTCGGGCGGCCGCTCATCGACGGGCTCGGCAGCACGGAAATGCTGCACGTGTTCATCTCCGCCGCCGACGACGACGCGCGTCCCGGCGCGACCGGCAAGGTCGTACCCGGCTATCAGGCGGCCGTTCTCGACATCGACGGTTCGCCCGTGCCGGACGGCACACCCGGGTTCCTGGCGGTGCGCGGCCCCACCGGCTGCCGCTACCTCGAAGACCCGCGCCAGCGGGACTACGTCCGCGACGGCTGGAACTTCACCGGCGACACCTACGTACGCGACGCCGACGGCTACTTCCGGTTCGTCGCGCGCAGCGACGACATGATCATCTCTTCGGGCTACAACATCGCCGCTCCAGAGGTCGAGGAAGTCCTGCTGACGCATCCGGACGTGGACGAATGCGCCGTGATCGGCACGCCGGACCCGGATCGCGGTTCGGTCGTCACGGCGTTCGTCGTCCCCCGGCCCGGTATCGAGCCGGATGCGGATCTGGTCCGGGCGCTGCAAGACCATGCGAAGGCGACCGCGGCGCCGTACAAGTACCCGCGGCGTGTCCGGTTCATCGAGCAGTTGCCGCGTAATGCGAGCGGGAAGCTGCAGCGTTATCTGCTGCGGGAATTGTGATCCGCTCACTGCCGCCTGCTTTCGCTTTCATGGCATGAAAGCGGATGAAGCGCTCGGCGCGGGATCCGCGGCGGCGGACCAGTCGAAATCCATCTCCGGGAAGTCGCCGGACGGCGGCGCGAGCGTCAGCGGGACGCTGACGTGGACCGGCCGGGGCGGCTTCAAGGCCGACCCGCCGATCGGTTCGGGCTCCCGAGCCCATCGGCGGCTCTTGGAGAATGCTCGACCATGCACACAAGCAGAGCAGTGAACTGGGAAGGCTTCTACAACACCAGAGATCTCGGCGGCTTGCCGACCAGGTCGGGACAGGTGACTCGCTACGGCGCTTTCTTCAGGGCGGCCGACCTTCGTTTTGTCACCGACGAGGGCTGGACCCAGGCGCGACAATCCGGCGTCCGAACCATCGTCGATCTGCGCAATGCCGACGAGATCCGGCCCGCATCAGCGAAGTCTCCGACAGCGGTGGCCGGCTCGGCGCACTTCACCGCCACCGCCGCAGGTGCGACCACGCCGACCGGCATCGATCGCATCGAGGTACCCCTCGACGAAATCGAGGACGTGGAGTTCTGGCAGCACATCAACAAGGAGCGACTCAACGGCAGTCCGCTCTACTACCGCCCCTTCCTCGAACGGAAAGCCGGCCGATGTGCCGCCGTCATCACCGCGCTCGCCCGCTGCGGACCCGGCGGTGTCCTGTTCCACTGTGGCGCGGGACGAGACCGCACCGGCCTGATCACCCTCCTGCTGTTGGCGCTGACCGACGTCCGGCCGGAAGCCATCGCAACGGATTACGCCATGTCCACCGAGGCCTTGAAACCCCTGTTCGCCGCGATGGGCACCGAGGACCAAGGACCGGTCATCCAGTCCATCCTCACCAGCCGCGGCACCACGACTCAAGCCCGCCGTCCTGAGCACCCTCGATGGCCTCGACGTCGAGCGATATCTCCTCGCTGCCGGCGTCAGCGACACGGACCTCGACGGCATTCGCAGCAGACTCCTGTAATCACACACTGGCACAGGTGAACACCATTCGCGTTCGGGTCGAGGCAGGGGAAGTCGTTTCGGGAGATTGGGTCGAGGATTGGGCGGGATCATTCGGTGGTGTCGCGCGAGGCGGGCCATAAGAGCGTGTCTTACGTGGTGATCGGTGGCTGATGCGCGATGATCTTGGTCGTGGTTGATCGGTTGTCGTTGCGTCTTGTGCCGGATGAGCTGTGGGAGCTGGTGGAGCCGTTGATCCCTGCGTTC
>Ga0307518_10001774_pt1 | contig 15958 bp, 14 predicted proteins | sample 25_EM_MG_FD_203889 | JGI IMG/M metagenome (GOLD analysis project Ga0307518, IMG submission 203889) | Populus trichocarpa ectomycorrhiza microbial communities from riparian zone in the Pacific Northwest, United States - 25_EM | ecosystem: Host-associated > Plants > Roots > Unclassified | place...
CCCGCTCATCAACACCGCCCAGACCATCCGCGACATCGACCTGCTGCGTGTCCTCCTGGGCCGCGACAAGATCAACTGGGTCGGTTACTCGGCGGGCACCTGGATGGGCGCGCACTACGCGCAGCAGTTCCCCACCCGCACCGGCCGCTTCCTGCTCGACTCCTCGACCGAGTTCACCACCACCTGGCAGAACTCGTTCGACGGTCAGCCGCTCGGCTTCGAGCGCCGCTGGCGTCAGGACTTCCTGCCGTGGATGGGCAAGTACGACAAGGTCTACGGGTTCGGCAAGGACGGTGAGGCCGCTCGCCAGACCTACGAGAAGGTCCGCTTCGCGCTGACCCAGAACCCGGTCGAGGTGGACGGCGTCCCGGTTTCGGCCAACGCCCTCGACTCGACGATCGCTTCGTACCTCTACTCGAAGCGCAACTTCCCGGCGCTGGCCGACTACCTGGTCAACCTGAAGACGCTGACCGAGGGCACCTCGTCGCAGCAGCAGAAGGCCTCGGCCGCGCAGAAGGTCAAGGCCGAGACCGTCGACGGTGACGGCGTCATCGGCCCGCAGCCGCTGTTCGTCCCGACCGACGGCGACTCCTACAACGCCAGCTTCTGGACCATCCCCTGCAACGAGGGCAAGTGGACCGGCAACCGGCAGAGCGTCATCCGCCAGTCGCAGAAGCTGATCGACCGCGATCTGCCGCTGCTCGGCGCCGGCTGGCTGATCCAGCCGTGCATCTTCTGGAAGAACAAGCCGGTCGACCTGCCGAAGCTCGACGGCCGCGGCGTCCCGCCGGTGCTGATCGTCCAGTCGGTGCACGACCCCGCGACCCCGATCGAGGGCGCGACCCGTGCGCACCGCGCGTTCGCCAACTCGCGGATGATCACCGTGACCGGTGAAGGCGACCACGGTATCTACGCCGGCGGCAACGTGGGTGTGGACAAGGTCGTGGAGGACTACCTCGTCGACGGCAAGGTGCCGAACGACCAGAGCCTCCCCGGACTCCCACTTCCGGTGCCCGCGGGCGCCTGAAGGCACTAGGGATTGTGGCCCCGTCGAGTTTCGGCTCGGCGGGGCCTTTTCTTGGGGTTGTCTACGGACCTGTGCACAGAGTTGTCCACAGGCTGGGGGTAACTCGGTGGGGACAACTCGGGCGCCGTCACGGAAGTCGCGTGCGTGAGGCCGTAACTCGCGTGATTGGAGGCGTAACTCGCGTGATTGGAGGCGTAACTCGCGTGCTTGGAGGCGGAACTCGCGTGGCTGGGTGGACGGCACGGGTGATCGGACGGACGACACACGTGACTGGAGGGACGACGCGCGCTCGCGGCCGGACGCGCGTCGTCCATCAGGACACGCGTGTCGTCCCTTCCGTCACGTGTGTCGTCCATCGGGTCACGCGGAATCGTCCACAAGGGTCACCAAGGCTCGACTAATGCCCGATTTGAGTACTTCGCGTGGTCGTCGTGAGTGGGAATGGTCGTTCTAGCGCTCCTTACCGCTCACGACCCCTGCGCCGCGTGAAGGCCCCCTTCCCTCGGCTCAGCCGAGGAAACTCGACCTTCACACCTTCCCCAGTACATGAAGGCCCCCTTCCTTGCGCCTGGCGCAAGGAAGGGGGCCTTCATGTACTTCGAGGACGCGTTGTCGGGCGTGGTGTGCGATCAGCTCGTGTCACGTCTGCGGCGTAGTGAAGGCCTCGACTCAACTGACGTTGCGAAAGCCACTCTCGCAACCTGCCACGTTTGCCCTACCCCTCAATAACGCTCCTTACCGCTCACGACCCCAGCGAGAACCGGACACCATGACATCAATCGGGCGCATAGTGTCCCTTGTGGACACTTCGCGTGGGGTCAGGCCGACAGCCGGTCCGGAACCACGCCATCTCGTCGCGAAGCGGCGACTGGCGGTGCCGCTGGGGTTCCAGGTGGTGCTCCGGGCTTCGGCCGCGGCCGGACCGGTATTAGTATTGGGTCATGGTGCGAGTGCCGTTGACGGACGAGGAACGTGAACGCGGCGAGCGGCTGGGGCTGGCGCTCCGGGACGCGCGCGCGGCGTCGTCGCGGAGCATGGTCGAGGTCGCGGCGGAGGCCGGGATCTCGGTCGAGACGCTCCGGAAGATCGAGACCGGGCGGATCCCGACGCCCGCCTTCTTCACGGTGATGGCGATCGCGGACGCCGTCGCGCTGCCGCTGGACGCGTTGCGTTCGGCCGCCGAGGGCGGCGCCGAAGAGGTCGCCGAAGCGAGTTAGGGGCGCAGAGCGGCCAGGGCGTGTGCCCGGTCGTTCAGATAGAGGAAGCCGTCGATCGGCAGGTCGAAGCTGTTCAGCAGGCTTTCGAGGGTGGCGTATTCGTCCACGCCGAGGTGCAGGTTCTCGTTCAGCGCGTGCGCGACGAGGACGTCCGCCAGTTCCTCCCACTCGCCCGACCAGTGCAGGGTGCGGTAGAAGGCCAGGACGTCCGGCGCGATCCGGTCGCCGATCTGGTCGAGCAGGCTGTCGCCGAAGAAGCTGATCCGGCCGGCGGCGAGGTCGGCGACGGTCGGGTTCGCCGGGTCGGCGGCGGTGTCGGGATTGCGGACCACGCCGGGGCCCGCCACCGGATAACCCGTCTTGACGTGGCCGTTGTCTTCGACCAGCACGATCAGGTGCACGCCGTACCGTTCGCCGGCGCAGCGCCAGCGGCCGTTGTGCATTCTGAGGCGGGGTTCGCTCGGATCGTTCGCGACGTCCTTGATCACCGCGATGATCTGCTCGTCGGTCCAGCCCGCGGGGAACTCGCTGGTCGCCCGCCGTCCCTTTCCCGGTGCGTGCCCGCCGCCCACTCGTGCTCCTTTCGTCGCATCGAGGGTAACCCGCGTTCGGAGTATCCGAATGATCCGAACGCGGGAACGGGTGACCTCAGGTGATCACGCTGAGCAAGACGGCACCGACGACGAGCACGTCGACGCCGCGCAAGGCCTGCAACCCGGCCGCCCCGCCGCTGACGTCGTAGTTCATCGGCGGCCGGGTCGCCGTCCGCAACGCGGCGAAGACCGCGAGCGGGATCGCGAGCCACACCGGCCAGGCCGGGACCACCCCGAGGATCAGCGTCACGAGGCCGAGCAGGATCCCCCAAGCGAGACCGAGCAGGGCGATCACCAGGCCGTTGACCAGCCGCAACTCCCAGTCGGACGCGCCGAGCCACCGCCTGCGGCCGGGGTTGCGCCACAGTTCGCCGAGCCCGCCGACGAACGGCACGAGCGCCGCGTACGCGCCGAGCGCGAACAGCGCCGCCGCGGGGATCGCAGGGAAGGCCAGATGCGCGACGCCGATCAGGCACGCGATCACCACACTCGCCGCCGCGTAGCGCGTCCGGCCGAGCACCCCGGCCCACGCGAGCCGCAGCGTCGTCGGACGCCGCAGCGAGAGCCACGGCACCGGCTTCGACTCCGGGATCAGCAGCATCGGATCCATGAAGACCGCGGCCATCGCCCGCAGCAGCCGCGCGTTCCAGCCGTCGACGAGTTCCTGGCGACCGACCCCGGACATCGGCTCGCCGCCGAAGGCCACCGCGACCGCCACCACGAACAGCGCGCCGGCCAGCACCTCGACGGCGACCGGCCCCAGGCCCGCGGCCGCGAAGGCCAGACCGGCGAGTGCGAGCACGACCGGCGCGAGCGTTTCCCCGCGGATCGCCGTCCGCCGCGCGGTGACGGCGGCCAGGATCGCGCCGGACGCGGTCAGCGCCGACATCGCGATCCACACGTCCTTCGAGCCGCCGCCGATCGCGGTGACCAGCGCCCCGGTGTAACCGACCACCAGGACCAGACCGGACCACAGCGTCCACATCCGCTTCACGACGACACGGCGCCTGTCGACGCGGGCGAAGTCCATCCACGTCAGTGCCGCCGGTTCGGCCCAGACGAAGCCGCGGCGCAGCAGGCCGCGCCAGAACATCGCGCAGAGCACGACCAGCAGCCCGAAGACCGCCGGAAAGTCCACAACGGACTGTCCAAAAAGGAAGTCACGGAGCTTCGGCAGGTTCTGGAAGGCGGTGAACAGCGCACCGAAACCGAACAGTGCCAGGAAGGTCTGGTAGTCGCCGTTGAGCAGCCCGCCGAATCGCTGCCGTCCAGGGACGTGCGTGGGCGCTTTCGTGGTCACCACAACTCAAGTGTCGAGTCGGCCGCTTCGAGCAGCGGCGGATGGTGCGTGGCCACGACGACGGCCGCTCCGGCGTCGGTCGAACGCTTGATCAACGACGTCAGCCATTCCTTCCCCGCGACGTCGAGCGCCCGCTCGGGCTCGTCGAGCAGCAGGACGTCGTGCGGGCGCGCCGTCGCGCCGAGGAGCAGCAGCCGACGGCGTTGCCCGGCCGAGAACTTGCCCGCGGTGACCTTCGCCCGCTCGGCGAGACCCGCGTCCGCGAGGAGCGCGTCGAAATCGCCGAGATCGGCGCCGAACGAACCCTCCAGCAGTTCGAGATGCTGGAGCGGGGTCAGCTCGGCGAAGAAATCGGAGTCGTCGAACAGAACGGAAACCTTGCGACGGAAGGAAACATCGCGTTCGTCGGGTTTCCCGCCCGCGACGACGACGCGGCCGCGCTGCGGGGCCTGCGTTCCGTACAAACACCGCAGCAGGGTCGATTTCCCGACCCCGTTAGGACCGACGACGACCGCGCATTCGCCCGCCTCGACCTCGAAGTCGAGGCCGTCGAACAGCCAGTGCTCCCCGGCCTGGACGCCGAGCCCGCGTACGTCGATCATCGGCCGCGCAAGGATTCGATCACCGGCGCGAGCGCGTCCATGTTGTGCTCCAGCACGGTGAAGTAGGTGAAACCGAAACGCTCGCGATGCGCCAGGATCTGTTCGGCGATCTGCTCGTGGGTGCCGACCAGCGCCGTCGGAAGTTCGGCGAGTTGTTCGACGGTGAGCTTGCCGTCGAGAAGTTCCCGCAGGCTTTCCAATCCTTCTCGCCGGTCTTCGACCACGGCGACGAAATGCGCGAGGATATTGAATTCGGCCGCGCGTCCGTCCAGTTTCCCGCGGACGAAGTTCACCCGTTCCTCGATTCCGGCCGCGTCGTCGACGGCGAGCGCGCCCCCGTCGGGAACGGCGGCCGTGCCGGTGAAACCGATGATGTCGGCGTGTTCGGCGGCGAGGGTGAGGAGCCTGTCGCCACGACCGGCGATCATCAGCGGCGGGCCCGGTTTCTGCACCGTCGGCGGTTTGTGGTTTTCGTCGGCATAAAGCCGTTTCAGCACTTTGATGGTGTTTTCGAGATGGTCCACGCGTTTGCCCGCGCGCGGGAACTCCATTCCCGCCGCCTCGAATTCGGCCTTCACGTAACCGGCGCCCAGGCCGAGCTCCAGCCTGCCCTCGGTGAACTGGTCCGTGCCGGTGACGTCGCGGGCGAGCAGCACCGGATTGTAGAAGGCGGTGTTGATGACGAAGGTGTTGAGCCGCGGGCGGTTCGTCACCTCGGCGGCGAGCACGAGGGCCGGGAACGGCGGTGCCATGCCGAGATGGTCGGCCGCGCCGATCACGTCGAAGCCGAGGTCCTCGGCCTTGCGGCACTTTTCGACCCACGCCGCACGGGTCTCCGGGACCACCATGTTGACGCCGAATTTGACCATGACGCCACGGTACCGAGACCGAAAGAAGAAGGCCTCATCCCCGGGAATGACTCCGAGGATGAGGCCTTTCTCCTACGTTCGGACGATCAGCCGAGGCGCTGCTTCAACGCATCCAGCTCGTCACGCAGCGACGACGGGACCTTGTCGCCGATCTTCTCGAACCACTCCTCGATGAGCGGCAGTTCCTGGCGCCACTCTTCGGCGGAGACGTCGAGCGCGGCCTGGATGTCGGCCAGCGGCTCCTTGAGGCCTTCGGTGTCGAGGTCCTCGGCGTTCGGCACGAAGCCGACCGGGGTCTCGTTCGCGTTGCCCTTGCCCTCGACGCGGTCGATGACCCACTTCAGGATCCGCGAGTTCTCGCCGAAGCCCGGCCACAGGAAACGGCCGTCGTCGCCACGGCGGAACCAGTTGACGTAGAAGATCTTCGGCAGCTTGTTCGCGTCGGCGTTCTTGCCGAGGTCCAGCCAGTGCTTGAAGTAGTCACCGGCGTGGTAGCCGAGGAACGGCAGCATGGCCATCGGGTCGCGGCGCACGTTGCCGACCGCGCCGGCGGCGGCCGCGGTGGTCTCCGACGACATGGTGGCGCCCATGAACACGCCGTGCTGCCAGTCGCGGGCCTCGTTCACCAGCGGGACCGTGGTCTTACGACGGCCGCCGAACAGGATCGCCGAGATCGGCACGCCCTGCGGGTCGTCCCACTCGGGCGCGAGGATCGGGCACTGCGACATCGGGGTGCAGTAGCGCGAGTTCGGGTGCGCGGCCTTCTCTTCCGACTCCGGCGTCCAGTCCTGCTTCTTCCAGGAGGTGGCGTGCTCGGGCTTCTCGCCCATGCCCTCCCACCAGACGTCGCCGTCGTCGGTGAGCGCGACGTTCGTGTAGACCGTGTTGCCCTTTTCGATGGTGCGCATCGCGTTGGGGTTGGTGTGCCAGTCGGTGCCCGGCGCGACGCCGAAGAAGCCGAACTCGGGGTTCACCGCGTACAGGCGGCCGTCCTCGCCGAACCGCATCCACGCGATGTCGTCACCGAGGGTCTCGGCGCGCCAGCCGGGGATGGTCGGCTGCAGCATGGCGAGGTTGGTCTTGCCGCAGGCGCTCGGGAACGCCGCCGCGACGTAGTGGACCTTGTCCTCGGGCGAGATCAGCTTGAGGATCAGCATGTGCTCGGCCAGCCAACCCTCGTCACGGGCGATGACCGAGCCGATGCGCAGCGAGTAGCACTTCTTACCCAGCAGCGAGTTGCCGCCGTAGCCGGAGCCGTAGCTCCAGATCTCGCGGGACTCGGGGAAGTGCGAGATGTACTTGGTGGTGTTGCACGGCCACGAGACGTCCTCCTGGCCCGGCTCCAGCGGCGCGCCGACGGAGTGCAGGGCGGGGACGAACTCGCGCTCGGTGCCGTCCTCGGTGACGAACTTGTCCAGCGCGGCCTTGCCGGCGCGGGTCATCACGCGCATGGAGGCGACGACGTAGGCGAAGTCGGTGATCTCGATGCCGAGCTTGGGGTCCTCGGCTCCGAGGGGGCCCATGCAGAAGGGGATGACGTACATCGTGCGACCGCGCATGCACCCGCGGTACAGCTCGGTCATCGTGGCCTTCATCTCGGCCGGGTCCATCCAGTTGTTGGTCGGACCGGCGTCTTCTTCGTTCTCCGAACAGATGAAGGTGCGCTCTTCGACGCGGGCGACGTCATTCGGGTCGGAAGCCGCCCAGAACGAGTTGGGCTTCGCGTCGAGCTGCACGAACGTGCCGGCGGAGACCAGCTCGGCGTTGATCCGGGCGGCCTCTTCGTCGGACCCGTCGACCCACACCACGCGGTCCGGAGTGGTCAGTTCGGCGACCTCCCGGACCCAGGACAGCACGCCACTGTGCGTCGTCGGCGCATTTTCCAGTCCAGGGATGGCGACTGCGGTCATCTCTACTCCTGACTTCCGACGGCAGAAGCCCACACCGGGAACGACGCTGTTCCGATGCGGGCTTCGATGCCGGCGACCGAATGGCTTCGCACACCGGCGGGAAGACCGGTGTGCAGGTTTTGGGATTCCCCGAGAGTAGCCGGATGACCGGCAGGTAACCGAGAGCTGACCTGTCGGTTCTCTCACAAGAACGATAAGGGAATCGATTCAGTATCACCGGAATGGGCCATACGCAGAAATTCTTCCGGTGATCGATGGCACAGCCGCCGCGCGAATCGGACATGAGAAAACCCGGCACGAGGTCTCGTACCGGGTTGTTCTGTGACCAGGATTACATCAATCGGCCCGTCGAAATGGACTAAACCATTCTTGTATTGGTCCAGGCCATTTCAGGATTTAGTTCGGGCTGATCCACTGACCGGTGGCGGAATCGATCTTCGCCACACCTTCGAGTGTTTCGGTGCCCTCGCCACCCCACGCCGCGTCGCCCGCCGGGTCGCCTTCGGTCGCCGGGGCGCTCGTGAAGGCCGAGTCGATGTCGTTGCTGACCAGGCCGCTGCCGACCTCGGTCCACTGGCCGGGGCCGGTGTGCTCGTAGGTCTTGGAGTTGCCGGAGGCGTCGGTCTCCACCGCGATGTCGGCGCTGCCGTCGCCGTCCTTGTCGGTGAAGGCGATCGTGCGGCCGTCCTCCGTGTGGACGATGGCGGTGTCCGGGGTCCCGTCGTTGTTCGTGTCGACGGTCGGCGGGCCGACCTCGACGTCGCCGCTGGGCATGTCTGCGTGCATGGTGCCGCTGGTGCCCGCGTCGGAACCGTCGTCGCTACCGCTGCCACCCGCTTCGACCCAGGAACCGGACGCCTCGTCGTAGACGGCCTCCTGGACGACCTTGCCGTTCTCGTCCAGCACCGCGTACTGGTCGGCCTCGCCGTCGCCGTCGCTGTCGACGAACGCCTGGCCGGTGCCGTCCTCGTGCTGGATGACGGCGGCGTCGTTCACGCCGTCCTTGTCGAGGTCGTAGTTGAGCTCGGCCTGGTACTCCTCGCCGTCAACGTGGACGGTGACCGCTTCGGTGGAGCCCGACTCGGTGTCCGTGCCGCCGCTCTCGTCGACCCACATGGGATAACCCCCTCGTTGACCTGCTGGTGTGTCGAAGCTTAAGACTCACCGTAAGCCGGTTCGGTTCCGGTCCACAACAGGACCACCCGCCCGGGCAGTCCGGCCCAGCGCGTTTAGTCCTCTGAATGCGGTACTTGCGCGTGCAAGTACCGCATTCAGAGGACTAACCGCGGGTGATTAGGCGTCGCGCAGTGACCGGATGCGACCGAGCAGTGCCTCAGCGCGGTCACGCCCGTCCGAGACGTCCTTCAGGCGCTTCGCGACGACCGAGATCTTCTTCGCCCGTTCCTGCGCGCCCATCTTGATCGTCTTGTCGACTTCCTTCAGCTCCGCCTCGATCGCGTCGATGCGGCGGCCGAGGGCTTCGTCGAGCGCCATCGAAAGCTGCTGTTCGGCTTCGATCAGCTGCTCCGCGACGAGCTGGTCCAACGTGGACCGCGCGTCGGCGATCGCCTCGACCAGCCATTGCTTCATATGCTGCTTGTCCGACGCGTGTTTGCGGGTCCGCGCCATCCACCAGCCGGCACCGAGCCCGATGATGATCGTGGCCGGCAGGATCACCGGGTTCAGGATCGCGACGCCCGCCAGCGGCAGGGCGGCGACCTTCCCGGCGCCGAGACCGCCGGAAACCCCCATGAAGATGAGCAGTTTGTCCTCGGCCGTCGGCGGTTTCTTGTCCGGCGGGCGCAGCACGACCGGCGGGCCGCCCGCCCTGGCGAACTGGCCGCGGATGATGTCGAGCTCTTCGGCCGAGAACAGTTCGGCGAGCGCGACGTTGGTGACCTGGTTGAGCCGCTGGGAGAGCAGCATCGAGATCCGCTGCGACGTCGTCTGCAGCGCGATGTCGACCTGCTGGGGCAGCGCGGCGAGCTCGTCGCGTTTCGCGCCGTCGATCCGCTGCCGGAAATGGGTCGACGCGTCGCGCATCTGCCTGCTGGTCTCGTGCCCGACCTCGACCCTGGTGCGCTGGATCTCCGCGCGCAGTTTCAGCTGCCAGCCGCGGGTCGAAGACCGGCGTTCGGTCGTCAGGTCGTCGCGGCGCTGGCGCAGCTGCTCCGCTTCGGCCTCGCCGGCGGACAGCGCGCGGCTTTCCGCCTGCAGCTTCGCCTTGAGTTCGCCGAGCGCGCTCGACAACGCGCGCAGGGTGTTGGCCTCGCCCAGCATCGCCGACCGGCCGACCAGCATCTCCTGCAACGCGCCCTGCAGCGCGGCGATACCCGCTTTCTCGCGCAGCATCATGGCCATCTGCTCGTTCGGGGCCTTGGCCGCCGTCTCGAACATGCGCGCGGACACCGGGTGGAACACCGCGTCGGCGAACCGGGGGGCGTGCTCGGCGAGCAGCCGACGGTCGGCTTCGAGCACCTCGCGCCAGCCGCGGAACTGGTCGGTCTTGGTCAGCGCGAACAGCACGGTCTCGACGCGTTCGCCCATGTCGTGCAGGAATTGCAGTTCCTGCGCGGTGAACGGCGAGGAGGAGTCGACGACGAACAGCAGCGCGGTGGCGCCCGCGGCGGCCTCCTTCGCCAGCTCGCCGTGCATCGAGTCGAGCCCGCCGACGCCCGGGGTATCCACAATGGACACTCGTTCGAGCAGCGGGACCGGGCCGGCGACCTCGACGTACCGCGGCGGGATCTGCCCTTCCGGCAGTTCGTGCGCGGCCGAGACCCAGTGGATCAGCTCGTTCAGGTTGATCGGCACCGGCGCCAGCTGGCCCGGATAGCAGGCCTGCGCGGACCATTGCTCGGCGTGTTCGAAGACGAGATACGTCGCCGTGGCGACGTCGGCGTCCACAGGGGACAGTCCCGGCATGGACAGGAGCGCGTTCACGAGCGAGCTCTTGCCGCGGTTGGTCTCGCCGACCACCACGACCGACGGCTTCTTCGGCCGCGCCTTCCGGATGTCCTCGACCCATTTCGCGGCCTGGGGATCGGCTTCGCGGACGACGGTGAGCAGCTGTTCGCGGGTGCTCTTCACGACCGCGGGCAGGTTGGCCGCCGCGCTCGGAGCGGTCACTGTGCCTTCTTCGCGTAGACGATGACGATCGGCGCGCGCAGCACCCGGTCGTGATCGGCGAAGCCGACGACCTCGGTTTCCGCGACGAGCCCTTCGAGTGCCGGGTCCTCGGTCGCGACCGCGCCGCCCGCCTCGTGCACGGCCGGGTCGAACCGCTGACCGTCCGGGCGCAGGGCACGGACGCCGATCGCGGCGAGACCGTGTTCGAGCCGCTCGACGACACCGCCGCTGCGGGCGCGATCGAGGGCGTACAGGCACATCTGGATCAGTGCCTGCCTGTCGGCGAGAGCCTGTTCGAGGTCGGCCGGACCCGTGGTCGTGGACTCCACATCCGTCTTCGACGCGGCTTCGACCTCCGCGGTTCCCTCGGACCGCGAAGTCTCGCCGTCCGCTTCGGCGATGATCGCCGCCGAGATCTGGCCGGTCGGCACATCGTCCGGATTTTCCTCGTCGACCGCCTTCTTGCGCAGCCAGGCACCCACCGATTCGACCCCCGTAACTGATGTCCCGGGCCTACCGATCAGCCCGGGGAGATTTCACCAGTGTCGGCCACCCGCCCGGCGGCCGGGGGCGGAATCGCCAGAACGGGACGAAGGAATCTGGCGATCAGCTCCTTCATCACCGCGAGTTCCGCCGCCGGATCGAGGTCCGGCTCCAGAATCACCCGAGAAAGCGGCGCGTCGACCAAAGCGACGAGCCAGCTCGCCACCGTCTTCGGATCGAAACCGGGATCGACCCGGCCCGCGTCCACCGCCCGCGTCACCAGGCCGACGAGACCGTCACGCAGGGCGCGGTCGTTGCCCTGGATGAGCTTGGCCAGCTCGGCGTCGCGGGAACACTGCGCGGCGACCTCGAGGACGAGCTTGGCGATGACAGGGTGCAGAAGCTGTTCCGACACGTGGGTGATGACCTGGAGGATGGCTTCCCCCGGATCGTCGTTCTCTTCGGCGGCCGCGAGCAGGGCGGCGGTCTCGTCGGCGTCCTGCTCGAAGATGCCGACGAACACCGCGCGTTTGTTCGGAAAGTAGTGGAACAGGCTGCCGGTGCTGATCCCCGCCGCACGGCAGATCTCCGCCGTCGTGGTCTTCTCGAAGCCCTTCATCGCGAAACAACCGGCGGCGGCGTCGAGGATGGCGCGGCGTTTGGCCTCGTGTTTGGCGGGGTCGACCGTCCTCATTTCACCGCCGGTGGCTCGTCGAGCCACGGGTAGCCGTACTCGAGGAAGGCCTTGGCGACGGCTTTCCGGTCGGCGTCGCCCTTCTGCCGCGCCAGCTCCCGGCCGTCGGCGGCGAGCAGGACGAGCTCCTTGCCGTCGAAGAAGACGGCTTCCAGCTCGGCTTCGTACGCGCGGCTGTGGCCCTTGGTGGTGAGCGTGATGCGGGTCGGCGTCACCTTGACGATCAGCCGCTCGTGCGCCCAGACCGCGGCGAACAGCAGGCCGAGGACCAGGCCCGCGCCGATTCCGGTGACCGTGCCCCAGGGCTGGGGGATGTCCGAGACGAGCTGGAACGGGCCCTTGAACGGAACCCAGCTCAGGGACGCCACCCAGCCCGAGATCGACTGGAGGAACCAGCCGAGCGCGGCGCCCGCCAGCGGGCAGCCGACCCAGGAGGCCGTGCGGAGCCACTGGGGCTCGTCGACGATCGTTTCCATGCGCTCATTATTAGACCGAGCGCTCGGTTTATCAATCCGCGCAGGTCACTCGCGGATCTGCTGCCAGATGAGGAAGTAGGCCCGGTGCACGACGTGCGCGACGCGGCTTTGGGCGGGTGTCGCGCCGAAGGACGCGAAGGAGCGCCACCAACCGGCGCGCTCCAGCGCGTGGGCGGCGAGATCGGCACGGGGTGCGCCCGGCTTGCCGAGCTGGGCGCCGATGTCGGCGTTGCTGCCGACCCGCAGGACCTCCTCGGACAGGTCCTCGGGCATGTCGACCGCGCCGGACGCGACCAGCGTGAGCGCTTCGAGCAGCCGGAGCTGATGCGCCTCGGGCTTGGCGAGCAGGACCTCGATCGCGTCGTGGACGCGCTGCCGCTCGGCCGGGTCGCCGGACGCGTGGGCCAGCGCGGTGACCGAAGCGAGCGCGGCGGCGGCCTTGATGCCGTCGGCGCGGGCGGCGAAGACGATGCTCAGCCGCTGGCGGACGGCTTCGAGCCCGGAGGCGTCGAGCAGCTTCCGCCGCAGCGAGCCCGCGGTGATCTCGGGTTCCTTGCGGATCGCCTCGACGGCGTACCGGACGCCGAACAGGTCCAGTTTCTCCAGCAGCCGCAGCCGGGTGCCCGCCGCGACGTCGCATTCCCAGCTGGTGAAGATGTCCGCCGAGATCAGCATGGTCTCGAGGATGTCGTCGTCCATCTCGGCCAGCTGGCGCAGCGCCTCGGCGTCGGGCGAGGTGAACCCGCCGGACTCGGCCGACTCCGCGATCAGCCCGATCACCGGCAGCACGTCCGCGACGCGGGGCTTCAGCGTCGCGGCCTGCTTCTCCGACAGCAGCGTCGCGGCCTTCCACACGTCGCCGCCCGAGCCTTCGACCGACTCCGGGGCGATGGTGTCCGCCTTGTTGAGCACCGCGATCGCGTTGACGGGGCCCGCCTCGCGGCTCGCGGTCGCGGCGGTGAACGCGGCCAGCGCCTGCTGATCGTCGGCGCGCACGCCCTGCGTGACCACGTAGAGCACGGCCTCGGCACCCGCGACGGCGTTGCGCGAGGTGTCGTCCAGCTCGTCGGAGCCTTCTTCTTCCTCTTCGCCATCGTCGGGCTTGCGGTGCTTCGCCGCGCCCAGCAGCTCCTCGGTCCGCGACACCGAAGCGGCGTCGAGCGAGCCGAGACCCGGGGTGTCGATGACGGTCATGCCCTGCAGGACCGCGTTGGTGAGGTACGCCTCGATATGCGACACCTGGTCGATGTCGATGCCCAGCTCGGCCGGGATCATCCCGTCGGCGGAGAAGGGCAGCACCTGTTTGCGGCCGTCGTTGAAGACGATCTCGACGCGGTCGACCGTGCCGTACTGGAACCGGGTGACCAGCCGGGTGCACTCGCCGACGTCGGTCGGCGCGACCCGGCGGCCGATCAGGGCGTTGACCAGGGTGGACTTCCCCGATTTGATCCGGCCCGCGACGGCGACCTGCAGCGGTCCGCCCAGCCTGCGCAGCACTTCGGCGAAGCCCGCCGCGGTCCGCGCGGACACCTGGGGCTGGAGGCGATGGCAGAGATTCGCCACCGACATCGACAGCGGGCCGGCCAGACGGCCCTGATCCGTCGCTGAGGTCACGGCGCCCACCCCTCCCAGTCGTCGAGCACGCCGAGGAGAATCGTGCCATGCCGCTCATCCTCGGGTCGCACCGAAGGTGGTACCGGCGACCGACGCGCGAACGGCACCGCCCGACATAGTGTTACCAGGTGCGACGGTTGAGCCTCTGGATGCGTGCCCACCCCATGGCAGGGGACAGCTTCATCGCCGTCGCCCTGCTACTGACCGACCTGCTGTTCTTCGTGGCGGCGACCGAGACGCCCGAAGTCCCGATGCCGCCCTGGTACGTGGTCCTGCCGCTGGACATCGCGATGGTCGCCCCGCTGGTCTTCCGGCGGAAGGCGACGTTGTGGTCGGCCTATCTCCTGCTGCTGATCGGCATCCCGCACAGCGCGCTGGAGCTGGGCGCGGCGAGCGCTTTCGCGATGATGATCAGCATCTACTCGGTGCTGGTCTACGTCGGGCGCAAACAGGGGCTGCTGTACCTGCTGGCGACCGTCGTCGTCTCGGGGCTCCAGCTGTGGATCGACACCCCGGAGGACGTGTGGATCCTGGCGATCATCGCCCTTTTCTCCACCGCGCTGTGCTGGACGCTCGGTGAGTTCGCCGGCGCGAGGCGCGCCTATCACGAGGAGGTGGAAGCCAGGTTGCATCTGCTTGAGACGGAACGGGACCAGGCGACCAGGATCGCCGTCGGCGAGGAGCGCGGACGTATCGCCCGTGAGCTGCACGACGTCGTCGCGCACGCGGTGAGCGTGATGGTCGTGCAGGCCGACGGCGCGTCCTACGCGGTCGACGGGAATCCCGAGATGGCGAAACGGGCCTTGCAGACGATTTCGGAGACCGGCCGCGGCGCGCTCGCCGAACTGCGGCGGCTGCTGGACGTGCTCCGCAGCGACGGTGACGACGAGCCGCGCGTGCCGCAGCCGGACGCCACCGCGCTGACCGACCTCGCGGACCGGATCCGCCAGGCGGGCGTGCCGGTGACGCTGGCGATCGGGCCGGAAGCGCTGGCCGGGCTGCCCGCCGGTGTCTCCCTCGGCGTGTACCGGATCGTGCAGGAATCGCTGACGAACACGCTGAAACACGCCGGTCAGGGCGCACAGGCCGAGGTGGTGGTGCGCCGCGAGGCCGACGTGATCGACGTCAAGGTCTCCGACGACGGCGCCGGCCGCGCGAAACAGCTGGTGCCCGCGGCGACGAAGGTGGCGGCGCACACCGCGCCGCCGCGGAAGCTCACCGTCCCCGGTGGGAACGGATTGATCGGAATGAGGGAACGGGCGAACGTCTTCGGCGGCACGCTGGAGGTCGGGCCCGCTCCCGGTGGAGGGTGGCAGGTGCACGCGAGGCTCCCGGTTAGGTTGGCGACGTGATACGGGTGGTGGTCGTCGACGACCAGGAATTGATGCGCGTCGGGTTCCGGATGGTCCTGGGCGCGCAGGCCGACATCGATGTCGTCGGTGAGGCGGGGGATGGCGCGCAGGCCATCCGTCTCGCCGAGGAACTGCGGCCCGACGTCGTGCTGATGGACGTCCGGATGCCGGTGCTGGACGGGGTCGAGGCGACGAAGCGGATCGTCGAGGCCGGGACGGCGCGGGTGCTCGTGATGACGACATTCGACCTGGACGAGTACGTCTATTCGGCGTTGCAGGGCGGGGCCAGCGGGTTCCTGCTGAAGGACACGCAGCCGGATCACCTGGTGTCGGCGCTGCGGGCGGTCGCTTCGGGCGACGCCGTGGTCTCGCCGTCGGTGACCCGGCGGCTGCTCGACCGGTTCGTCGGCGGCGGCGGGAAGCCGATGCGCGACGCGGCCGAGCTGGACGTCCTCACCGAACGGGAGCGGGAGGTGCTCGTGCTGATCGCGAAGGGGCTCTCGAACCTGGAGATCGCCGAGACGCTGTTCCTGTCCGAGGCGACGGTGAAGACGCACGTCGGGCGGATCCTGTCGAAGCTGGATCTGCGCGACCGGGTGCAGGCCGTGGTGCTCGCCTACGAGACCGGGCTGGCGCGTCCCGGGGTCACCTGAGCCCTCAGCCTCGTGAGTGGCAAGGACGGTTCTAACCGT
>Ga0307518_10001775_pt1 | contig 15953 bp, 12 predicted proteins | sample 25_EM_MG_FD_203889 | JGI IMG/M metagenome (GOLD analysis project Ga0307518, IMG submission 203889) | Populus trichocarpa ectomycorrhiza microbial communities from riparian zone in the Pacific Northwest, United States - 25_EM | ecosystem: Host-associated > Plants > Roots > Unclassified | place...
TCCTTAGCCAGCTTTTATATTAACTATGACTAAATTTATTTATAAACAATTTTAAAGATGTAGCTATAAATCTCTTTGATTACTGGCTATGAGATTTGAACCTAAAAAGTAAAAAAAAAAAAAAAAGGAGAGAACAAAAACAAACTTTCTTAACTATCATGGCAATTTAAATAATTAATTTTTTTTATATTTTTTTTTTGTGGTTTTGGTTACGAAGATGGGAGAATATTATAGATCGGCATTCCACACTCTGTAGTAGGGAAGGAACCACTCTTTTATTTGGAAGTATCCCCACTACACCTATTATGTCAAGATCGAAACTTCAAATCTTTTATCTTCACGCGTGGAGATATATAGGTCTGTCATTAAGTACTGGTTCGGACGGCCCAATCGTATATTTTTTTAAATAAATAACTTTAAATTAAAAAATAACAATAAAATATTAGTTTAATGTATTTTTATATAAAAAACAATCTCTACCATATATTTAAATAAATAAACTCTAAATATAAGCTATTAGAATCACCATTTAATTCTGAACACGACATGAATAAATGAATCTTTTAAATGGTTGCATCACTTTATGGCCAATAAATAAGATATAAATATTATTAAACTTGATTCAAATGTAATCTGTAAAGTAATTTTTAATTAAAAAAACAAATATAAACATACATTATTTAAGATTTTTACACAATTATATGAAAAAAAAATTGAAAAAACTATTTAAAAATTGTTAATAAAAAATAATAAAATAAATATTTTATTCTCATTTAATATTCATGAGGAAATGTTTTTAAAATAATTCTACATATTAAGTATTCATAAAGTAATTATTAATATTATAGAAAAGAATCTAATTTTATGTAAATTTTTATTACATAACTCGATTATTTTTAACATCATTTTTACAATTTTATTTAAGAATATGAAGGCCAAGTAAGTCCAGGCCTACAAAAAGACAAGCTCGTGCACCTTACCAATTTAAGAATGCCCAAGTACGCCCCCGCTTGGAAAGCCATGCCCACGCGCTTGTTTTTTTTTAACCCACGTTGTTTGCTTGATCTTTTGTTATTTCAAAAAAGAATAGACAATATATAATCCTTCTAGGTAAATGACGTGTCATAAACTATAATAAATTCCGATTATTTTTTTAGTGCTTGAAATATTAATTACGGTCCAATGAATTCAAACCCCAATGCTAAATTTCATCTTATTTTCTCTTACAAAATCTAAAACACACCTTAAAACTTCAATTACTTCATTCTCAACCTCAAAACACTTTCTAATTAACCTAAAAACTCAAAATAAGATCGAATGTAAACAAACTTTGCAAGCTCCAAATTTTTTTTTTTTTTACAACCGTTAAAGGACCAAACCATCTTTACCGAACTTCCTTCTTTAAGACAAACTTATTAGCACCAAAATTGTCCTTGTTTGGCTAAAATATTGTATATCAAATTCTTTGTTATTCCTCTCTATTTTCAACTACTTTTTCTCTTCTCTCTCGAAACTCAAAGATTGAAACTTTAGAAAATGAAATTTGAAGACTAAAATGCAAGTTTGGATTACTATAGGGACCACATTTGAAAAAACTAAAGGTTTTGGTACAAAACTAAATTGTTTTGCGCTAAAAAAATGGTATAGTAGATACACGATAGAAATCCACTATACACACAAATATGGCTTTAAAATAATTGAAACAATAAAATATCATTTTCATTTAATTTATGTTGTAATTATAATTATAATGTAACATAATTTTGATTTTTTAAGAAATTCATTTATCATTTTACTAATCCACTATTAGGAAGAGTTAATTTATTTGAATATTAGGAAAAAAAAACTAAATAGACATTATGGATCACAACATTTTTTTAATTATTTTCATTTCATTTCACTCCATGGATTGTTTTATTTTATTTTTTCCTTAAAGAGTTCGATGTTACGCATTTGAGTATGATGCACTGTTTTAATTTACTTATTGTGAGAAGCTTGAGGTAACGATAACACACCCCAACATTTGGTTCATGCTCAATCTTGTAAAAAACAAAAGTTTTTTTGTTGCTTGAAAGAAAATTGAGAATAAAGAAATCTAGATTGATGTTAAGAAAAATATAGGTCCTTTTCGTCAATGAAAGGAAGAATAGAAGAAATTATGTGCAAAAATCGAGGGGAGAAGAGAGAGAAAAAAAATAAAAAATAAAAAGAGAAGAAGAATGGGTTGCCAAAACCATACTAGAGAACAGTTGACGCCACACGTCGCCCATAAAGGAAGTTCTTGCCAAGATGATTTCATCGAAACCAAGAAAAGTCGTCACTGAAGCTCAAAGAAAGTTATGTGTGCCCCTCCAATACAGTTGGCTTCCTTACACACTAGTGCATGTGTTCCAATTGCTAGACATTTTTCTTATCCTTGATTATTTGATAACTCTTTAATTTTTTTGATTTGATCCTAATTCTTTGATAACTCTTTAATTTAGTCCTATATTTTAACCCATCGTAGCTTAATAAAAGGCCCAACTAGGGAGAAGAAGAGAAGGGTTTGAATGGGAGCAAACATGTCGTATTTGGGTACGCTTGGTTGAACAGGCCACGTCGAGCCAACCCCGATACAATGAATTTGAAACCTAGGTCATGCAAGGGACCACGACATAAGACGAAGCCAAATCAATAAAAAGCAGAAGAACTATGCTAACAAATTATTTTGTTTTAATTCAATTTTTATTTTTATTTTTTTAAATATTGACGTATAATTAACTAAATATGTTAAATAACATGATGCATCGATAAATCATGTTTTTTTATTTGCATCCATTGCTTAACATCTTGATTCAACATTTATTTATTGTTAATAACTCTTTCTTACTTTTATTAAATAAATAGATTAAGCTTTCAATTTGCATTTCAGATGTTTTTTTTGTACGCTAAAAAGAATTAGTTAAATGTGCCCATATGTTCTTTAAATAATATTAAAATTGATTTTTGAAGTGTCTCATAATGTAGCGTTCAGTAATCATGACTTAAATCAAACCTTACTATATCCAAACTCCAAAGAACTTTCTTCAAGTTTTGTCAAAGTGCAATGGGTTTTTAAGAGTGTGGTAGTAGTTATTTTTTTATAATATTTTTTATTTAAAAATATATTAAAATAATATTTTTTGTATTTTTTAAAAATTATATTTTATATCAGCACATCAAAATGATCTAAAAATACTAAAAAATAATTAATTTAAAGCAAATAAAAAAGTAATTTTTTTCTAACATTTTTAAAAATACTTTTAAAAAAATAAAAACAAATAGATCTTTAATAACCACTTAAAAATCATAAAATAAGGCTTCATAAAGACAAAGAAGATGTGTAAACTGGGATGGCGCAGGGAAAGTTGCTAGCACACGTGAGGATGTTACGCTCAGTTTGTTAGTGCGGTTAGATATGGAATGTTTTTTAAATTGTGTTTATGTGATTTTATATTTTTTATATGGTTTTTATGTGTAAATATTGAAAATAAAAATATATAAAATATATTTTTTAAAATATTTTTATTTAAATTTGTTTTGCGAAATTTTATGTTTTTTTTTCAAACTATATAGAAAAAATTGTTCAATTAACTAAATAGCTTTTATTTTTTGCAATAAACCTCTAAATAATTACGTTTAAAACTTCGATTTTATAAAAATTAAAATGATATTTTTTTATTTATTAAGACTAATTTTTCAACCCTTCTCATAGTAATTTTAATCAAACAAGTATTTTTAAAAATCTATTTTTCTAAAACAACAATTAAAAATATTTTTTTATTAATTAAAACTTGTTTATTTTCGTGTTTTAAAAACATCTTTGAAAAAATTAAAATTTAATTTTTTTCTTTATTTAAAATTAATTTTTTAAATATTCTTAGATTATTTAATATGTTGATATTAAATTCTTTTAAAAAAATATTTAATATATTTTTAAATAAAAATTACTTTAAAAAATAATCAATAACACCGTCTTAAATTCTACCGCAATAATAAAAACTACCAACCACAACGCTTAAAAGACACAACAGCTGGTTGAGCATCCGCAGTCGCATGAAAGACCCACCTGTCCATTCTTGGTGTTACCTGACGTGGACACCTAACACTGCACCAGAGGCTAGAGCCAATTTAAACTTTAAACGAAGGCGGAATTTCCTATAAAGATTCCTCTCTCTCTCCCTCTCTCTCTCTCTATATATAAATAAATAAATAAAAAATGCAATAAAACTGCCGCTAGCATCCCCACTTTCGCGTGGCTTTCTTCTCTATACAACACAACCCGCACTTCCATTATATGAGGCCGGTTTCACCAAAATGAAAACTACTTTTTCCCCTCCTGGTCCGTTGCCGTTTTTGTCTTTTTATTTAGAAAAAAAAAAAAACGTATACATATATTTCTTTTTTTTATGTTTCTAATTATTAGTTCTTCTGCATGCTATCACTCTTTAATTACTCTTTGGTTTTTAATGCCGTTTCCGATATAAGTTGTTATGATACTTAAAGAAAGAAATTTGCTTTTTTGATATAATAATATATTCTTAAAATATATATAATCATGCTTCCTATTAGCAATATATTTGATAATTATTATCAAGCTGGCAGTTGAAAATCAGTAAAATTGTTTCAAAATTCTAAGGTTATATTACCATAATAATTATAAATAAAATCTAGACATCGGGTACTCAATTAATATATTTGCAGTGCTTAATGATGTAATAAATTCAGGAATATTAATTATACATTTTTTTTGAGAGTTTCCGTAGTATTTCTCTTGAATGAACAAACTAATATCCTAAGTTACTCGAATTACATACGTTAGCAAAAAAAAAAGGAAAATTGTTGCTGTTGATGGAAAAAACCACCATAGTTTTTTCGAAATTGTAAAGGCTATGGAATTCTTCGGTAAATAAATACATGGCAATTCTCTTCTATGTATCACTCGCTCTTGTGAACCACAACACGACACTCTTTCCTTCGCATAAGTTTCAAAAACCGACCAAACGCCATACCTTGTCATGTCTCACCGCGTTTCTCATCTAAGTGCGATGATGATGATGATGATTTCGATCACCTGTCTCTGAATATTTATATAGGAACTAGCATCTTTTTTCTTCTCTTGTCCTGTTGATCAACCCCCATTTTTCTTTCCTTTTTGAAATTTGGAGGAGATGAAGAGGGGCAAATCTGATACGAAATTGGACACGTTTGTGTCATTAAGCAAGCAAAGATCCATTCAAATCGTGATTGCTGTAGCTGTTTTCTACATGCTTCTTGTCACCCTTGAAATCCCTTTTGTTTTCGACTCTCGTTTCACTTCTGAAACCACCACCGCCACCTCGACCACCCTTACTCGCTTTTCTCACCTTCAAAGCGAACAAGATTTGCATGATAAAGATGCCCCATCTCGACCTATGAACTGGGTTTCCCATAATTCCGCCCAGCCTATGCGCTCTCAACTCGCTCGTTCCACCACGAAACCCAACAAAATCTTGTCCACTTTGGGTTTTGAACCTAAAACGTTTGACCCCACTAAGAAAGATGGCTCGGTGAGCCTCCATAAAGCTGCGAAGACTGCTTGGGAAGACGGGTTGAAGATATGGGATGAAATGGAATCCGGAAAAATGCAAGTTTTGGAGGTTAAAAAGCCTGAGAATAAATCCGAACCGTGTCCCAATTCGGTTTCGCTCTCTGGGTCCGAGTTTTTGAAGCGAATGAGGATGGTGGAGTTGCCTTGTGGGCTCACTTTGGGGTCACATATAACGGTGGTGGGTAAGCCGAGAGCAGCACATGCCGAGAAGGACCCCAAGATTGCCTTGGTGAAGGAGGCAGGCGAGACGGTGATGGTTTCGCAGTTTATGATGGAATTGCTGGGATTGAAGACTGTGGAGGCTGAGGACCCTCCTAGGATTCTTCATTTTAATCCCAGGTTGAAAGGTGATTGGAGTTTGAAGCCTGTAATTGAGCAGAATACTTGTTACAGAATGCAGTGGGGGACTGCTTTGCGCTGCGAGGGGTGGGGTTCTAAGGCCGATGAGGAGACTGGTGAGTTTTTTTTATTCAATAGTGTTTCTTTTGGCGATTTCTTCTGTTATCTTGGCTCTTTTTTTAGGGGAATTTATACTACTTCCTGGTTTGGTAGACTAGTAAATGTAAGTTGTTGGGTTGTTGTTTGTAAGGCTTTTTAGGTGGGAGGTTTGGTTCTTTTGAAGGATCCTTGAGTTCTATCTGCTTAGTATTATGTTTGCGTATAAGAATTAGAATATTGATATTAAGTGTATATTTAGCTGCTAGGTTAAAAACGGACAATAGTGCATGCAAGATTTCATCCTCTCCTCTTCCCAAGTCACATATTGAAATTGCTATGGAAGAGAGTAAAATTTTAGCTCTACTTTCAAGTAATTTTTTTCTGGGAGTTCATCCATTTCTTCTTGTGTTTCCACCAAATCGAGTAATTCTTTTACTTGACTGCAGTTGATGGTCAAGTTAAGTGCGAGAAGTGGGTCCGTGATGATGAAGATGATGATAAATCAGAGGAGTCCAAGGCAACTTGGTGGTTGAACCGGTTAATAGGTCGAACAAAAAAGGTGTCTTTTGACTGGCCATATCCTTTTGCAGAGGAGAAGCTGTTTGTCCTAACTCTAAGTGCTGGTTTGGAGGGTTATCATATTAATGTTGATGGGAGGCATGCCACTTCTTTTCCTTATCGAACTGTGAGTAACATACTACAGCTTATTAATCTCATGATGGACGTGGAGGGTGGAGTTTTAGTAACATTTCATGGTTATGTTGACAGGGGTATACTCTTGAGGATGCAACGGGGCTAGCTGTTACTGGGGACATAGATGTTCACTCTGTATTCGCTGCTTCATTGCCCTCGAATCACCCTAGCTTTTCTCCTCAAAGGCATCTAGAGATGTCTAGCAGGTGGAAAGCACCACCTCTTTCTGTGGGGTCAGTGGAACTTTTTATTGGTGTTCTTTCTGCAGGTAATCATTTTTCTGAGCGAATGGCTGTGAGGAAGTCTTGGATGCAGCATAGGCTTATTAAATCTTCAAATGTGGTAGCTCGTTTCTTTGTAGCACTGGTATGTGAAGACTGTTGTGGAATCTGCTTTTTGATTGTTACTGCTTAACAAAATGATTTTGAGTTGAAGTGACTTACCTTCCTGAATTGATGTTTGGATAGCATGCTCGAAAAGAAGTGAATTTGGAGTTAAAGAAAGAGGCTGAATTTTTTGGTGATATTGTTATAGTGCCTTACATGGATAACTATGATCTTGTGGTGTTGAAAACTGTTGCCATCTGCGAATATGGGGTGAGTAATGAGCTATTTCGAGATTTTGAAAATAAGTTATTTCTGGGTATAGTAATTTAAAAAAGGGCTTTGGTTGTTTACAGGTCCGCACAGTGCGTGCAAAATATATCATGAAGGGTGACGATGATACATTTGTGAGAGTGGATTCCATTATTGATGAAGTAAATGAAATTCCTGCTGGTAGGAGCTTGTACATTGGAAACATAAATTACTACCATAAGCCCCTGCGATATGGTAAATGGGCAGTGACATATGAGGTAGGACTGAACTTATTAATCTTCCAATCTGTTTCTTACCTTAAGTTTGCTTTCGATCAGTATATTTAGCTTTATGTGAAAGACCACACTGGTAAATGTTACTTGGTTGCATAGCATCGCATTCATTCTAGAAGTCTTGTGTGTGGAATGTAATGATTCCTATGTGTATTGTTTATTAGAAATAAGATGATATGATGTTTATGTTCTTCTACTGCCTAGCTCTCCCAACCCCAAAAACCTACCCAAAATGGGGGGAAAAGAAAAAAAAATGAAGTCTACATTAGATCTAGAAAGTAATTTGCTTTGTGAGAGAAGAATCTAAGAGATTGATACCACGCATGTTGTTCTTCAATCTGTATCTTTTATCTATCTGGTATATGTCTCCTCATGCATATTTTCCGTAGGCCATGCTCATTTAATGTCAAGGAATCTGTGAAGGAATTCAAATATTAAGATTGTCTTGCCATCTTTTCTCATTTGGTGGTGGTGGTTTCAGGAATGGCCAGAAGAAGATTATCCACCCTATGCAAATGGGCCAGGCTACATTTTATCTTCTGACATCGGGCGCTTCATTGTTTCTGAGTTTGAGAGTCATAAATTAAGGGTAAGTAATTGAATTTTGCCTTTTATTTTCTCCTCTCTCTGAGCCTTCCGTCTATTTTAACTGACCAGCACTTCCACTTTCTGCAGTTGTTCAAGATGGAAGATGTGAGCATGGGAATGTGGGTAGAGCAGTTCAATAGCTCAAGACCTGTGGAGTATGTGCACAGCTTGAAGTTCTGCCAGTTTGGATGTATTGAAGGTTATTACACGGCTCATTACCAGTCCCCCAAGCAAATGATCTGCCTTTGGGAAAAATTACAAAAGCAGGGAAGGCCTCAGTGCTGCAACATGAGATGATGATCAGGACGTGAGTTGAGGTTCCAAGTGCTGGAACAGGGGAGGATGGTCAGTAGATTTGGTGACAACGAGGACTGGAACATGGATGGCAGTCCTGAGAATTCAAGACACGACGAATACAGGGGGCAAATTTTGCAGTCATAGCATTGTATATTCTGTGAGGGGGATTAGCCAACTGGTACATTGGCTATAGAAATGCCCTTTTAAAATTTGTTCATCTTTTTGTTTTTTCCTTTTGTTCTTTATACTTTTCTTTTCCTCGTTACATGGCATTTAGGTTTGAGGTTGGAGATGAAGGTGGGTTGTATTGTGCAGAGGAAACATTTCTATAGAAATCATAGTTCTCTTAACGTTAGAAATGTTAGTGGAACATGGAATGTGTTATTTATTTATTCACAGTTTTTATTTTCTTATTTGTGTTTATTATTATTTTTTTTTATTAATGTGGATATTCAAGTTAATTTACTTGTATTTTGACCAATCTCAACTCCTGAAATGAAGGAACTTGTCATTCTTCACTCGGCTGATTGTATCCCTTATTTTCTTGGCGTTGCAATGCCAGATTTGTACATTCACATTTCCAAATTCCCTTGTTAGTAAATAATGAAGAATTCCTTATGCGGGAACGTAGTGGAAAAGGCTGATTATTACCGTAATCTTGCCACCAATGCATGGAAAAATCATCAAGAAAAATTCTAATTCTAATTTTTTTTTAAAAAAACAATGGCATGCTTTTTTCATCAGTAGTGTGTTTTTTCAATAACAATCACTAAAAATCTAGTCATTTCAAATACATAGGGAAAATGCATATTTCCATTCTAAATCAATCTTTTTTTTTTTTTTATTAATGCAGCATTATTACAAAAAAAAGGCATTAGTATTTTATTATATACACATATTTAAAATATTATGGATTATTATTGTGTAATGATGTTTGTCATTTCAAAACAAAAATAATGAGCTAGCCATTAAAAGTAAAATGGTATTTCATTAGGATCTATTAGTTATTATCATATTGATTAGAGATAGATCGGTTTTCTTATATGTTTTAGCACTATAAAATGATTTAATAGATTTAAATATGCTAAAAAAAGACTAATGATGATTTGTTTATTTCTAAGGTTGTAGTAAAGATATTAGTAGTAATGAATGCATATATGCTTACCCTATATTTCTATGTTATCCATGTGTTACAGATATATTCCACCTTCACCACGACCTTGATATCATATTTTAAACTTTTATAGTCATTTTATCATTGGAATAATTTGGTAATTACCATATTATGTCATGTAATTAAACATGATGTATACGTTAAGTTTTAATATTTTGAAGCTTGTAAGAAAGTAAAAGGATGGATTATTAATTATTCAGGATTATATTATAGAAAAATATTTTTATGTATCTCATAAAATAATATAAACTTTGCTTATGTATAAATGTTGTGAATACTTGAAATTAATGAAATTATTTGGATGGTATGCTTGGAGCTACCTAAGTACTGGTTGTGTGAGTCGAATGTGGTTTATGTTGTTGTTGTGTTGCATGTATTAATGTGAGATAAAATTTTAGATAGGGGCCCATCCAAGGAAGATTCTGCTAAATTTTTGTTAAATTGAATAAATTTTTTATTTTAAATGGAAAACCCCTTGCATATTTGATATGCATGCATGGTTTATAGTTTGTGTTTTGTGTGTTAATTGGGAGGGCTTCCACGTGTGTATAGTCATCCCATTTTACTCGTATATGTTTATGGGAAAAGATGAAGTTGCATTAAAGATTATAGGGCATTACATCACTCTTTGAACCACCGTTCATGTATTTACTATCAACTCATGGTTTTCTTCACATGTGATACCTTACCGATTATATTAATTTTTTTACGGGTTCAAGATTAGAAAACCTTCCACTCATAATCTTTTTAAGAATTAAGATTTTAATCTTTTAATAAATAGCTCACAAGCAAATATTTTTCAAGTGGTTAAAATGTTATTTATACTTTTACAATGAATTATCTCTCACAAGGATTTTTCACACCTTACAGTAAAGAAAAGATTACAATAAATTAATCTCAAGTCTTTATGAAATGTAATATACCTCAAGAATGTGAAAGATATAGAATTGATTAAAAAAGATAGTATAAATATTTGAAAAGATTATGAAAATAACAAAATGAAAATAACAAAAGCTTTTAGATTAGAGAGTTTGCAAACATCACATAAAGTGTACAAATGGTATTTATAAGTGAAAAATGAGCACTTAGCCGCTACATATTAAATATTTTGAATTTTTAAGGTGTTCCTCCATTTTGTTAGAAATAGCTAGGGGTCAAATTAGAAAGAAAAAGGAGTTGTTAAAAGAGTCTCGAGTGTAAAGTAAATTAAGTATAACTATTTCAAATTATAAGTTTACTTAGTTAAAAATAGACAAGAATCTTTTAGTGTGATCAAACACAAGAAAAATCATTGATCAAGTTTATGCTATCAACTTAAAAAGAATTTGAGTGATAGTACCAAAATATTTAATGAAATATCTTATTATGAGATATTTTTACCATGTATTAATTTCAGCAATAAAACTATTTTTGAATAAAAATTATTTTTGTGATGTCAAATTAAATTCTATAAAAATTTAATTACATAAAATTAAACTTAATCATGCATTTTCAAGTCAAGTTCGCATCCAAAGAGTTCATGTTATTTTAGTTTAAGATAAAAAAAAATCTTACAAAATTTAAAACTTTGAAATCCACGTTAAGTATTTTAATACATTGTTATCATCAAAATAATTAAACCATGGTGCGATAAAACTTTGGATTAACAACCAATATACATATTAAGGAGATAAATATGATTTTATATGATAATACTCACATGTGCATATAAAGATATGTAAAAATAAAAATTATATGGCATGCTAACATAAAATATTAATTACATGTATATTAATCACATGCCATAGACAATATCACAAGTCAACATTAAATATAAAATACATGTAAAAGTGTATGACATGCGTAAGTTCAACACAAAATATTAACTTGCCATGATAACACGAGGATTGAACACATGCATATGATCACAACCACGTTAACCCTAAAATAATAATATGCACGCACAACCACATTTTTCTCCCCCTTCGTCATATAAAAAAAAAGAGGAATTAGGATAGGCAATAAATCCACAATAATAAAGATTAAATCCGCAAGTTCAAATATAAAAGAAAATTAAAGAAATGCATGAAATGGCAGCACTTGAAGATGAATGACAAGCCTAAAAGTCAGCTGGGTCACTCCAGGAATTAGATCTTCTTCTTCTTCTTTGTCATCACTCTCCTCAATAGCATGCATTAGGACCAACACCAGGTGAAACATCCCTGTGACAGATCTTTGTCGGGCACAAAACAACTGTTCCTGCAAATCCCAAATTGCTCTCGTTGCCCTCCCACCATACATGTAAGATCATTGATTCTTTGATTGAGAGAAGTTAGAGTTGGCCATGGGATTTTCCTTGTACACAGACTGACTGATCTCATCATCCCATTTAAATAGAGTAGAGATGAAATAACTGTTGAGACACATGGATGATTCAACTTGTCCTAAAGCATATGAATTTATTGATTTCTTTCTAAAGATTTATTCTTCATCGACTACTCTCTCATTTTACCGCGGTGTAAAACAGAGCCTTGCTGACAAATAGATGAAGGGCTGTAGGATAGTGATGATATAATATGAAGGGATAGAATGAAACTAACTCATAGATTAATTTGTTGTCGCTGGTGAATTTCGTCCCGTTTCAATGAACACAGTGAAGGGTGAAAAGATGGCTTCAAAACACATGAGAGTGGCTTGAAAACGACAGTATAATCGTCGAAGTCCAAACCCAGTTACGTACGGACGTGTGTATAACAACAACCAGCGTGGAGTGATGACACTGACTGAACTGATATCTCTGAATTCCAAATTAAGTCATAAATAAACAATAAATGTCAAATAAATCCAAAACAGAAGAAAATCATTAATACTTTCACCAGAAAAAAGCCTTTTATTCTTCCTCCAAAAGTCAAGCCTAACCTGGCAAATTCACAATTCAATCTTAATATTTTGAATTCCTTAACAGATTCCTAAATTAAAAAAAAAAAACACAACACAAAAACCTGATGCGTGTGTGTGTGTATATATATATAAAACACAAAGTCCATAGCAGCAGAAGCAGTAGGTAATGATATTTTATTATAAAATTAAACAACGACAAAAAAAAAAAAAAAACAGAAAGAAGACGAGTGAAAATGGAAGACTCATACTGCCCGGACTGCAAGCGATTGACAGAGATAGTGTTCGACCACTCGGCAGGAGACACCATCTGCTCTGAATGTGGTTTAATTTTGGAAGCCCACTCTGTGGACGAGACATCAGAGTGGCGAACTTTCTCTAACGAGTCCTCTGATCATGACCCTAACCGTGTTGGTGGCCCACTTAACCCTCTTCTTGCCGACGGTGGTCTTTCCACTACCATTTCTAAAACAAATGGTGGGTCCAACGAGCTTTTGTCCTGCTCTCTTGGGAAATGGCAGAGCCGTGGCGCCAATCCTGATAGAAACCGTATTCAGGCTTTCAAGTCTATTGCTGCCATGGCCGACAGGTTCTTTCTTTTTTATTTTCTATGGGAAAAAAGTTTCCTGCTTTGCTTGTCATTTGTTTAGAAAAGGGGGGGTTTTAATGTTATTCTCTGTTGTTTGATAAAAGAGAATTTGTGGGAGGAAAAAAGAAAAAAAAACAAAGAAAGTTGTCATCTTTTCTGTTAAATGAACACACAATGATTTAATTTTGTGTTTAAAGATGATGTCTGTCAACTCTGGATTCGGTTATTAGCCATTGTTTGTAGATTAGGAAAATGCATGCTTAATTCATGTTGGCTTTGGAATTTTATTAGGCAGCACCATGGAAAAATAAAATAAAAGAAGAGAGTTTCTGATTCCATAAGGGTTTTTTCTTCCTTTTTTTTTAAAAAAAAATGGAATTTTGATGTCTTCGTTAGATTTGCACAGAGAACTAATGTAACAAATGTATGTTTCAGGTTGGGGCTGGTTACAACCATAAAGGTGTGTGTCAGTTACTTACTTCGAATCCTTCATGATTTTGTAATTTCTTTTTGTTTATTAGTTTCTCTTTTAATTTTTAATTTCTACTGCAATTATAACATATGTGACTTACCTCTGGAAGCTTTGTAAGTTATGTTTTGGTGAGCTGAAACTTGATGTGATCTTGTTGAACCGATGCATACAAGAGTTGATTTGACTCAATGTTGATATAGAACAATTATCAAAGTGCATTAATGACAGGAAAGACAAAGGTTAGAAAAGCTGTGTTTTCCCTGCATGAAAAACAGAGGTTAGAAAACAATTATCAAATGCAGAATCCAATGGGAACTGGCATGTGGACTGAATGTCCAGCACTCAAGCATATTGAGTACCTTGAGGATGAAGACAAGTTTGAGGAATAGGCCATGAAATTTTGTTGACTGTAGATGCCACTCAATGAATTCTTAATTTTTCAAATTTTAGTGTGTGATATAGGAAATAGGACCATTAGGACAAGTTTGTGTTTCTTGAACTAGCAACTACTAGATGGTTATCTCTCGTAACAATCATTGCCATATGATAAAGTCTAGCTTTAACAATCTAATGCCTTCCCATACTGACTATATCTTTGCAACTCAAGCCCTGCCTAGTGATATAATTACAATTTGTTTATACTGTATAGTGTTATCATTCTCAGTTAAACTCTACACTTCCATGGGGATTTCTTTTCTTGAATTCACAACCTATTTCCTCATATTATTCATTGATGTTCCTGCCTCATAGGGAAAACTGAATTAATTTTGTCACTAAGGCTTAGTAGAAGTAGTATGAGGTTCAGTGGTATTGATTTAGATACAGTATTTCTTCATCAGCTGCTAATTGACCTGTAGAGAATCTGCATCCCTTTTGTAGTTGTTTGCATTTCGATTATGTTTGCTAATGTATTATGCACAATAAGTATGAATTTGATAAATGATTGTGCTTCTTCTGTTTCTTTCATCTAGTTTGATATCCTGGATATTCACAGAATCTTTAGTGATGGTCTATCCTGCTCCTTTTTTGAATCTTGTACCCAAAGCCTTTTCTGATATTGGTTTCTAATTATTATTTTTTAAGGATCGAGCTAATGAAATATATAAGAAGGTAGAGGATCAAAAACCTCTTAAAGGACGAAATCAAGATGCCATTTTAGCTGCTTGTCTCTATATTGCATGTCGACAAGAGAACAAGGCCCGGACTGTAAAAGGTACAGACAGTGGTTTTCTTCAAAAGAAAGAAAGAAAGAAAGAAATTAAAAGAAGAAAGAGTTAGAAAGAACTACTTGGTTATCTTCCTATATGCATAAGAGATCCTACGTTTGTGTTTCTTTTAGAGATTTGTTCTGTTGTCAATGGAACCACGAAGAAAGAAATTGGACGAGCAAAAGAGTTTATTGTGAAGCATCTGGAGGTAGAGATGGGTCATTCAATGGAAATGGGAACCATTCATGCTGCAGACTATCTGGTGAGTTTGTTGTTGAAGTGTTTCATCTTAATTCCCCAATTCACCCCTACTCTCTTGTATTTTAGTTTCCTCAACTTCAGGCACGCTGATTATTTTTTGATCTTCACATTCACATCGGTTATGATTTGCTAACTAGACGTCTAGAACCATTTTATGATTTTCATCTTCTCCGTGCAGAGACGCTTTTGTTCCAATCTGGGAATGACGAATCAAGCAGTTAAAGCTGCCCATGAAGCTGTCCAGAAATCTGAGGAGCTTGACATAAGGTTAGTTCCTGTGTTCTTTTATCTTGGTCAGCAGTGTCGAAGTGTAATTATAGCTTGGTCTGCTTCTGGTATTTGTTTATGTGTGCACATGTATTGTACTGTTTGCTGAAAATATTTTATGAAATTTATATTCTAAACAGTGTTGATTTAATATGACTTGTAGCTCCCAATATGCACAGACCTTGTGCAAAGCGTGTGAATGATGCACGTAGCTTCTTTTGGGTTAATCAGCATGTTGGAAGCAAAAAACTGTCCTTTTCACTTGCTAGACATAACAACTATGTGTATGCTTTTTCCACCTGCTTGTTTGTCTCCAATTACTCAAAACCTTATCCAGGTGAAAAGATAGAGAAAGAAAAGGTTTCCTAATTGGGAAATTTTGGATAGTGGTGGCAAAACCATTTCCTTTGTGTTATCAAAACTACTCTTTATGCTCCTTGTTCTTAATTGTCTGACGACGTCAGAATGTCTGTTTGAATTTCTTAATCACCGAGTCCTCTATTCATATGTTGTCTTGTCTTTCCTTTTCTTTTCATTGTTCCTTTTTTTATTAACTCTTTCTTTCTTTCTTCCTCCTCTTCCTTCTGTGATTGTTACAATGGAAAATTCTTGG
>Ga0307518_10001776_pt1 | contig 15952 bp, 21 predicted proteins | sample 25_EM_MG_FD_203889 | JGI IMG/M metagenome (GOLD analysis project Ga0307518, IMG submission 203889) | Populus trichocarpa ectomycorrhiza microbial communities from riparian zone in the Pacific Northwest, United States - 25_EM | ecosystem: Host-associated > Plants > Roots > Unclassified | place...
TAAAGAACTTTCAAAGCTCATATAAGATCGTTGTGCACAATGCCAAGAGGGGAACTAATACGTGCACACAAAGCCTCCAACTTGCGTTCAACCTTGGAGTCGGAAAAGGTATTACATATTAATCGCTGGCAGCGAGTATGAGAGGAACATCATGGTCGTTAGGCCTAGATCTAAAATCAGGGCATTGCCCAAAAGAATAGTCTTCAGTGTTCACTTATAGGTAGTACTAGTAGATGAATTTCCCCCATCCACGCTTGGTTCAGCGTTGCAACGTACAATATTAATTGCAATGCCATCGCCTGCTTGCATTCACATTGTAACACTCTGCCATACTTGTTGTATTCCAACTACTCTGCCTCGTTTCGGGTTTGTGCGTCGAAATACCATGCTTCTAGTATGACGGAGTTTGCGATAATTCCTCGACCTTCGCCTAACCAAACCGGCCCGAGGAAATGCCCGAAAAAACGTTCATGACGAGAGCTACACTGGAAATATTCTTCTTCCTTTCTGTTCGAAGCGGCTCCTGCATATGCTTCTCAGCTTCAATTCATCCATGCAACCCGGGTTCCTGCATGGACCGATTATCATATGATGCGCGGTGAAATTGGCTGGGGATAGAATCATTCAGAAATCAGCCATGAGGTAGCCTTCTTGCGGTAGTTTTTCGTTTCATTTGTACCTACAAACAGCTAGCGCGCGCTTTCGATGGCTTGATGTACAAAACCATACCTATCCAATAGTAGCTCTTCATCATTCCAGCCCTTGGGACATTTCGTTGACCCTTTCAGTTCTCCGGTAGTCAATGGCCTGAATGCGATTATGCGTCATCATCCCCTCACTGTCCAATGGGATCTGTTGTACACCCTGTAATTACTTTCATAACGTATGCCCCCTTCCAGCACTTTCTGAGCTTCCTTTTGCAGCCCCACTACTAGTACACGGCTGAAGATGGAAAGAACGTTCCCGATTTTTATTTGCAGAAATTAATCCTATTAAGCCTGTTAATTTATTTCGCCGACAGGAGGATCCCCGACTCCCACGGTAGTGGGGGAGGGTTGTGTCGGGCAGAAACGTCCTGTGCCTGCAAATGGACCTGCAGGCACGGACCTCACCCAGTATGGAAAAGTTATGTAAGATATGGACCTTGTATGTAGACCTGGTAGACCTATTAGTCAGCCAATTGATTTTTGTTCATCACGAAAAACCTTTATCAGGTTTCCTATCCTCATCAATCAAAGTGATTCTCAATGGCTTTGCCTTTCCACGTCTTGCATCACCTAGTGTTAGGCATTCAAATGATACGCGCCCCCTATGACGACGACGAGGACCCCAATGATGACGATGGCGGTATGATGATGGACCACCACTGCAGAATGGCCACCACCCCCCCACGCCGACGATGACAACCTCAATGGCAATGACCCCCACCCCCGGCATCAATGACGGGCTTAGTATTAGCACATGTATTAGTTACACTAATAAATTTATTACACTATGTATTGTTTTACTTGATGGATGCCATTGTCGAGACTCGAGCAACACAAGTTGGTCAGTCAATATTTCAATGGTCAATAGCTGGTCTGCACATCTTGTTGTCTGAGGTGTTCCCTCAAGTCAGACAAAATCAGACACTTGTCAAAGGACATTGGCTATCTGACATCAGACATCTAGAGTGTCTGAGCTGTCTGGCCCAGATGATTTCAGATGCGATTAGACCCTCAACTGGCCCACAGCACCGATCGTAGTATCCTACGAGGACATCGGACCTAGACTGTCTCGACGCGGACGTACTGAATTTGAGACCGTAAAGGTCAGTGCAACGCGGAAGGCTTTCCCTCTTCTACACTGTGTGACACTGTCTGTAGTCATATGTAGAGTGCTCCACTTTGCATATCTTAGTTGTAGGCATTGGACATGAGATTTGTTCCAAGCAGGTGCCTGTTCTAGAGAGTGCTATAGATTTACTACATCCCAGCCCCCTGTGCTGCACCAAGCAAGGTTCATGCTGACGCCAGCGAGTACTTCCCTGGCAAGTATCAATTGTCAAACATTTATACAATGATGATGACTCGACTTGTGCAATTACACTGGCCCACATGAGACTTATCTCAACTTTCGTGAACACTTAAAATCTGTCCATTTATTCGGAGTCGGGGATTGGTGCCTTTGGCACCGCTACGATGAAATTATTGTGGATCAAGCAAGAAGGACTTCCTTGTTATCGCTATCGTTGACCAGCTTTGCCTCAGTTCCCTGATATGTCCCTCGACATGGCAGCTTTGCCGCAATCAGCAGTCTGTCAGGGGCAACGTGAGTATGTTATGCCAGTGGTAGCCGAAGTTATGTCATTGAGATATCTACACATGTTCGCAGTGCTAGCAAGCACAAGGCTCGCCAAAGGTATGGTTATTTGATTCCTTCAACCAGCAAAGAATTAGTTCATCCACGCGATAACTGACCAGTATGGCAAGTTGCAAGAGAAAAGAGTCAGCGATGGAAAACCCGAATAGGGCGAACACTGGGTGGAAATCACCGCACAGAGGAATCCCCTGGAACCAAACTATCACCATCTCCAGTTATAAGAAATACATACCTCAGGCAGAGTCGGTCATGGTCGTTCCACTCGGTTGTTATGCAATCCCTCGGGAAATATTATGAGTACAAGGAAATCATCGAATAGAAAGCAGGATCCATAGTACATCATGCGCTCACACAAAGCTGACGGTATATAATGTGTGTCTGGTCTTATGGTCCATGCAATGCAATAAAGTCGTGCTCTGGTCCGACCCGCTGTGGACGTCTAGGGGACATGGTTCCCATACCACCCATGGCACGAGGATCGCCGTAGAAATGACCAGGGGGCACCCCGCCATATGGTGTTCCCTGAGGTGGGTGTTGCGGGTGACGTGGTGAAGGGTACCCGAAGTTTGGCTGACCCGGTGTCGATGCAGATGGGTTTCGCGTGATTCGAGGTGATCCGTGTCGGAAATCTGGCGTCTGCATCATGGTGTGTCGAGGAGGGACGTTATCCTCCTCTGTAGGACGTTGTTGTCTGACGGATTCATTGAGCGGGGTCGGGTCATAGTATAGGTCAGAACCGAGATCGACCTGGAACCTAAATGAATATAAAACGGCTTAATGAGGCTCAATTAGTCCACTAGGAAAAAAATGGTGACTCACTGTTGGGTTCCAACGTCCCACTGTGGCCCTCTGTCTGCACGAGCTGTGAGAAGTAGCGAATTCCATTCGGAAGCCGACTCCTACACCAAAAGTTCAGAAATGTAATGCGATACACGAAAACACCATTCTCCAAACTCACGATGGCTTGCGCAAGAGCTCCGGACGGTGGGTTACTATTGTGCTTGTACCTTGTACGAGACTTGGGTCTCAAGCTTTTGTTATCCTTTCGTACGACAGCGAGAACGGTCGACGTGAGACTTGCACCAATGCGCTGAGAACCATGTCGAGGGACCTTGACTACTATCGGTTTGGCTGGCTTGCCCCGTGCCATGGACAACTGCTGTGTCAACAGCTGTCGAAGGCGCTGAGGATGCGGACATGGGAGGGGTTTAATACCGCAAATAGACCTTTTGGGGGGTCTAATAAGACGGAACACTGCAATGGCACATAAAACTTCAATGCATGTGATAATGTCACCTTACTAACAGACCCGGTTCAAATTCGCATCCACAGCAGACCAGGAAACTCCAGCCTGTTCATATTGGACATTGGGCGCCATGACTGGATTCCTGCTGCATTCTATAGGAGAATCCGTCTCCAGACACACACTTCGCCAACTCAAGTTCATCATCCCTGGTGCTTTCATCACCTACATCTTTGACACCCACCGGGTCTTTCTTGGCCTGTTGAATGGCCCGGAACCAAATGACTGGGCAAGGTGAGACATCCCGCTGTCTAGAATTGGCTCCGCGTAATAAACATGCTACGTAGGACATCGGCTGTTCTCTCACTCGTTTTTGGGGCAGTTGTCGTCGGGCTCTTCTTCTATGTGCTGCTCGTCCCGTGGATACGAGGGATTGAACCGGATGTACGTCCTACGCTGTATCTTTTCTTCGCAAGTTGGCTCATGCTGCCACCCTTCATATGGATTATTTTAGTACCATTCTTGGCGACAATCGCGCATTTTGTCCTCCGTCATTCCGATTCTCACTGCAGCCATTCTCGTCGGTTGGTCGTTACTCTCTTTTACTCTCGGAACATGGTCAAGCCTTGGATATATGGAAGGTACCATCGGAGGTAAGATTCTATTTCATTTTGATAATGTTTGTCACCTAACTAAGTTGACCAGCATCTGGTTTGTACGCTTTGGCATTCGGGTTGATCGGTTTGCTTCCTGCGCCCAAAGTCCATCGGTCATGACTAGCGATATCCCGTCACTCGTTTTCTGCTCTCCTGTTTTCTCGTTGTTGTCATACTACCACTGCAAAATAAATCCATACTGTACATCTACGCCTATCATCACCTGGAGCCAGCTCGACCTTTGTGGTCGAATTATACTGCATTGGAATAAATGTCCATGGTTAGCATCAGAAAGACTCAGGGTTTCCTCTATCGGATGCCAGTCAGGTTGTCCCGCCATGAAGCTTGAAGGTTGACGTCTGCCTCCAAGATGTCTTAGTATTCCACACACGCTTTTGACATACTACTGTGCAGTGCGTGAACTTCACCATCTTACATGACTGGTATGCAGAACATATACCTCCCTACCATCCCAAAGAAAGATAAGTCGCTATAGTCAGTGTTAGTCACCGGTATATATACCTTGACCACGTCTTGATTTCCGGCCTCAGTAAAGCGGGCCATTTCGGAGAACGTGAAATGTATACTTAGTACTTACTATATAAATCTGGTTTTCGAGAAGCCTCGTATCAACGTCTCTCATACACGAAACCGTCCTGCTCATCGAACGCTATGTCCAATACCTACACCCGCGTCATTCTGCGCGAACGGCCAGTCGCTGATATCCTCCCCGATACCTTCTCAGTGAAGGCCGCATCCAAAGACGACCTCAAACCGGGCTCACGACAGACGCTCGTACAAGTGACATATGTCTCCCTCGACCCTGCTATGCGCGGGTGGCTCAAGGACGTCAGGAGCTATCTGCCTCCAGTCCAGATCGGAGAAGTAATGAGAGCGGCTGGTTTGGGTGTTGTAGTGCAGGTGGGTGAAGGAAGTAAGTTTAGAGAAGGTGATATCGTGTCTGGCGTTGTGGGTGAGTTTGTCTGGATGCTTTTTGAAATATTGAACAGTCGATATTTACTAACGTTGCGAACGATGAAAAGGATGGACCGAGTATGCTGTGATGGATGACGCGAAACTACAGAAAGTAGTGTACGTCGCTAATGCTGAACTGTGGAAAGTCTTGGTTTGATCCATTCACTTCTGACTTTTAGACCTCCTCCGGGAGCCTCAGCTCTAGACTTCTTAAACCCTCTTGGCGTACCTGGTCAGTGTATTTCAATCTACTTACATTTAACCAAGTGTGCTTACGCTTATAAACAGGCATGACAGCTTACTTCGTGAGTTTCTTGATGAACTATTGTATTCATCTACTCACCAGAGTACAACTGTATTAGGGCCTGTACGAAGTCGGGAAACTTAAACCGGGTGAAACCCTGCTTGTCTCTGGTGCAGCAGGTGCTGTCGGATCACTTGTTTGCCAACTCGGAAAACGTTCAGGAGCCCGCGTCATCGCGATTGCTGGCTCTCCTGAGAAATGTGCCTGGCTTGAGACCGAGCTGGGTGTCGACAAGGCCATCAACTACAAAATGCCCACCTTCAAAGAAGACCTAAAGAAGGCTGTTGGATACCTGGATGTATATTTTGATAACGTGGGTGGTGAGCTTTTGGATCTTGCCCTGACGAGGTTGAACAAGCATGCCCGGATTGTATTATGCGGTCAGTGTTCCTCTCGGTAATGAAATGATTACGCTAATGACTTCGTGTATCCTGCAGGTGCCATATCTGCATATAGTCAGTGGCGGAGCATCGTTTCAGAATTTCACTCTAATATTACATTCTTCAGACTCGGAAAGCCCTCGTGGGCTGCAAAACTACATGACCCTTATCTCGCAACGCGCCAAGATTGAAGGATTCATCGTGTGGGGACTTCCATTCCCTTTCTAGTGTCGGCGGATTCACTCGGGTTACAGGCTTGATTACACGTCACAATATCCTCGAGCGATCAGCGAGCTTGCCGTGGGGCTGGCAGATGGTTCAATCAAACGGAAGTTTCATATTGTTGAAGGGCTGGAAAATGCACCCAAAGCCTTACTGATGTTGTTTTCTGGTGCCAACGATGGAAAACTGTACGTTTTATCTTGCTTCCTCTGTCCGGGGAATTGATGGGTTGTCCGATTTACAGGGTTGTCAAAGTGTCGGATGAACCGAATGTTGGTCCTGCGAAACTATAAAGAGGAACGGCGCACTTCCTGCAGGACAACTTGAAGCCTCTGTAATGGTGATATTGATGCATAGTCGCAAAAATAGACACGTGTAGCTTAGAAAAGAAATTTCAATCTTTGTTGTTGTGCCAGTTCCGGCCCAAGACCAGTGAAGTGAGTCGTATAGAACTAATGCCGAAGAATTTACAGTAATGATTTCCGTGACTAAGAGGGGTACATGACAGGTACATACCTTCCAGTCATTGCAAAGATCCCCTGTGTTGACGTGGGCGATCTGAAAGACATGTATCTGCACCGGCGGGTGCTTATAGATCCATCGGAAAACTGAAAGAGGTGAGGAAAGTAATAATATTGGCTTCAATGAGCTCCCGAAGTGGGGGAAACAATAGATACACCCTGACATGTAGTTTAGATTTACAAATTTGTATGCGCAGAAATGCTTCATCCCGTATTCAAAAGAGGGGAAATTGCGTAGCCTAGGGCACGCAGACGAAGAATATCATCGAATTCAAGGCTTTCCCAATATGCAGGGCCACGCACTAGTTAATATTGGAGCCGTGAATGCCAAGTTGGAGTAGGATGTCTGCCATTTTGGGGCGTGCCAAAGGATTCCGATTCCAACAAGCATTGCATATGTCCCACCACTCATTCGTCAAGCGAGAACACGTATCCACCTCACTGGGGCGTTCCGGCGGGCCTTTCAAAATGCGGAACCTCACATTGAATTGAGCCTTGACATTATGAAAAGGTGGATTCGCGGTGAAGAGCTCCTGTGGATTATTGCATCAACCATACGGGTCACAAGGTGGTTTGCAGAGGAACGAACCAACGCTGTCATCCCAAATGACCACACATCCCCTTCGGCTGTTATTGCATACTCTTCTAACTCGTCAATGTATTCAGGGGGCATCCAGTTGACCGACCCTCCAAGACGGGAAGGCGCTGTCATGCTGAAGGATGACTGCACAGCCTGAGAGAGCCCGAAATCAGTTAGGAGTGCATGCCCCTCATCCGATAATAGAACATTAAGCTGTTGGACGGATTTAATGGGCTGAGAAGTGGATTTGTACATCTGGACTTACTCCTTTCAAATCACCATGGTATATCGGAGATCTGCCATGATCATTATGCAGGTAATGTAGACCATTAGCAACTCCCACTAACTAAGTCACACGTATTAAGCTCCTATTTAGATAGATACCAGGGGTGTTTACATACCAAAGGGCGGGGATCAACACCTCGATTTTGCACGTAGTCGTGTGCGTTCCCCTTTTCCATCCATGGGGAAACTATTGACACCGTCTGGTCAAACTTGATAGTGATCCCGATCAGCGGAAGGATGTTTTCGTGACGAAGTTTTGACCACAAATAGACTTCATGAAAAATACCCTAATGAGTGTATATGATCAGGCCCCATGATGGAAATTTTGAACATCGTGAACCTTGATAATAGGTATGTCACTCTTGTGTCCGAAACGAAATGTCTTAATTGCTACCATAGTCTCCTGTGGCCGCAAGGTTCCTTGATATACAATAGCATAACCACCCGTGGCGAACTTCGATACATCCCTTTCTACCCTATCGTCAAGGTTCATGGAGTATCGCGATGCCCGCTCAGCCAGGGTTTCAAGTACACTGAATGCTATAAACGAATTTTCAATCATATTCGACCAAGGAATGGGAGAGATGGACATGCCAGTGGTCGCCTCGTCATCAGCTTTGCCAGGTTCAACAGGTTTACTCGTAGGCAATTTGGGAGGAATGGTAGAAACAGACACCAGATATTGATCAGGGCCATCGGAGCGCGGTGTAGATTCACCACTCCCTTCTGAGAAGTTCTGTGAATTCTCTTCTAGCATTCGATGGGGTATGGATGGCGCAGTGACAGTGATAGGTGTTATTCTGCGGATAGCGTCTTCTGAGGGTTTCTCCTGCCCTTCGTAGACATGGTGTATAACAAATGGGGGGGCGGGAGGAGCCATGCGGGCACGCCGTCGTGACGCTTGGTGGGAAAAAAGAGGGAACATATGCATGTACCGCTTGCCATGATATGGCCACAGCGCAGCTATAAGTCGGTGAGTATGAACTCCCATCAAAGCCACTGCCGCTTACTGATAGTGGAAGCCTCGGCAACCCAGGAACTCTTGAACGGGTTAAAGTCATCCTCTACATTAACCGATGATTTCTGAGGTGCTTTGTTGCCGAAAAATGGGTTGGGAGTAATCGTGGCCTGCAATGCCGGTCAAAGAAATAATAGGAGTAAAAGATGTGTCTTCACAGGTTCTGCAGCCTTGGGCTTGGGTAATGCAGACGCAGACGCAGCGCTGGGATTCAGCGGTGTAGGTTCCTGTTCGGACAGAATGCAAAGAAAAAACCCACAGTCAGTATCACCAGATATGGCAGGCGTGAAAGCATTTGCCTTAGGATTGAGTATGAAAGACGTCGCGTTCGGATTCAGCCGGTTCGCAGTGATCGCAGCAGTTGCGGGGGGTCTTGCAAGGACATTTGCTGGTGTCATAGGCTTGCGGGTCACTCCGGGGGTAGCCTTAGCGGTGGCTTGTGGCATTCGTGAAGCACTCGATGAAGTACTTAGAGATCCAGCGTGTCTGATGGCCCGTGCGCTCGAGGAGGACGCGTCTCGTGAAGTCTTTTCCCGGACTTGCCTGCCTCCTTGGCTAGGATGGGCACGAGGCCGTTGAAGATGGGTTTGTTGAGCTGAAATCATGGGCCGTTTCAATGATAGGTAAGCCGTGCAGCATCGGCATTTCGAATGATAGACTCCAACCTTGGAATTTGATGGCTTCTGTGTTGCGCTTGTCCGACTCGCTCTTCACTGACCAGGAAATCAGGAAGTATTACTATCGCTCACGGGCCACCACTCACACATGCTGCTATTTTGAAGTCCGACTGGTGCAACTTGGGAGAGATCATCATGGATCCTATGTTAGATGTCTCTAGGACTGAGACTTAGTTCTGCCCCCTGCACAGGGAACTCAGCAGACTATCCACAGATTCAAAGTTTCCACAGTGCAAGTACATGCGGACCATTCATCTGCAACACAAGGATTTGACTTGGACGACGAGATTCTCAACGTGTCAAATGGCATCTAAAGGCCGTTAGTTGACCATTGCACAATACAGTGTATCCACCTCTGATGTTTTGTATGTATGTCTGTGCCAATCTCACTCCACTCGGTCGGGACCAAATCTGTTGGTACCATCTCGGGCGGCACCAAGGTTCTTTTTCCCCCCGCTAGTGCTCGTACGCTCACTTCTCTTGAAATCGTGCACCACACCTCACATCCACACTTCCATAGCCCCAAGGGCATTCCCTCACTTGGGTTGTCTTCCTCTCAGAATTAGGAAGTCAAGTGCCGTCCGAGAGCTTCTTCAACATCTGCGCGTAATTTCCACTCAAGGTTGGCCGGTGCCGACTTGCAAGCGGTAACATCGAGCACCCGCTGGTTCTGATTAATTCACACCTCTCACCAATCTTTCAGTGCGAATGGCGGCTTGCAAGATCATCCACTTCTTCTGGCCGATATGTCCTTTTTACCTGCTTTCTGCTGTCGCAACCAGCCGGATCATGGTAACCTGAGATGTTCACAACTCCTCTGAGAGGCAGTGAGCTACGAGGTGCACTGACTGGCATGCTATACGGAGTGACTTTTCTAACGAATGTACACTGATGGAATGCCGATCCAGTTGTCAAATGGAATCCGCGCCGTGGATGGTGTTCGCGGACACATTTTTAGCATCGAACGTGGATGAACCCGTCACTCACTTCCCGCGACGCGCGCTGCCCGTTTCCTGGTTGACCTTTTTTTCGCGGTGGTAGCTGTTCATCAATAAACCCCTATTCCCATGACCGTGGAAGCCGGCCCCTCCCGGAAAAAAATTGCAACTTGCTGGATGTTGATTGCCACCGTATCTCCGAACTCCATCATCGAGAAATCACCGAGAATGGTCGTGCGAGAGGCCGAAGTAACACTCTCGGGCCCTTTCTTTTACGTTGGCACTCTGATTGCCACTGGCGTTGCTCTTGATACGTCTCGCGAGTCTACGCATATCTGATCGCTGGGGAAAGCAGCCGAATTAATGATATGCTTTCGGCGCCACCAAAGCTTCACGTGCTGGGGGTATTCTCGGACCAAGGGAGCGAGAGGCCTTGCATGAGAGAGAATGCTGCCATGGAGGAATAGTTTCAATGAGCGTCTGGTGGGCCTGGAGGGTGTCGAGGGGTTGGCCAGCTGTGCATGCACGCGCCAGGACCCCGAGAGGCGGAATTCGAACTCCGTGGGTACCTGTAGTGTGCAGGAGAGTGCAGGAGTCGAGTAGCATGTAGCTTAGACAGACGACTGGCGAGCTGGGCTGCGGGGACTGGGCCGTGGTTGGGACGGCGTGGGGAGGGGGACGAGGAGGTGGCATGGTGTCTGTGTGTTGTGCGGTGGTCGGGGTCAGGGGAGGATTGAGTTCCCGAGCGTTGTATATTGATTTCACTAGAGCGACTCTTTTACTTGACTCCCCAGTCAGACTTGCACGAGACCCATAAGTGCCTCTTCTTCGTCTTCAGGCCGCCAGCTTGCAGACAGGCTTATTTCTTCTTCCCTTTCTTCATCTCGGGCCAAGTCACATTTTCGAGCCGAAGGCCCCAAGCGGACCCAGTCGCGTCGTGCTTGCTATCTGTCCACATTTCTGCTCTCTTTTTGCTACTTTCTTCATCTTTTCAATCCTTGCTTTCTCTTTCTCTTTACCCATTCCCAATGGCAACCCCTTCTCGCCCAAAGCCCCAGAGAAGAGCTGAACCCGCTACCCGGTTGGTATCCCCATCTAATATTTCCCCAGCTGGCTCTCATTCCTTCCAGAAACAACCGTCCCCAGGCATGGACAGGGGCAAGAGCGTCGCCAACGTTCTCCCCTGCCAATCCCCCTGCCCGTCTCCCAAATGGTCCGCCCTCCAATCAGGGGGCCTTCCCCCCATTGGCTGGTGCCAATGGCTCTCGTCCTCAAGATGTCCAACAGGATCGCATCATTCAGTCCCTAGCAGGTCTTACAGTACGTCCAACTACCCGTATCTTAAACCCGTCTGTCTTACTGTCCCGCCAGGGTACTACGGTCACATTGTCTACTAAGAATGGCCAACGTTACGAGGGTGTGGTCTCATCGACAAGTCCAGAAGGAGACAAACCAGGTGTAACGCTCAAGGATGCAAAGGAAATTTCGAAGCCAGGGACACCGCTCAAGGACATCCTATTCATTCCGTCCTCTAACATCGATTCTTGGCAGTCTGGTCCTGCTGATGCTAAAGTACCCAATGGTGACGGTGAGTACTCAGCACCATATCCATTGACGTGACATGTATTCATCGCCGCATCCTATGTATCATGCTCTCTTGTCATCTTGGTAACATTGATCCTGATGTAACGCCTCCTTTGCTGTGTGTCCCAGCCTTCCGCATTGATGCTGAAATTAGCAAGGGAAAACAGGGTCGAGAGCGTGATTTACAGGCTTGGAAGTCGGCAGAGGATGCACACGGACCATCTTCCGCTGCGCACAATGCGCTCGAAGGCACGGCAGATGAAATCACGTTTGGACCCGGGGCGGGCGCCAACACATCGTGGGATCAATTTGCCATAAACGAACAGATGTTTGGTATCACCACCTCATTTAACGAGGATCTCTACACTACCAAGCTGGATCGGAATGCTCCGGATTTTAAGGAAAAGGAGAAGAAAGCTCAGCGCATCGCTAGCGAGATTATGGGTGTAAGCTAGCTGAGGCTGGGAGGACTCCGTCAACGATACTCACACTTTCGGACAGGCTACCACGAACAATCCCCATATGGCAGAGGAGAGAGGTTTGGCTCTCGATGATAGCGGCGTAAATGAAGAGGACAAGTAAAGACCTTCTATTTCCCATGATGCTTTTGTCTCACTCACTGCCCCAGGTATGGTGCGGTTGTCCGCAGTGCAAATGCTTACATTCCACCGGGCGCACGCAAACAGCAGCCAAGTGCTGCTACAGGCGCACCATCCACCACTACCCCAGCACCGAAGGCTGAGATCCCCAAGGTGTCTGTAAATGGCCCTGATGGGAATGTAGTGGCAGCACAGAAGGAGCCGACCCCTCCAACAACCAAGTCGACCTCTCCAGCTCCATCGATATCATCAGTTAACAAGGTTTGTTCCCCATCGGGCTGGAACTTGTTCCACTAATTGTTTATACCTCTAGCCACCTGCGGACCCCCTCCCGGCGTTCCGTGATTTTGTTACGCATGAAAGGCAGCGGTTGACTCAAAAGAAGCAGGCTCTGGTGAAGAGCGAGATGGACAAGCGCAAGGCGGAGCTCATCAAATTCTCTCAGACATTCAAGGTTAGAGAATCTATCATCCAAAATGCCTACGTGCACGGCTTACCTATCATTGAAACGGCGCAATGACACCAGCTCAACAAGCCCATTCCCGACGACCTCGTGCCCATCCTAGCCAAGGATACAGGCAAGCAGCAACAAATCCGGGAAAAGACTTCACGGGACGCGTCTTCCACGGCCGCACGGGCCATCGGAGACGCTGGATCTCTAAGTACTTCATCGAGTGCTTCACGGATGCCGCAATCCACCGCTAAGGTTGCCCCCGAAGTGGCTCGCAAGCCTACGACACCAGCAAATACTCCTGCAAAACCGTTTGCAGCTGTTGCGATCACTGCGACCCCCGTTCCCTCCAGTACGAAGTTACCTGCGATGACGAAACCCGCGGAACCGGGCAAGACCAACGGAAAGGCAACCATCAGTATGTATATCCAGCCTATACCACCGTTCAAGGGGAGCAAGGCTCGATCACCCGCGCCACAAACGAATGGCGCAACTACAATCGCTAATGCTGCCGCCGCCCCCACTTCTCCGACTACTCTGAACCGGCTGAATGCGAACGCGTCGTCTTTCAGACCTAATCCCAAGGCAAATGCTTTCACGCCTGTAATATTAAGCGCATTGTCGTGCCATATCTGGTGATACTGACTATGGGTTTTTTTTTCTTTGCATTCTGTGCTAACAGGGACCTACATCGCCGAATCCTAGCGCTGCGTCTGCGTCTGCATCTGCATCACCGAAGCCCAAGGCTGCAGAACCTGTGAAGACACATTTTTTACTCCTGTCATTTATCTGACCGGCATTGCAGGTCTCTAGTACTCCCAACCTATTTTTCGGCAACAAGGCACTGAAGAAATCATTGGTCAATGTTAAGGATGACTTTAACCCGTTCAAGAATAATAACAAGGTTGCCGAGGCTAACACTATCAGTGCGTGGCAATGGCTTTGATGGGAGTTTATACTGACTGGCTTATAGCTGCGCTGTGGCCATTTAGTGGCAAGCGGTACATGCACATGTTCCCTCCTCTACCCCACCAAGCGCCACAACAGCCTGCCCACATGGCTCCTCCTGGCCCCCCACCTGTTGTACACCATGTCTACGAAGAAGGCGAACAGCGCTTTGGTTACTACTATCCCCCTGGACAGGTGCGTAGCGCGGTTTTACTGCTGTGTGTTGAAGGCTGAGTGCTGCTAGCCTATGATGTCTGGGATGGGCCCACCCCCGCCCGGTGCCTATGTGTCCGTACCGTTCATGCATCCTATGCCCTACCCCCCAGGCATGCCACCAAATGGACAACGTACGTAGATACTTCTGACTATCAGGTTATATGTGCGCTTATGAGATTTCTAGCTATGTATGCAGCGTCGCCAATGCCGCAAATGCCCCGTGAGTGGTTTGGATTATGACGTTTTTGGCAGTGTATTTTACGTCGTGCACCATTTTAGCGCAATATATGCAGCCACCGCCGACGTATGCTCCTCCGCCTAATGGTGCAGGACCTCGTCCGTCCATGCCGCCTACCCCCACCCCTATGCATGCGCACCCATATTACCACCAGAGCCCACAACGTGCGCGCCTTATTACCTTACTGTCCCGTCATAATACTGACCTTTATGCTCAGTACAACATGCTGTTCCGTATGCCATGATGATGCCTCCTGGGGGACCACCTCCATATGAAGCTGGGCCAGCTCCATCGATGGGCGGGGTCAGTCACGCATGACAATGATCTGACGAGCATGGCGCGTTATCGCAAAAGCAAATACCTTTTGCAATAAGATGCTCGTCGTCGCATCCTCCCTGTTCTCTCTCGATTTTTCTCATCTCTCTCTGTTGCTGTTGTTGTGAGAGCATATCCGCGGGAGCAATTCGTGTGCCGGTAGCTGTTGTATGTTGACTCAAATTAGGAGACCAGATCGGGAAAAAAAGGGGGGCATCCATTGTTTTTCTTTTTTCTTTTACATACTTCTCAGTGTTTCACTCGTCGTTGGTTTTATCCCGCCCGTCCGCCCGTCCGCGTAACACACATACATTTCTTCTCTCTCCCATTGCCATCACAGGATCTCGAGACGCACTGCACTACTGCACCTTTTTTTTCTTTCTTTCTCTTCTGTCTTTTTTTCTTTTTTTTTCCGGTTGGTCTCGCTCCTTTTTTTGTGTAGCTACAATTTTTGCTGGCACCCAGTTGTTTTGGATCCAGGATTTGGCTCCTGCTGTGTGAATGTTAGTCTCGTCTGACTGCGGAGTCTGGAAGGTACTATGATGGGTAGTCGGGCTTAGTCAGCAGGGGTTGTGTCGTCATTCCAACCTAGAGTCGACTGGATGGCCTTGGCCTATCCTCTTGTACATAGTGCCGTTGCGGTACCCGCGGATTCAAGGGAGGTATGTCTGTCTGATCAACATTTCCGCCCTTGTTCCATCGCTGTATACCAAGTTATTTGATCCCAGGTCTGCACGCCGGGTACATACTCCGGTATTGCAACCGGGGATGCAACAGTAAGTACATAATGCATATAGAGTGATCTTCTGTGAATAGAAGGCTATTACAACTTTGATCCATCCCCCAGACCTTCGATGTGTTGATTCAAGTCTCACCTTGAGTCATTCCTCGACAGGTAATTCGTCAAACGTTCAGAGGTCGTCCACGCTTCACATGGTCGCGTCATTGTGTACGACACTGCGACCCCCTTCTTCAAGGACAACCACTGGTCCAGGATGGGGATTCAACAACAGTGTTACCTCCGCCTCGCATCTTCTTTGCGCCGTCACTTGGGGTTCGCGCTCTTCTGTGCCAACTTTTGTTTTCATATCATCCATCAACTGGGACACACGTGCCGCGCCGCGGTCCTTCGGTGTCTCGAGACCCCCACGCTCAAAGAGCGATTTCTTATTACCGACGGGCTCCACTGACCGCGCAGGCTACTCTAACAGTGCTATACTAGTTAACTATCAAGCACGCCGAAGAACCAAATGGTGCCTGCTATACAATGGCCAAATATTTGTGGCAGTTCTACGACTTCACATATTGAGAGCGAAAAAGATGTTCTTGGTACCGTGCTACCGAATGGCCGATCGGTTCGCATCCACCGCGTTCATATGGGGACCTTGGGAGTGGAACAATGTTTGGCCACGTCTTCCCTAGAGACCGCACTGGTATCGAA
>Ga0307518_10001777_pt1 | contig 15945 bp, 15 predicted proteins | sample 25_EM_MG_FD_203889 | JGI IMG/M metagenome (GOLD analysis project Ga0307518, IMG submission 203889) | Populus trichocarpa ectomycorrhiza microbial communities from riparian zone in the Pacific Northwest, United States - 25_EM | ecosystem: Host-associated > Plants > Roots > Unclassified | place...
ACAGGACTCGGTCACAACCTCTATCCAGTGTCAATGGAAAATGTTAAGTTTAAACAGCATCATTAAAAAAACAATCCTAAGAAGACATGCTTGATGACAAGCTCCAGTGGTTCAAAAAAAAAAAAAAGGAGCACAATCAAGCTCAACAAAATGCATCAATTAGTTTTTGGAAGTCTTAGAAGCTAATTTCTCGCATCACGGACACTAATACACATGCATACAGAGAAAGAGCAGGAGAGGAGAAGTAGAGCAAGGCATGAAACTAATTGTAGTGCTTGTCCACAAACAAAAGAACTACAACAAAAAGAAAAACATTATGAATTAACAAGAGTCGTCAAGAGCTGGACCTTGTACTTTGCAGCAGAAACATTCTTCACTACGACAAATCTAACATCCACAGATGCTTTAGTCTGCAACACCCCACCCATTGCTGTTACCATCTGTTCTATCTTAACCTGAAACAAAATAAAAAATATTGGAACCTACAGTATTATACATGTAATAATTGGAGAGGGAAGGACATGGAAACTGAGATTTGGACTCCCAACAATCTTCTGAATTAAAAGAGAGAGAGGCTGGAATGAGCCATTAACCCTTGAACAAAAAGAAAAGAAAAGAAAAAAGCGTGCTCATGACCACACCCGTTTGAAAATGTATATAAATATTGTCTATAACCGTTGAACAAAAAAAAAAGTTGGCAATAATTCTTGTATAGTCCCCATCGATAAGCACAATACTTACCTTTTCATCCATGTCAAAGCCAGACGCGAGTACTTTGACACCATCCATTGCAAGGCAGCAAGTGAAGCCTTGTTTAGGAAGTGGTCTATGTTCTTTTGCACAAGAAAGCACACAATGAGGACCTGCTCAATATTACACAAACAAATAAAGATTGTCAATAAACAAAATTCACTTCATTAATAAGCAAGTTATTTCATACAGCCATATCCCTCCTTATTGAAACTACGCGTATCAGCACAGTAAGCAAGAAAACAAATAAAAAAAACTATAAGACAATACCTAGCAAATTACAGCCCTTAGCTTTAAGATCTTCGAATTTCTCCTGAAAGGTATAAAAAGAATCAAACGAAGGTGAAATTGAATTGAAATGTGCAGGAATTGTTTAATTTATAGAACCTACATGATCGGGAGAAGAGATTATGTGGAAATCGTTGGGGCCGTGTCGCGAAGGATCGCAGCAGAGAAATACATCGGCACCGTTGAGCTTGAGACCGTCGAGAAGAGCGTCGAAGACCTCAGGCGGAACCAGGTTCCTGGAAATAAACACGTTCGCTCCCTTGAAAGGCCTCGTATTCAACATCTTCTATCTCTTGCAAATGCTATGGGTAACCGCATCAGAGAGAGAGAGAGAGAGAGAGAGAGAGATGACTAGTAAGCAAAAAGTAGTAGAGAGTCTAGGGATTTTTATTTGTCGTTTTGGAGGGGAGAGAATTTTGAAAAGTGGGGAAATGTGAAACCACAAAGGGCTAATAAAATGAAAGCGCGGGAAAGGATGGATAGATGGGTTCTGTCTCTATTTTTATGTTACAAAAATGTTTTTAAAATTAATATTTTAATATATATTCATGTGAAAAATAATATCTTCATTGCGTTTCCGATCATTGATGTCCCTCCTGTAATGTATGCTTCAACCCTCCCATGGTAAGTCGCTTTTTGATATCTTGGAAAACCCATGTCGTTTCATCTCCTGAAGAAAAGCATGTGATGTCGTTTGCTTGCTTTTATTTTATTAGAGGGTACTGTCCACAACAACGGCACGTCGCTCTATCCTCAAAAGAGCGACATGTCTTACATGATTTCCTGTTTTAACTTCATCTTGGTTGCTTAATGCTAATGGTCTGTTTATTGGATCCAAAGGGGCTGTCCTGTCAGCGAATTTTGCTTTGGGACTCTTACATCTCATTACCAAGGCTCAGCTCTCTGTGGTATAAACTTATCACCACGGCCTGTTTGCAAGTCTCTGTTTCAGTTCTAAAGCACAAAACCAACGAGACTCGACTTTTTCTCAAAAAGCAACCGGCCTCCTTCCATCCATCTGCCTAAATCACAGTTTGCTCTGACAGTCAGATATCACTGCTAGCCACTATCAACTACAAAAAAACAAGGCGGCGGATCAAACTAAAGAGCAAGCAATAAATAGAACAGAAAGTCTCAAACCGATGCCTCAAAGCAGGGAATATTGCACAAGCAATCTGCATCTCTTATCTGAGATGAGATGATACTTCAATTCACAACTCGCCAAACAAGACAATTCAATTGCAAAAATGGTATCAATCAGCTAGTCAGAATTGATGAAGCTGTGAAGAAAGGGAAAGGCAAAGAAAAAAGGACTTATGTTATACAATCACTTTTTTGGTGTAGACATCCTAGTCGAACTATTATTAAGTCAGCTAGATGGTTCGAAACTCGAAGGGGCAGTTGATGGAAGGTTTAACTTTTGGGGGGGAAGAACAGAAGCATGCTTAAGTGACTTGTGTCTTTCCCCACTAGATTGGGGATGCAACTTCTCTGAACGGAGATGTGTTTCATCCAACTCTTGTTCTGGTTTCCTCTTTACCTTCTTCTTTGTCAGAGCACCATCGACACCCATCTTTGATTCATCCATGGAATTGCTTGAACTTCCTTTCGGCTTCTCTTTGAGCTTGTCCACTACAAGACCGTTTGCTGAAGGACTGGGTAACCGAACAGATGCTGCTGCGGAATTGGAAACTGGCTTACTAGCTAAAGCCAAAACAGGACCAGCCATTTCCATGGCCACCCTTTCTTGCACATGTGGCTGAGCAACTAAACCAGACTCAGCTCGAACACCCTCCTCTTGTTTAAGAGTCAACATCTTTTTACTCTTCATTTTCTCCAGATCCTAAATATTACAAATCAATTTCAACATCAGCATCCCAAGAAAAAAGAAAGAAAGAAAGAAAGAAAGAAAGAAAGCAGAAGATGCATGGGATTTCAGAGTATTTCACATAATGACCAACAGAATTGGTGGTACTAAAAGACAACTAAAAAAAAAAACTTATTTCTATAACAAGAAGTAAAGGTCCTTGCAGTAATAAAACAGTAGGCATCACTAATTCCAATATATAACATCTACAAACCACAGTAGATGTTATATTCCATTGATAGAAAAACCTCCACTCCTGTTTTAATCGTAATTACACAAAAAAAAAAAATATCTGGCTTGAGTCTACATAAAGCAATCTTTTGTCAACTTAAACAACTTTTTGAGACCCACAAATGCCAACCACTTCATAAATCACAATTCACCACAGCATAGTCCAACGTTATATGATTAGGATTGTAAACTAAGACTGTCAAGACATAGTTCCAGTTATATTATTTAAAAAAAAGAAGCATCTAGGAAATAGTAACCTTCATGTTTCAAATACAAGATGGTTGGGGATGGGGGGAAGCGGAGTTAGATATGAGGAACTTGCATACCTTATTTCTGCAGTATACAACCCTTCGTCTCTCTTTTGCCCTACAGATTGCACGCTTGATCCCATGGTTGTCCATAAGACCACTTGGCCACAATTGTGCAAGCTAAATCACAGATGAAATAGACCGTGAAAAGCATATTGGAGAAAACCAAATCAGATTCCAATTAGACTTCATAAACAAAAAGAATCAGAACATTGCCAGAAGGGCAAAGAAGTTGGTGATAGTAGAGCTGTAGAGGGCAAATAACTTGTGGAAAATGGATGTCGTCTTTAAGAATATATTTGGCATATGAAAGCACTAAGAATATATTAGGCAAATGAAAGCACCACGAAACATGTTTGGGGAAAAGAAATCACAACCTCCACATACAACTTTCTGACTTGTGGACCTGAATCTTCATCCAATCCCTATAATCATCAAGATCAGAGCAAAGCATGAGATGCATTGAGAAAAAGATTTCCACAAAAAAAAAAATTAAGGCATTCCAAGCAGGTATGTACCTCAACAAAAAGGTCATAGAGATCACAAATCTTGTCCTCCAACACAACATCCATGCTAAATTTCTTTTTAAGGGCCCCTTTTTCTTCAGAACCAATCTCTTGAAAATCATCAGATGCTCCAGCTTGCTGAACTAATGCCTGAGAAATCATTGGATCAATTCTACAGTGTTTAAAAAGCAATAGAAGTTAGCATGCAATGGTCAAGGAACATTCATACTTCCATCAATAAGGTGCTGTTAAGGCATCATTAATTGATAATCAATTATATCAAGATTTCAGATGCAAAAGCGCTAGTATTCAATTAATTCTTGACAAGAATGTCACCAATCAGCATTTAATATGTTTCATCCTTTCAAAAAAAAGAAAGAAACGAAAAGAAATGATGACTAGGGAAATATGTAAAAAACAGTTTCATCTACCATTGACTTCTAGATAAATCTCCAGCAAAAAGAGCATTGTACCTGAAGGCCCTAAGCAACAGTTCTGAATGCCAGTCTGAGTTTGTGTGTGTGTGTGTGTGTGTGTGTGTGTGTGAGAGAGAGAGAGAGAGAGAGAGAGAGATGTATCAACATACATTAGACTCCACAGAAGGGATACGTGTCGTAATCATCTCAGCAACCTCCTTCTTTATCTGTTGAAACCTATCATCTTTCTCCTGCTTCACTGACAAGCCTGTGTTAATCATTATTTTCAAGTTTCTCTGCAGCAAAAAAACGAGAAGCTCAGAAAATTTCCACAAAAGCTGTAAACGATATTGAAAGCCAAGGCGCATAAAGACAGCGATGATAATACAGACTTCATTCATTTTCATACTAACAATTACTACCATGTTTTCATTTAATCTGTCATAATGCTATCATGGCAACATAGAGAGCTTGAATGACCACAGAAACTCTTCCCACATCAATAGATTAAGTGATGTGATTGTGGTTAGTGGTCTTTCAGATTAAGATTGTCTTGTTCTTGATTGTGTGATTTGATCATTTCCATCTATAATTAAATTTTCTTCGATCTAAAAAAGGTTAATTGTTCATTTTATATTCAGTAGTAATAAAATGAAATGTATCAATGAGAAGTGGTGACTTAAAACTGGTTTCCCAGATTCAATTCTTCAGAATTTCTTAAAACTAAGAAGAGAGTGACAGGATTTAAAGCACCAAATAGCTAACTTAATACTACATCCACAAGGCGCAGCAACCACAACCACAACCATCATCCAAACACTTCCCTCAACTACTTGGAGATATCACAGATGAGAATTGTGGTTGCAATCTGGGAGAGGGAGGGGGGAGAAGAGGGAAGCAAAGCAACCATATTTAAGAGTCATGTCTTCAATTTCTACAAGAAGATACCTTCAGTGTTCTGAGCTGAATTAAGTGACCAAGAATACTCATTAGACGATTCAGTAACTCTTTTGACATTTTCCCTTGGCTTGCCTGTTGCAACCATTGGAAAGTAAACATTTTACATTTCTTTGCAGCCTCCATGTATAACTATCAAAAACAAGATAAGCAAAAGAGTACGCAATGAACAGTGTTTAAAAAGTTAAGAATTATAGTACTGCTAGTCTGGCAACTTTGGCAAGCTTCAGCTTTATTTCTGTAGGCAATCTTCTTTTAATTCCCTGGCCTGAAGTATCAGTCTCTTGATTCTCCATAGCAGGTGGCCTTGCTGTAATTTTTACACAGAGAAGAACATTTCAATTTGCAAGAAACTTGCACATATTATAGTCATTGGGAGTGTACATGTGACAAGTATTTTTGAGCTTACATTCTGCAACCATCTTCTCTAACTCCCTGATAGCCTTCTCTAGTATTGAACTTTTAGGCCTGACACTCGAACCATCCTTTCTGTGGACATGTGAAGTTTTCTGCAAAGTGTTACATTCAAAATCAAGACAAGCAACATGAACATGTTATCAAACTGACATACAAAATAGTTTCTGTGACAAGAAAGAAATGCAGTACATGATAAAAGCCTTTAACTACAATCTCTCTGGAACAAGAAACCATGTCAGCACACAGTAAGACTAAATGGTTCTAAAATAATTTGCACATGCATGCGAGCATTAGAGACTATTTTCCAACACTGCCTTCTCCTCTCCAAAAAAATAAAAAACTATAATTATTCCAAATATTTATCTCTGAAACTCATGGGGCACAGTTTAATACACCAGTGAAGATTCAAAGTTATATCTGCATGTAAGAGTTCAACGACTAAATTCACAGATACAACATCAGGATCTTCATTTCCAGATTTTGCAGAGTTGCAATGTATGGATATCTGAATCCATCTTAAAAATAGAGCTAAATGCTAATGCCAATATTACTAATTTTGGCTAAAAAATCTCAAAAGGAAAAGAAATTAAAAAATTAAAAAAAGTCAGCTTACTGCTGCTTGCGTGTAAATCTTGCCATCAGAAATATTAAGATTGAGATCAGGAAGTTCACGGACCCCATTCTTTTCTTTTGATCTAGCTGATGATTCAAGATCTTCAGCATTGTATACTGTTTTTGCAGTTTGCAACTTGGGTTGCACATAAGCACTTTTTTCATGAGACTTCTGATTTGAAGAATCAGAGAGTCCACTTGCATCTTTAGGTTTGCTAGTGAGGTTCTTAGGCTGGAGGCCTCCTGTCTTTGACTTTTCAATATCCTGTGGTTCTGCCAGGGATGCATAAGCATCACCATTTGAACCTCTCACTGACAAAGACGGATCCAACTTCATTTTAGTTTCTGCAGATTTCTTTTTGGAAGAATTTCCAGGTGAATTTGATTGACTCTGGAACTTCTCGTATTGGTCACTTATCATAGTCAAATTTTGAGACAGGTTTGAAGAGTTCTTTCCAGGAGGCGGTGCCAACTTCTCCACAGTTGACTTTCCCAGCTTTGCAGGTTTATTTGAAATGCGACCATCATCAGAGTCATTAGGTGCCTTTAATAAATCTTTTCTTTGCCTTTTCTTCGGTTTTTCATTTGGCACAACAGGAGGTTCATTTCTTGCAAAAAATGAAACAAAAGGAATCAGAAAAGAGAAAAGCAAGACACTTTCAAGATGAAGAAAGGAAAAAAAAAATATAAACATGAGTTCTCCCTAGATATAAATTACATAGAAAGCATTTTCAACCAAGTCCACAGATGAAGTTACAGAGTCAGCATTGCCAAGATACTGGTTAGCTTAAGCACCAGAAGACAGCACATGGTTAATAATCATTTTGCAGTTGACAGCATGAACTGTATAACTCTTACTCCTATCATAAAGGTCATCAACATGTGAAAGCCTGAAAAAGCTGAAAATCCTTTGAATGTGGAAGCTTTATGCACCAACAACGCTTATTTAAATTTTTTAATTCCACTACCCTGAAATCACTACAACACACCTAATTTGGATCTGGAGTATCTTGAACAAAGCACAGTCTAAGAACAGTTTGACAGGAGACCAGACTTTGTGCTAAAAACATCTAAAATAGCCCTGACATATTGAAGCTGCAGGATCTTCATATTCTCTTCAAGGGGTCAGCAATCTTGCATGTGAGAGGGTGTGAGAAATCTTCATCGCACAAGTTTTAGCACAATAAGGATTTTTCTGCATCAAAATCCAATTCAATTATGCCCCCGAACAAATCCATTTCTATATCCTTCAGTGCTATATAATACCTACTACCTCATTAGGTTATTACTGAGTAATTGAAGGAAGATAAAAAGGGGAGGCTTCTAAAAAAGGCAACTATACTGTCGCAGAGACCTCTCTACTCCATTGTTTGACTCCTGCATCATATGATGCTATCTACCACAATAATTCATTTGAAAAGAACATAAAAGATCCAGTTGCAGTGAGATTTTCTACCCCAATATTAAAGCACTTTTTTTTTTTTTGGGGGGGGGGGGGGTGTTGGGGGAAGCAAAGGCTAACCAACAGGAAATAAATGGATGGAGCTATTATTCATTAAAACAAATTTGTGGACATTGAAGTACAAGCTCTAAAAAGGTTCAGAGGTAACTCACATGCGTTCCAGCTTCCCCCTGTTAACAAAGAAGCCATCATGTTTTATTGCTGAATTATCAACTTCAAAGTATTCATCCTGCAGAAGAAATATTTTAACAAACAACGTAAGCCTCTTCATAGTCGAAAACCACTTTCACACAATGATAGTACTGGAAGACACAGCTGCACAAATACCGACAAAGAAATTCAAAGGATGCAAACTACAGTTAAAGGTACCAACCAGCTCAGCATCATCAATAAAAGAATCTTCTGTATCATACTGATCATCGTCAGGAACATCCATTAGATCCTCCTCGTCGCTGCTATCCTTACCCTGTGAAGGATTGAAGTCGTGTTAGCAAATGAAATGCCATTTACATTGACTATATCCTCACACACATCAATTAGGACTATGCAAGTTCAACTACAAGCAAAAAGGAAATAACACATGTGGAGCTAAGTATAGCATACCGTGTAAAGACGCTCAATCTTCTCGATTACCGCACTGAAACGATTTGGAGGAGGGTCATCATTCACTTCATTTTCAGTCACTGGTGCCTGAAACAAAATTATCTAACAATTAATCACTATAAAGAACTAATTCCAGGTACCAGCTAACTACAATTTATCCAAATACATTGCAAATTTAATTAGTAATTAAGATGAATAAACACACATAAGCAATGGCATAAACATGTATAGTTCTAAGTGATTGAGTATCGGAAATGGAAGGGAGCTTACGGGGGCAATTCGAGACTCGAGGTTAGGGTGAGCGTTAACGGGAGGCGGGTCTGGTGCGGGGGGTGCGGATCCACTATTGACCTTATTGGCGTCTTTCATAAGCTTTTTCCACGACACGAACGTTGTCTCTCCGGGTCGGAGCTCCACAGTGAATATTTGCCTGTCTCCTAATTTCACATACGACGGCGTTAACCTTGAAGATGACGATTCTCCTCCGCCACGGCTGCTCCCTTCCTCCATCGAGACAGTGCAAGGTCGGGTCAGAATTCTAGGGTATGGGAATTGAGTGGGAATCGGATAATTCAAGACTCGGGAAACATGGAAGAGGAAAAGAAACCCTAGGAGGAGATGTTTTAGGAAGAAGGAGGAGAATAGCTGGGCGGGATGCCGAAACGGTTTTGTGGGGTTTAACTGGAAAAGTGAAATATTTTCTGTTTTTGTAATTTTCTTGCGTTTTCTTTCCCGAGAAAAATCGGGGGAGGTAAAGGGCGGGTCATGGCCCGTTTTGACAATTTAGCCCGACCCGGTAATGATAAGAGGGCGGCTATTTGCCTTCAACTCTGACAAGTCCACTGCGATGAGTTGAAGCGGGCCACTCATCAACTGAAGTTCATGTTCAAAAGGCAAAACCTTAAACTTCCCCATTTTTATTTTTATTTTACAATTATTCAATTTTATCACTATGTTGTAATTTTCGTGAATTAGACCTCAGAGTTAAAAAAAATATTTGACGCGAAAGCAAGTTTAGGGAAATAAAAAAGCAAAGAAAGTTTGCTGTCGTGGTGTCTTTAGTGATTTGATTAAAACATCATTTTTCATTGCGTCATGCTAATTAAAATTTTTGAATTTTAAAAAAACAATTAAATTAATATTTTTTATTATTTTAATATACTGATATGAAAAATAAAAATATATATTATTTTAATATATTTTTAAATAAAAAATACTTTAAAAAATAATTTCTATAACACTAAAAAATAGACTCTAAATTATTTGTTGTGGTTTACTACAAGTTAGATTAAAATATTTTTAAACATAAAATAGAAATGAGATTAATTTATTAAAAAATATTAAAATAATTACATATTGTATCGACTCGAGTCAACTCAGGATACTTTATTAAACTTGTAATTCGGGTTATGTACTCCATTAAATTCAATAATTTTTTGTGATATAGTTATATAAAAAAATAAAAATAAAACTAATTTAAAACTAGATAAATATTGAATAATAAAATTAAATAATTAATTTAACAAAAAATTCAATATTAAAAGTTAAAATTAAAGAAAAAAAAGGCAAGTTAGTGTGCTTGTGGAATCAAAATTAAATTAATTGTTCATTAGATAATATGAAAGTAAGATTTATTTATAATTTATTTTTTATAATTCCTAAAAACTATTTAATCAGTCATTGTAGTATAAAAAATAATTAAATGAGGCCTTAATTAGTCTTTTTCCCTTGCATTTCATGTACTATATTTTAACATTATTTGTAGAAAAATAATTATATTTTAACACTTTGAATATATCTTTAATTATTAATTTGGTTGCACATATATATTAAATTGTATATTTTGTTATAGCTATTTTTTTTAAGAAAAACCAAAATATTTTTTTAGTAACAATTCAAATATCTAATGAAATAAAATTAGAAAATAATTCTTTTAAACTTTTTCACCATTATATATTCACATGACACCTGATTTTTTAATTCTCTTTGATTTTTTTTATACATTGACTTTATTTTTTGGAGTTTTATATTTTTTTTCTTTTGTAAAGGAAAAAAAAGTAATAAATAACACATCATCTATTATATTTAGCTAGAGAATGCTAATCTCTTTCGAATCATAAGATTTAATAAAAACCCTTTTTCAAATGAGATGTAAATCCGATAAGGAGGATCGGAGATAAAACTAGATTATTTATATATAAAAAACCATATAGAACTAGATCAAGATATATTAATCATAACTTTGAAATATGAACATTATACCTAAAAAAGGATGATGATCACTTGATGGGTATAAACTTATTTAAAATTATATTGATTGAAATAAATTTATACTTAATGGGCCTTTATAGAATCGCATTGATATATCTTAAATTAACTCGTAATGTCAAAGAAGAGTATCTCAAAAACAAAAACACAATAATAAATCCATGCACACATCAACATGAGCATAAAAAATTAAATTCAAATAACAATTAAATATTTACAACAAATTCAAAAAATAACATTGATGTTTTATAAAATATTAATGAGTGAGTAAAAAACTTTGCATGGTACACTATTTTATTATATTTAAAACATTTTTCAAGATATCATATTTTTCCTTGCAAATTTTTATTTTACAAATTAAAAAATTATAATAATATTTTTTATATATGGATATGTGAAAATATGGAGAATATACTATAATGATAAAATAGGCTAGAAAAGTTATTTTTACCTATAAAATGTGCTGAAAAGTAGTTGAAACAGTGGCAACACGTGGCTTGCATGCCTTGATGTATGGACATGATTGTGATGTGTGGATTCATGTGCCAATAAAGGTTGGGCAAGTAGCAAGCTAGATTGGGTGCACCTTCTTCTCCTTTTCCTTTCTACACTAACGATGAAGTCCACTATCACCCAAGAAGAGAGATTGGTGAAGGGAATGTTTGATTTTTTTTTGTTTTCTTCTTTATCGCTGCTAATGATGCCATTTTTGTTTAGTGATGGCAGTGTTGTTGGGTGTGTTTTAGTGAAGGGAAGAAAATTGTTGATGATGTGAGAAATGAAAGACTCCCGGGTTGGGAAGGAGAGAGACTTCTACAGTGACGTACTACCAGGATTTTTAAATTTATCGATGGAATATTTTGTCGGTATTTATACTCTCAGTCCGTTGGCATGAAATTTATTGATGGGCTCATGAACAAAAATGCTTCATCAGAAAAACTATCATCAGTGAGTGTGGTTTGTTGTTGAGTTTGTCGGTAATAAAATTATTGATGGATTTATTGACGAAAAAAATGCATAAAACAATTATCCTCTTTAGTCCGTTGGTATTTTCATCAATGAATATGACATATCACCGACAAAAACGCCATATGTAATTCTATCGGTAATTTTTTTATTCGTCAATATTTTCCTCGATGAATTTGACATATAACTAACAAAAAAAACTGTATATAATTCCGTCAGTAATTAAACAGTGGTAGTGGCAATTGTAATAATTATTTTTCAACTCTCTGGAATATACCAATAGACCTAGTCCATTGTTAACACCGCTAGTAATTATTTAAAAATATTAAAAAAAACTACTAAACAGAAGTATAAAATAATTAAAATAAATTAATATAAAAATCAAATATTTATTACAAATTTAAACATTTATAAGTCTAGATAAAATTAATTTAGAATAGAGGCCGGTGGAAAAGGAGGAAGCAGGTCTTCATTGGGACCATGAGACCAATCAGGAGGAGCACATGTACCACCTATTTGTGATTTCAACTCTATATACAATCGGCGAAGATCAAGCATCTCAACAGTGAGTCGTTTTGTTTGAGCAGCAATATGGGCCGCATGAGCTTCAACTCGTTGGTTTAAAACCATCTCAAACTCTGGAGTTTGAGTGCTCAAAACTAATTGCGAGTATCCAATAGTTGAAACACTATGATTCGTCCGTAAGTCCTCAGTAGTAGTATTAGAAATACTGTACCCCTGATTTCTATCGGGTCTGAACGATCTTGCTTCCAACCACAAATCCGGATCGAGATCCTGACGGGTCGAAGAATCATCCCCATATCTCTCATTCAACCAAATGTTATATGTATCTTGAAAAAAAAGTCAGCAAACTTGTTTACTTCGATAAATTCAATTTTTTTTTTATGATAGAAAAATACCTTGTTTAGAACGAAAAATTTCAAATCCTAGAAAATACTTTTACCCTCTAAATCCTTCATATCAAATTTAGAATTAGAAGTCAAATAATTCTTCAAATTTTCCATCTCATCTACATCATTATTATTTATGATAATCATATCATTTACATAAATAATGTGTTGTTAATTTGTCATTCTGCCTTTTATGAAATAGTATATGATAAGCATTACTTTGCTCATATCTAATTTTTTTCATGACAAGTTGAAATCTACCAAACCAGATCCTGTTCGAGATCAGAAAATTAAGCGCCTTAATTTTTCAGCTTGCAGACATGCTTAGATCCATTATTGGTTAGATGGATTCGATCCATTATTAGTATCTAGGCATAAGATCAGCTCGGATATAAGTAGAACGACGTCGAGTAACACTTGCCTGTATCCAAACGAAGCGTACAGCCATGGAGAAAATATGTAGCCACCTGATCAAGGCAGCAGGGAAGCTATCCATGCATCTGCTTTATTCTAGCAACCATAGTCTCATGAGAGCATTACAAGTGTGTTATTTAGCTAAGTAAAAAACTAATTAATAATCCAAATCAAAGAAATATTGAGGATAATCATACCAACATGTTAGTCCTAATCACAAAGTTGCGTTGGTTTTGAAAACCTATGCACAACAACATGGTAGTCAGAACATAAGTGTTATAAATATGCAAGGCAAAAAAGAAAGAAAAAGCCCCTTCATACAAACACCGACTAATTGGAGGATCGAAAAAGTCCTCATGAATTTATGTTCGTGAACATAAATCTTTTATTATGCACTGTAAGTGTATATTTATGTCAATTTGTATGTAAATTGAAACAAGATTTTTATGGAACAATTTTAAAAATCCACCGGTATCATACTAATAGTGGTCCTCCAATTTCACATTGTAATTATATACATGCTAGGCTTGAGCATGCACTATGCTGCGGGTCTCGTATTGTTTTCATGAAAAATAATGTCTAAATCACTCAAACGCATTTTAAGAAAATAAGAGAAATTAACAATTCGAGTTATAACACCAACTGAGATTAAAGAGTTGGTTTTATTTTAATTAGACGGTAAAAGAAAAGACAATGATATTAATCTGAATTTTTTTTTCAAAAAATATCATGAAGCCTTGAAAAAAACAATGGGAGCATGAAATTGGATTAAAAAAAATGGACCGAGTCAACATACATAGGGAATAAAAACTAACTACACAAAAAGATCTAAAATAAAAAATAGTAATTAAAAGAATAAGGGTGAAAATCAAAATAAATTAGAGAGCAACTCAATTTTTTTTTATTAGAGGGTTTAATTGAAAAAAATAACTCAAGCTAGAAGAAATAAAAGAATGGGGGAAAATAAAAAAACATAACTCACCAGATTAAAAGGGAAGATAAAAAACCAATAAAACTTTTATAAAATGATTAAAGAAAAAATAAGAAATCCAAAGAATAAGGACCCAATAAAAAAAAAGAAATACAAGAAAAATTAAAATTGAAAGACTAAATCAAAATGGAATAATACTTATTCAAAAGGACAACATACAAAAAAAAAAGAATTATAAGAAAAAATGACAAAAATTTTCATTGTGAGGGTTGAATTGAAGAGAAAAATAACTAATATACCAAAACACATTATTCCAAGGTCATTTTGATGATGATGATTATTATTATTATTATTATTATTATTATTACAATTATTGTTATCACCACCACCATCACCACTACTACTATTATTATTGTGTACTATCATTAATTAACACAGTTACAATCATAATAAATTATTATTATTGCTACTATTATTACTATTATTATCACTATATATTAGCATCATCATCATCATCACTATTACTACTACTACTATTACTACTATCATTATCATTACTATTATTATTATCAGTATTGCTGTCATTATTATTGTTGTTGAAAAAACAAAAACCATAAATTTGATTTGAAGGATAAAATTGAAAACCATAAAAAAAATTGACAAAAAAGCCAAGGAAAAAAACCAAGAAATCAAAAGAAAACGAACTGAATTGAAATCTTTATTATTATTGAAAAAAAAAATCATAAAATTGACTTGAAGGATAAAATTGAAAGCATAAAAACTTTAACAAAAGAGAAAAGAAACAAAATAAGAAATCAAAAGTAAAAGGATCGAACTGAAAAATATTATATATACAAATTAGAATTGAAGGATTAAATTGACAAATAATAAAAATTTAACATAAGGAAAAAGACAAAAATAAACAATCAAAAGTAAAAGAACTAAATCTAAAAAAAATAATAAAAATAAGGGCTAGAGTGTATCTCTCCGTGTAAGAGAGAGAAATGAAGGTGGAAAAAAACAAAGGGAAACCTATGATAAAGCAGTCAGTCACCTTTAGATGACACACGCCAGTCATAAAGAAAGAGGACATGGTGGAGAACAAAATGAGATGGTGGGAGAAAATTTTCAACCGTCAGGAGGCGTTGCACGCGCCGCCTGAAGTGTGTGGTGCTTCCCACGCGTCAACAACTTTTTGAATAAAAAAATATTAATTAAATGTTAAACTGCTTCATCATCCATGATCAACCTAGTAATTACAAAAAAAAAAAACACCTTGAGGAAAATACACCAATACCCATGTATATGGTTGATTTTTTTTAGTTCAAGGACAATTGTGTAATTGTACTATACAATTAAAAGAAAAATACGTCCTAAAACACTATTGTCTAACAATGTTAGTTTTTTTTTTTTAATTTTAGGGGTATTCTAGTTATTTTACTGTACATTAAAAGATGATTAGACAAAAACACTTCTAAACAAATCTATAATAACAAATAAACTATGTAAAAGATCAAAATACCTTTAAATCAAATACAATAAATATTTTTTTTCTCAAAACTATAGATATCACTCCACTATTTTAGTGAATAGGATAAAGGGAATTCACCCTCTCTTTTTTTTAAGTATATTTGTTATATATATAAAAGAAAATAAAAGAAAATGACAATAAACTTTAATTCTTTTAAATTCCTGAAAGGCACCTCTATAGTCCGATGGCTCAAAAGTAAAGAGACGCAACCTGCAGCGTGTTCGATTTATTTCGTGTACAAAATGTGAAAGTTCACTCACAGCCTTGGAGCCTGAAATCCATTAATTTTCATCTGCAATGGGGCACGTAAGAAAGCTTCGAAACCCTTAATTTTTGCCATATTCCTTATCTCGTGGCATGAAATCTATGGAGGAGAGACCCTGTGAATGAATTTTCCGATTTGATGGTTAAGGTTTGATTATTTAACAGCTACTGCGTATTTTCATCACTCAAACCCTAGACATGACCATCACATACCTCAAGGCCCTCAACTTGCCTTTTTTTTTT
>Ga0307518_10001778_pt1 | contig 15943 bp, 14 predicted proteins | sample 25_EM_MG_FD_203889 | JGI IMG/M metagenome (GOLD analysis project Ga0307518, IMG submission 203889) | Populus trichocarpa ectomycorrhiza microbial communities from riparian zone in the Pacific Northwest, United States - 25_EM | ecosystem: Host-associated > Plants > Roots > Unclassified | place...
CCTCTGACACGTCCTAGACTTGGAATTCTGACGCACTTCCACATATATACAGCATAACATAGTATACGCATGAAGATCTCCCGAGGACCCACGAATATCTACATTCTTTGTACCACAACCGGTAATAGCTGTCTATTGGGTAAGTGTAACACTGATTGCGAGCAAGTACTGCCAGAGTGAATAAAAACAAGCAAATAAATTTACAGAACCATTAAACTGTGGGCTGGCTATTATGAGCCACATTCGGCTATGCAAATGTTACTATTGACGAGAAATAAAATCAGCAGCAGTCCAGTTATATCACCCTTGGTAGGCAAAGGAAACAGCCCCATAAAGACCGTCCTCGCGTCCAAACATTCCCGAACCATGCAGCACCTGCCATGACGGCCATCAGCCACTGCTCCACATACCAGGAAGTGGGTAACGGAACATACCTCCATTTTTCGTGCATGCCAACCTATTCCACTATTCACATTACCGTTGGCATCCGCCAAACGATTCATTTCAACACGTAAGGGGTGGTCACAGGACAGGCCCCGCACAAGTTCGCCGTCGACCCAGCCACTCGCAGTATCGACGTACCAGCCTCTACCACCCTTGCTACGGATGATGCGCCAGGTGCCTGCACCAGCGCCCAGGCTCACAAGTGCTGACATCGACAACTCCATTACGCGCAGACGAGTGGGAGCTTGCTGCGAAACAGGCTGTGCAGCGAGAATGGACGTGCGAGGTGGGGTGCACAACGGGGAAATAATCTTCGTGTGTAGAGCGAGTGAGGTCTGTCGCGCACTGCCCCTGGGAGCTTGAAAGGCTGCGCCCGTTCTGCTCCACTCGAGATCAGGGGATGTGGATACAAGGGTAAGGACTTCAACGTTATAGGCCATCATTTCGATGAACTGGGTGACGACGTCCAGCTCCAGGTTGTCAATGTAGGAGAGGCCTAATGACCGTAGCTTCAACTGCGGCCTGCACTGGTCCAACAACTCGCGGGTTACTGGGGAACTCGACAGGTCCAAGTATGTGAGTTCCCCGCTAATGAAGCAGGGTGCGAGCGTAAATATTTCTTCAAGATCGTCGGCAGATAGGGGAGAAGGGAACGTCTGGTCGCCGTAAAGTGACAGCTCCTGGATTTGAGCTGCAGCAGGTGCGTGTATGAGGAATGACTTGATGCTTTCTCCAGTCAGGCGTATGCAACGCGCAAGTGATAGGGAGCGAAGCCTTATGGTGGAACCGCCAAGTGCAGTGAGCAAATCTGGTGTCACGCGTGTAGCAGAAAGGTCCAGGTGCGTAAGAGATGGGAAAGCAAGCACGAACGGGTTGAGAACATGGGGTTGAATGGATTTGACGCCACGGAGACACAAACGCCGCAAACTAGGGAGCGTCAGTGGATCTTCGTCCGCAAAGCGAACTGCACGCTTTGAACGGGGGCGCCTCTCAGCTCCACGGCTTTCGTCCTCGCTCCCACTCGAGTCGCTGGCTGCCGGCGACAAATGCGTATTGACGAACTCTGTGAGAGCGCCTACAAACACGGCACTAACACAACCAGTAAAGTCTGCAGATTCAAGCTCCTTGCAGTCTCGTCTTCTCTCATGGTCGTCCTCGTCAGAGCCGTCGATCACCAATAGACCACGCCCGCGAGAGGGGCGTCCTCGGATGCGCGAAGACACGCCACGGAGGAATAGTTCGTTCAAGACAGGTAAGGTCAAGGCGCTGTCCATATATTCCGTCGCGCCAAATGCAGCAAGGTTTGGCATTTCCTGAAAAAGGAGTTCATTTCAAACTTTTCGATGAGTGCCAAGTCCAAGAATTACCTTGAGAAGCGCCTCGACACGTTCTCCAGTCACGAAGCGACTGTTCACGCCTTCTTCGACTGACCGACGCATCCCGATAGTTCGGAAATGATTAAAGTCAATATGCTGTACAAACCGACCTGGCCGGGGATCATGCGCTCTCGGAACTAGGACAGCTGTCAGGGACGGGGATGTAACGTGACCCGGCTAAAGAACGAACCGTATAACCCAAACTCATTGCGATCGGCGAATTCTTGAGCAGCATCGATTATGCTGCGCATTATTTTCCATCGGGGAGGGCTCTGACTCTTGGCCCTCAGACGTCTAGGACTCGGGTCACGCGACGCAGGTGGAGACAGCATCTCCGGAGGAACCGAGCCATCTGGACCAACCAGCGTTTCCATAATGGATTCCTTCCACTTTCGAAGAGTCTCTTCGTCTGACAAGGCTCCGGCTATTGAGGTAGTTGCCAAGGCTGCCTCTGCGACAGCTTGGATAGATTTTTCGACGGCGAGTGCGGTCTTCTCCACACTTTGCTCATCTTCACCGCCAGTGATTTCGTCTACCAGGGCCAGCCAGCTACGAGGAAGACGGATCTCTAACCTTCGCCAGAGCCAGGGCTTCGCTGCCTCATACCAAGCATGGTTGACGAGACAAAGGCTGGAAAGTGTGTTGCGGACTACGGGTTCTGGCCAGTGACCGGGGGGAGTAGATGATGGGAGCGCGGTTGGTATCCTGTGCCCGTCCAAGGGTAGAGGATCTAAAGAGCTTGTGGCAGCGGGGACCCCTGCAGCGTATATATGAGAGCATATGATGAAGAGAAGCTCGGGAGGGTACTGTAGCACGGTAGACATAGCGAGGTGAATGCCAGGCGATCGAGAGTCACGGTAGTGAGACAGAGAGGATGGCCGAGCACTTATATACGGTCGGCACTTGGCTTGTTACATCATGAGCCGGTCGGTTGTTCCGATGTGTTACATAATCTGGGGGTAAAATTGTGGGGAACAGTCGCAAACAGACTTGTCATGATTCCATTCAGGATGGGTTTGTCTCGCAGATCCCAGGAATGCTAGGGAAGAAAGAATGTGCCAATGGTACAAGATACCTTCCTGAATTTGTTTTTGTACCAAGACAACATTTGTCTTCGCGTATCAGTTACTAGGCGTACGTGGTTCTCCCGGGCATCGCCATCTGGCACAACTTGCGGGTCATCCACCATCAGGTGACACGTCTCCTTGGTCTAGAACCACTTTCAATTGGACGCACCAAGCCTGAATGTAAGCCACTTAGAACGTGCCCTGCGAAAATACAAGTCTACTTAACACACGTTTGAACACGGGCAGCTCGTGACCCCGACATATGTACTAAGTGCCTGGGATTATAGCCATATATCTCTTCCATAACCTCACCGTCATCAGTGAGGGAACGTGCGGTGCAAATTGCGCAAATTGGCACCATACATAGAATGAGGGTAATATTTACCCTCGTGTATGGGACCTTCCCCATACATCTCTCTGGGGATATCGCGTCTTCAGCGCCCCAGAATCTGTTGTTGATTGGGAATGAATACCATTACCCCCACCGCGGAAGGTGGGCGGAAGCAATCGGATTTGAGGGTGGCAGGTTCGTCATAGCGTGGATAATCAGTCGTGCATCCCGAGGGAGAAAGTCTATAGTTAAACAGGGTCAAAAAGGACAGAGCATGAGCAGATATGGAAAAAAAAAAAGAAGTATGATCATACCATTCATACTATCGATCGTCCTTATAAGATGTCATAAATTGCTATCATGACTGTCATGGGCGGTCACAGCTCTATCCAAGCATAGTCTTCGGCGGAGCCATACCCAAAAATGCTGTATCCTTATGTCTGATCCTTCGTCCGAGGAACGGTGCAGCAGAGAATCCACGGGTGGTATCAAGAACTTAGACATATTCAAATACAAAACCCTGGGCTTCCTGGACACTGTACCTGCGGGTTTGCGTTTACTTTGGTGCCATAACCATGGTGATTTCGGGCCCAGTACTCACTGCTTCTGGTTTGGGTATTTCAAGTTCACAGGAACTGGCATGTCAAAATCGTAGCAGCACGACCAATAATCAGGCTATCATGACGTGCACAGAGTGAATTACCCAAACACAACGTGTACATATTCAAGGCTTGACGTAGAAGTCATAATGGCGGAGCATCCATATGAGAGATACCGCTATCAATGAAGTTCAGTAACGCCGAGAATAGAACAGATGCGACTCAACTGGATACGATCACAGGGCTGATCGCTGCTGAATTGAGGCTGGCGGTTCGGAAAATCAATATCTCAGATGAAAAGTGGCCAAAAGCAATGAGGTATGTGAATAGAGCCATGTCATAAATCCTACAACCGGTTGGTAAGTTCTGGGAGTGCACGTTGCGACTCAATACATACGTCTTATCGTGGATGTGGTACGCGGCATATCCACGAACGATTGCCGCGGTAAGGGTCCACACGGCAAAAGTCCGCGCTTGGAGAGCTGTGACTGGATAGACGCGTCAGCAAATGCTCCTTTCCGAGAACAGAAGACCTTTACCAGAGTTTGATGGGACTCGCAAATAGAGTCTGCGTGTCAACTTCAACGTGGCGAAGTTCTGTACGGTATTGAATAGAGCCATGGCCGTGACCAAGAGCTGCCATTTTGGCAACAGACCGTCTTCCTTTGGTAGAACTACGCAACGCTAAGTTGGGTGGTTAGGCTGAACATGTGTTCTACTTACGACTGACGACTGCCTGGATGTCCATGATGGTTGCAAGGTGAGAAACAGGCGTAGACGCCAGACAGCTTCGGTTCCCTCACGTGCGTGTTTTTACGTGAAGAGAGACCATAAACAGATTTTCCCATTTTCCATAGGAACACCGTTTGTTTTGTTGCAAGTTTGCAGCTGCACGTAGAAGCTAGTTGGGCCCTGGAAACCCATGCACCAGCGGGGACTCTCATGCCAGATCCCTCGACCGCCATATTGCCGGGAACATCGCGCTCAAACTCGCTGGCGAGCACCGCCAGTACCAGTGGTGCCAGTTTGAGCCGTCGCTCGCGAATAGTACGAAAACGAACGCGACCGATGGGGGCTGCGCGACCAGAGGCCGAATTCGAGAACGACAATGTTCTGGACATCTCTGCTTCGTACAGTGAAGAGCCGGTCTCTACCACGGAAAAACCAAACCTCCACGCTAACGATGTTCCTCCGAACGGAGACAGTGCGAACGGAGACATAGGCAGTCCAACGGGCAAAGACAACGCAGTGATCCGGCGTGGCGCTCAATCACACGCAGAGCGAAAGGCAGAGACGATCACGACTGCTATAGCGACTGTGGTAAGTGTGCGTCGTCTATTCTCGAATCAGCCTTATTGACTGCGACGGATCAGCCCAAGGGGAAGGCACGACATTCGACGCTGCCCCGTCTGACGTCGCCCCCGTCTTCTTTCCGTCCTACCCCCATGGATGGCGATGCCATGAGAAGCAGCGTGCGGGACTCGCTGCTCACACAACAGTCGTCAACCTCTTCTTCGGTTTATCCGCTCAGCACCTCAACGGACACAGAGTCTCCCCCTTCCCCGGTGTCCCCAGTCGAACAGGATTTCTGTGTGGCTATCTCTGCGGTTCACTTGGACGGCCCCAAGTTCGATGCAGACGACGTCGCATATCGTCTCCGTCTGCTAATGAAGAACAGCTACTTTCTTCCTCCTGCGCATTCTAAACCGACGCCTTCTGATTTCCCTCCGGTTGTCAGTCCCACGAAGAAGATGCCCGCACCCTTTTTGGACTTGTTTCGCGTGGGTAGAGCTAGATCGAAGCCGTCTAGCCCAGAAGCAGTGGCTCCAGTAGTGAGGGTAACGTCGGACTCTACGACTGCATCTGGTCACATTTCTCGCGACCATGGGCGGTCGACTGCCCAACCGTTTCGTCCCTCACCAGTCAGTCAACATATGGCGAGCATGACGAGGGTAGTCGTGGTTCGGGAGAAGGTGGATGACTTGGATGCCGCCACGAAGCAGGCAGAGGTGGATCTGAAGGCGCATGAGTTAATGGAGAATGCACCTCGCAGAATCAAATTGGAAGTCTTTGCTGGCATTGTCGATCCTACGGATGAAGTTGATGTTCCACTGCCTTCGCCAAACTACCCTTTCACTTTGCAGGCCTCCGCGCTCCACGGATTGGGCATAGAAGACTCGGTCGGAGCTGCTGTACTGGCAGAGCGCTTGCCTCCCCCTGGAAGTCCAGGTCTATCTACCTTGGACCCCAGAGAGGATGCTTGGAGGAAAGCACTTCTCCACGAAGCTGTCGGGCACTCCCTCAATAACTCTGCTGTATCGCTTTCCCCTGGTCAGTCGACGCCTTCGAGGTCTCCACGTTGTCCTAGGTCGACCGATTCTATGAATGCTCGCGCGATCCAGCACCAGAGGAACATGCTAGATCAGAAAATTATAAGTCATCCGATCATTGATCCCTCCGACGACACCGATCTACCGTCCACACCTACTCCTGCGCCTCCTGCTAATCCCTCTGGTCCCCCTGCCACTCTTACCCCCGCTTTGATGCCCGATATCCATAGGTTGTCCAACTATGCCCCTCTCCGTGCAGAAACACCCGTCCCCCACACACCGCTTTCTCCGCCACCTCGTCGACCCCTTGGTAATCCCCAGTATTCGCGGTCGCAAACAGACTTGACATCCGCGAAACGGACACCAGGGAAGCAGTCTCGGTCTGCTTTGCGGAAGTCGATATCGTCACCCATGCTTTCCGATGCATATGATTTGAGGACCGCAGGTATGACCACGCCGACCAAGACGCCTCCCCCTGTCCCATCCCTCAGCTTATCACCTGAACCGTCATCGGCGCATCGGATGAGCAGAATGACAAATATGTCGCGATATACGAGTAGTGATCAGGGTGAGACCGCTCATAACCAGCAATCGTCGCGACCGTCCCTCGTTTTGTCTGTGCAAAGTATTGATGGTGGACTATCTCTATCCGACTACTCACAGCCCTCACCTACTGTATCTGCATTCCGCGACCGGTGGTCGGACGGGTACTATTCTGCCCACTCACAACTTGTGCTAGCAGAACCTTTACGACCACCCCAGGATACCTCTATGTCGCCCGTGAGCCACATGGCACGTGTTTCCGCGATGTCGCCCCCGCCTCGATCGTCTTCGTCGGTTGCAGGCATTGCCCTTTTCCCAGCTCCCCGTCCAGGTTACCTCCCTTTACAGTCTACTCCTTCACGCCCAGTGCAACTTTGTCGATCATCCTCGGAACTCAGCCGAGGCACCTTCCGCTCCTTTGCATCAGCCTCCGCAGTACAACAAACACAGTTAGCTTCTACTCTCAACGTCAATCCTTCAGTAATCAGTTTCCACTCTGCCCTCCACTCCGCGCCACCTCCTTCGTCCACCGCTGAATTCTTCGATCATATACAAGGCCACCCTGCCATGGACGGTCACTACGATTCCGAAGACAGTGCTAGTGAAGGGGATCCAGAAATCACTGCCGGCTATGCATCACCTCAACAGCAGCAACAGCAGTGTCCGCTGACGCCACTAGGCAATATCTCTACCCCAGACCTCCGCGGTGCCACTGTGCCATATTATCCTACTGGTATTACTAAAGACCGTAAGAAGCCCGTGGGCAACGTCCCGACCATGGGCCCCTACTTCACCAATATCAAGACGTCTCCACACTCCCTCACGCAGCTGTCGCTGGCGCAGCACTCCAGAGAGCATCTGGTAGATGACGAGGACGAGGACGAGTCATCATCCACTGCCCCAGCGACTGGAGAGGATCATGTCCGTCGATGGCAGAGGGATCAATTAGCTTTGGAAGAATCGTCCAAGAAGTTGGACGGGATGGTTATGCAACACATGCAGGCGGAGCGTGATAGGATGAAGAGGATTGCCCAGACTTCAAAAGTATCCCAGTCATGAAGTTTTCTTTTTTTTATTTACCTTAGCAAGTGCTTTTTTGTTTTTCCGTTTTCTCATTCCATGCATATATCCGTCATCACTGTTTTTCGCTTTCATTGTACGTTGGGTTGTACATGATTATATACCTCTAACTTGGTTTAGACAGTGGAACGATTTCTCTGCGGATTTCTATACAACTGAAAGCCCCTATCATGGCACGTGCCACCCGTTCTGACTCCGCTTATTCGCTCGCGCAGTTCCTGTACTTGCGAAGACCTTGTTCAGCGTCCTCAACTTTAGGTGAACGACATCATGGAGAACAGCGACGCATTCAGGCATTCCTACTCCTGGCACCAGGTGTGTATCTCAGGTGTCGCCCGTCGTCGCAGTAGGATAGTTCAGCTAATGGGATGATTCATTTCCAGTCTCATGATCAGGTAAACCACATGCAGAACTCGACATTGGCATTCCAACATTTGTTTTATCTCTAGGCCACAGTGCTCTTACTTGTTCCCTATGAGACTTCGAGGGACGACGTTGTTGTAGGTCACAGCAAACCTCGTATAGGAGGTCTGTTCTAGAGACTGCATTTCCACAGGTTGTGATAGAACGGAACCACTTGTTGGCAGGAGTCAAGGGCCAGCATCCCGTCGTAAAGGTATCTATTGCACGTATTGAGAAGTTGATGATCCTTTTGATTGGAACACCCACGCAGGGACGATTGTATGGCAATGTCGACGTTGCCAACTCAGCCTGGCAGCTCGAGCCGCGGACATCACGACCGTCCGCCCGAGAACGAACGACTTCGACCATATCGACCACGTCTACTCACTCATCGTATGCTTTTGTATCTGACCCGGAGATATCCAGCAGCTTCGCCGCGTCCCTCGAGAGTGCTCAAACATCGGACGCCGAGGAGCCAATTACGCTATCCCCCGCACTGTCTTCGCCTATCTCGTCTGATGAACAGCCCGGATATCCTCGGCGTTCTGTCCACGTAGCATCTAGCCATGTCTCCCCCGCGATCCAGCCTCATGCACTGTCCTCATTTTCATCCTTGGAGTCGTTGCATTCCCCTGCGGGGAGATTGTTGACTCTCCACCTGGAGAAAGACAAGTCTGTCATATGGCCTTCGCTCATTGTTGGTCCGGTTCCCCAAGAGCTGTCTCCCCCGGCACCGCTCCCGATGTTGTATGACCCTGAGCTCGAGGTGAAATACAACATGGATCCCACCAGTCTTGTCCTCTTTGCTATCGAACTCCTCGATATCAGGAAGGACAAAGATGAGGCATTTGAATGTTTTGTGTATGTACCCCTGTAGGGACTCGATGACCGTTCGCCGACTGACGTCTTCTGGCCAGGCGGGCATGGCACCAAGCGCACCTTCCCACTGCGACCATGAAACTGGTGACAAACTACTTACCTCTCCAGACTGCTTCGAGCGCTTTGAAAGAAGCTGAGGAGAACACACGCGGGACCCTCTCCTACCATGTGCAGTGCATCGGTGGCATCGGTGGATTAGCTCAACTTTTCCACGAAGCCGGGCTTCTCCATCTCGAAGGAGCCGCTAACGTCCTGCTCTCTGCATCGTATTCGACCTTGTCCTCTATTCGTGTGCCTCCGCAACCCCAGCTAGAGAACGGTGGGGAAGCGTGGAAGCGGGACAGGGATGCAGCGAGTCGTTATTTCGATCGTGCTCGGGCGTTGAACCCCAATCTCGACATACCTGTGATTTCAGACGAAGACAGCGGTCAAGCCGGACCACCAGAACTTGAAATGCCCTCCTTAGAAATTCACCCTCCTGCGCCGGAGAGTGTCTACTCTGGCGAGGACTCTCTGTACTCGGAGCAAGAGATTGTCATTCGACGACGAAGGCCACAACAGAAGAAGGACGAAGTAATTTTTATCGACGATGTCAAGGGGAGAGATGACATTGATAATGCTTGGTATTTATACGTTCCCAGTCTCGTGGGTGCCGGAACGGCATTGTTGGTGGTTGGTGTCATTGGAGCTCTTAGCTTTTCTTCCTGGAGGCGGAACCAGGGGTCTTGATTTTCTTGCTGGATAATTATGACTTGTCGACTTTAAACCCTATATGCCCTTTGTATTACTCATATCTTCTGCTTTCTTCATGCTGTCTGTGTGCTCATTTGCATTCATCTAGTCCTGTTCCAGATGCCCTTGCAATTACTTTGGTTCTACGTAGACTCACAAAGCCAGATTAGAGAGAATTTTATACCGCTACAAGCAAACACTGGTAATGCTAAGATGCGGTGCCGAACGACCGTAAGAATAAGATACGATTGGAGAGTTGGATCACTAGAGACCGGTTCTGCCATAATAACCAGGCCATTTCCACGCTTGAGGTTATCCAGCAACCACCAAAATGCATCGAACTCCCTGGACAAAGTCTAGTTCGCTTATCTCAGATCGTCTCTCGCGACAGTCTTCTCCAGCCCCTGCAAAACAGCAGGCCAAGGGAAAAGGAAAGGCCGAGAGTCCCAAAAGCAGGGCCATCATTGAAATCGAGACCCTGCTTCATAGCGCAGAAAATGCGTCTGGAAGAGAAAAGGACTCGAAAGGCGGCTGTTTTTGTCAAGGTAATGTCCCCGCCCCTCTGTGTCCTATCCTCTTCGTCCTTACCCGCCTAGTGACACCTTAACCGTTTAGCCAGGGAACACGACTTATCTACCTACACGCCCATTTGTTATGGCTGTGGGCTCATCCTCTGCAAACTTAATCCGCCCCACTGTGCATGCCCACACTGCGGCGAGGTCCTCCTCGACAACATCCAGCGCCCTGTGCTGGTCGCTCAGCTGCAGGAAGAGCTCAGGAGGCAGACCTTCAAAGAAGAGGAGCAGCGCCAGCGAGCGATCGAAGAGGCGCAGAAAGCAGCGGGTGCCTTCCCTATGCTTCCCAGCTCTGTTACAACTCGCCAATACACTAAGGTCGCGTCCGCTGCCCCGCCGCAAAGCCACAAAGTAATGTCATTAAACTCCGCCACGAAAAAAGTTACCGTGTCGTCATACACAACCACCCCAGTTTCTTCACGTCCTCCATCCCCATCCCCGGGGGATGACGCTTTAAAAGAACCGCCCAGAGTGCCTCCGCCCGATAAGGATATCAGCTATGTCAAGCAGCAGCCACCAGACCCCGCACATCCATGGAGAAATGTGCAGTTTCCTGACCTGCGATATGTCCCCTTACCTCGCGATGATGGACCAAAGCGCCCGCGGAACAAACAGCAAAACAAAGGTCGTGGTAAAAAGCCCGCGGCCGGTGGTAGTTCGCAGCAACACGATGAGCGATAGATTTAGAACGGTGCCACGTAGTAGATATGCTACAAATATTGTTACAACAGTGAACGAACGAACAGACAACAGATCAGTGGAGAATAGAATACGCAATGTAAACAATAGATCGTCATGAAAGCAAACTTAAATAGCAAACTATATCCGTGCGTCATCCCTGGTCCGTAGATGACCCAGAGAGCGGTATTTGCCGCTGTAGATTTTCGACGCCAGTTCGCAGCTGTGCCAGTACACATTCTTTCCTCATCAAATTGTCCCTGGCTGTCATCAAGGCATCTTGTACTCGCTGCAAATCACGTTGGGCAGGACTATGTAAGGAACCTGGGAACGAGGCAGGAGGTGAAGATGTTCGTTTAGGAGAGAAAGGTAATGGGATGAGAGAAGGGTCAACAGGTTCAGGTGGAGTTTGAGGGTCTGGGGGAGGGAAAATGGTAGTAGGTTCAAGGGGTGTCGCGAGCTCCATGCTCTCGTCTGCATTGCTAACATCAAAGAGTCCGTGATGGTACGACTGTAATGGAATGTGAGTTTGGTGCTGTCTAATGGTTCAACAGGGTGACTAACGGGAGACAGTTGCCTGAGTCTCAACCGGAGAGTTTCGATCTCTCTCAGAAGCTCCTCTTCGCGAGCTTTTGCAGAGCTTTGTGTCCTATACACTTCCTGTTGCAAGTAGTGAACCTGCGCGGAAAGCCTGCTTTTCTATCAGAACAACGCAGCACATTCCCAAAACTAAAACTGTATCATACTGAATGCATTCCTCCTCGATGCGCAGGACGTCTTCCACACGATCCGCGGTGGTGCCAGACACTTCCTAGAGCCAAGTGAGCAAGATGATAACGTCGTGCCTAGATGTCACAAACCCGTTTCTGTTTTGCTGCAGCCGCCACTAGCATAGACCTTTCCGCTTTCAAAGCATTAGTTTGAGCGGACATGGTGCGTATGTGATTGTCCAGTTGGGCAATCGCAGACCTGGCAGAGGGTGAGCTGGGTGAATGTAACCCAATAGAAGGTTGTGGCGGGTCCTCGTCATTCTTAGATGGTAAGGTTGAAGCAGTGCCTATAGGCAGCACACAGGTTGTAACCCTTGTTTCCTGCACTTCAACATTCACGCCAAATTTCGGATCATTACTGTTACCATTGCTCAGAGGTGGGTCGGCAGTAGGTAGCTTCACATGGTGGGGGATTGCAACTTCGCTGAGCGGGGTTGCCAGCCTGGCTTTCTCCAGCTATTCTCATTCAACCAATGTTGGTCGCAATAAGAGATGCCGACGACTCACTTTGGCGAGTATATCGTGAATCTCCATTTCAAGGGATTTATTTCGTGCACTGTTGCTCTCCAACACACGGAGACACTCCTCGTCCGATATCGTTTTCGGGCGTAAATGGGCTTTCTTTGGTATATTTCGTGAGGGAGAACATCTGGTATCGTCGTCGTCGGTTCGTCGGGGTGGCGCGTTAATACACGTTTCCAGTTCCGCCTCTCTCACAGCAACCTTTGCCTCGAGTTCATCGATGCGAACGTTGGCTTCTTCCGCAGTTCTGCCGTGTTCGGAACGCTCGAAATCAAGTTCAGCACGTAATTTAGCAATGATGGAGGACGCATATTCAAGAAGATCGTTGTCGTGTCTCTTAGCATCGTGATTGGGCTCGTCAGATGAGAGAGGAATGAGTTCTACGCGTTGCAAAGCTCATCTAAGTGACACAACCAAAGAGGTACGGGACTCACCTGCATGCTTGGTGATGTACATACGGCTGCAAGGCCACGAATTCCATTCATTCGATATTTGAACTGGAAAGCGTGTTACCTATGCTTGAGAGATGCGACAATGGGTCCACGCACTCTTTTCGATGAGATCCTCTACCGCACCCTTCATCTCGTCCCTCTCAATCTCGAGCGTTCTGGCCACGGTGCGCCAGCGGTTCGCATCCTGTGTGAACCTCAACCTCTCTCTCGCCAGAGAGGACATTTCCAAGGCATGTTGGGTCCGTAACGAATCCAAAACATCAATAGTTTTAAGTAGGCGAAGATGAGCAGTGGACGCGCGAGCATTGTATGCTTCCAACTGTCTTTCCAAGACAGCTATCTTGGGGGGATGGGTTCGGCGTGAGCAAGAAGTGCTCGGTTCTGCAAACAAGGAAATCACTCACCTGCTCGTCCTTGTCCCAGAGTAACGCTTTTACTTCATCATGGTTCAGTTTCCGGCTGGGTCCCATAAGTGATTGTCTCGACGTTCGATGGCCTACTCATATGGGTCGGCACTGACAACAAAAGAAGCCTGTCAACAAATAACGAGAAATCACAGCGAACCCAGGTATCGAACACAACTGCGATGATCATCAACGGTATGGCAATGGACGCTGTACGAGTGCGGTGAACCACGGATGTGGACGTTTCGAATCCTTGACGTTTCCCGTCTCTTGCTTTAGACATGGGCACAGGCATAAGCAAACTACTGCACTCGCAGAATACTGCATCTGATTCTAGGGTTACTGACTGGGATGTAGCATTCTTGAATCCCTCCACGGTTGGCGTTCCAGACACCAAGCGGGGTCTGATCATCCTTAACCAGCCGTTCTCGCGGAATCTGCTGGAAATACTATGGACAACTTGCTCGTGGCATTGTTGTGCGGACGGAGGTGCCAACCGCTTGTTCGATGTCCTCAAAGAGAACGAGCAGCGCGATCTCCGTTCCCAGTGGGTTTGATAACTTCTGGCTCTCGTCTAGGTATCTGACACACTGAATTCTAGATACATTCCAGACTTGATTAAAGGTGACCTGGATTCCTTACGAGCCGATGTACAGGAGTACTACGACGCAAAGGTTTGACAGGCAATGCCGGAATCTGGCTTTGGTTCACGCATATGCTGCGTAGGGTGTCACCTGGTTATACAAGACCATGACCAAGACTCGACAGATCCGATGAAATGCGTCCACACCCTCCAGGAGAAAGAGAAGGCAGAAGGGCAGGAGGTTTGTTTCTTACGCGTTCCTCAAATGTTGATCTCGACACCAGGGCCTGGACAGTACGAAATTATCATCCTCGGAGGACTGGGAGGGAGGTTGGACCAAACTGTGCACACACTCTCATATCTACACAAGCTTCGACGAATGCGAGGGAAAGTGTTCGTAGTCACCGACGACAATGCTTCGTGGGTTCTGGATGAGGTAGATAAACCCAATTCTTCTGAGCCTCTTCGATGTAGTATTGAGGAGTACTGCAGGGAAAACATCGTATACGAATCGACCACGATACCCTTGGCCCAACGTGCGGATTATTGCCCATTGGTGTCGACTCCACCCTGCTAACTACAACTGGTCTTCGTTGGAACCTAGGTGAACGACTATGGATTTCCTCTGGAACTCCTTCACTAACGTTTTCATTGGACAAGACGCTGCGGAATCATCTTTTGATGGATTAGTCTCAACGTCTAATCACTTGCTTCCCGAAAAGCCTTTTGTAACTATCCAAACCTCTCGGCCGATCTGGTGGTGTGTAGAATTACGCCAACATGGATGATGGAAATGTTCTGTTGGCAACACTTGCTCAGAACACTAGAGTTTGTAATCCATGTTTAGACAGACTTAGTAGAGCGCCAAGAACCTCTGCTGATTGCACCACACTTCTACGTTTCGCGACACCCTCGCCTGTTATAAGGCTCAAAATTTGTTCTCTTAGACATGTCTGTGGTCGTCAAACTCCTGTATTTTGCAGGGGCTTCCACTGCTACGGGCATGACCCAAGAAACCGTGTCGCTGCCGTACATACCCTTCCCTCTCACCTCCTTGGCGCCCTACCTCGAGTCGCTTCACTCTAATACCAGTTTGGGCAAGGTATTGGCTTCCAGCCAATGGTGTGTCGATGTAGAAATGGTTATGGATCCAGAGGAAACCATGCTAACACATGGGAAATTTCAATATTTTGACCACAGTAAAATATTATATTCTGATAAAGCATTGTCTGTTTTGTATAAGTTTTTATCTTGAGGTGTGTCAGAAGCTATTTGCATTTTACAGTTACATTCTGAATTAAATTCTACTCCTGTCAAAATATTGAAATTCCCACAGTAGGTCCCAGCCACTCTATCACCTACCCATCTGGGCTACTTTGTAAGTGAGCAGGTAACCCAAAACTAGCTACAGCGAAAATTTCAATATTCTGACATGGGTAGAAGTTAATTCAGAATGTAATTGTACAATATAACATATTGCAAATAGTTTCTGACACACCTCAAAATAAAAACTTGTACAAAACAGATAATACTTTATTAAAATATAATATTTTGCAATTGTCTTCTGATTTATATTCTACCTTGGTCAAAACATTGAAATTTCCCATGTGTAAACGGTGGTGAGGAGGTGGCAGTTATTCCCCCTGTATCGGGTGGATAGTGCGGACCTGGTGGTGTAGATAAGATGTAGAAGGTGTGAAAACCAGAAAAATCATCATTTCATAGCATCTCACAATCTCAGTGTCAAGGGATATCACCCTGGCTATGATGTTAAATTTGCACAAATATTATTTACCCCAAATTGGATTGCACAGGGTGTCCAACCAGAATGGCAAGTATGTCTGGACCAAACAGCAATATGTCCAGGCAAAACAACAACATGTCTGAACAAAACAACAGCATGTCTGAACAAAACAGCAATATGACCAAACATTTTGGACAGCAATAATTATAATCCTTGATTGGCAAATATTGCCTAGTATTGATTACAAGTAGCTGTGACTACAAAGCTTGATAATAGTTTATTTAGAAGTTGTGGCATAGTACTGTAGGGGCATTGGAGTCATAGGCTTAAATCATTGCTTTGTAGTGTTGGCATTATGGTCTAATGGATTCATCACCCTGGCTGTGAATTAATGCTGGCAGGCTTGAGTCCACAAGGTCTAAGTTCAATTCC
>Ga0307518_10001779_pt1 | contig 15941 bp, 21 predicted proteins | sample 25_EM_MG_FD_203889 | JGI IMG/M metagenome (GOLD analysis project Ga0307518, IMG submission 203889) | Populus trichocarpa ectomycorrhiza microbial communities from riparian zone in the Pacific Northwest, United States - 25_EM | ecosystem: Host-associated > Plants > Roots > Unclassified | place...
TCTAGGCTCAAGCGGAGTCTAGCCTGTCTATCCTTCATCTGCCATTGCTTCTGGACGTCAGGAGCCCCCTTGCCCCTTTGCTGCACCAATCACTAGGTGTAGTATCACTACTTCAGTCCCAGTCACCCCAATCCCTGCTTTGACACTTCCTAGGCTATAGGAAGAGTCCAGACATCTATCCCCTTCGTCATCTACTGCTCCTGTACCCCAGGAGTATCCTGCATCTCTGTCTGCATCACCCTGTTGGTGTAGATCCCCTCTCCCCCTCCTCAGCACATCCTCTCTGGACACCGCAGAGGCAAACCACCACTCGCACATTTTTGTAGTCCTTTGTTGGTGTTGTGTTTGGGTTATTACTCCAACCCAAATCCACACTTTGACTCACAGCAGTTGTGTTTTGGGAGTAGTAGCGCTTATGTAATCTTACCTAGAGTGGTGAACAACTATTAATAAAATTCAAGAAGCCAAGGAGGCTCAGATGAGCCTTGGTGGAGGGTCTAGAGTGGTCATAGAGGCTATGCCGGCGTGAAGCCGATGAAATGAACACTATTCAGGACTAGCCGAATAGGAATGGCAAATCCCAGTGTGGATGGTTGGTCTCTCAGATGGGTTTCTCACGACATAAAAACCCGTCTGAGAGACCTCTATTGCCACCAAGAACTGGTGCCTAAGGTGGGTTTTTGTCATTTGTTGGATTGTGAAGGTAGTCGTCTCAGAGCTCTTGTGCTATCCTGTGTTAGAATTCACAGGCTGAGTTGATCAGGGTGACCACAATGGGTGGATGGGTGCAAACCAGGTCCAAACGTGATGGATATACACAGTACGACTACGAACTATTTATCTTGTAGGTAGGACAGCTAATATATCAAAACTAATAACTATCAATTAGTCTTGTAAGTTTGCCACGTAGCGGCCATATATTCTGACATCCTGCTGTGACTTCAATAAGCAAGTAGGCTTCTCATGTTTGGAGCAAGGTGCATTTCACTCACTTTCCAGATCGAAATGAAGACGTCAGATCATGGAATTGACTCAGCCACCTGTCTGTGCATCCCAAAGTTAGATTGTCTTATCCAAAGAACCTGACACAATGTGCCTTCCATCTGGTGAGAATGCAACTGAACAGACCATGTCTGTGTGCCCTTGAAGAACCTGTTGATTCCTGGGCCAGTCATCCTGTTGTCCTACAGCAACTTCTGCAATTCCTGCAAACCTTTCAATCTGAGATCTTGCCAATATTGACTTTAATGGTGAAAATGGCAATGCTGACAAGTACAGGTGAGGTGTGCTCTTGTCAATGATCCCAGCAAAGTTCTGAACAAATTTGATCCCATCCTTGATGAACATCAAAAGTTCTTCATACCCTATTCTTCCATGCTAATTCAATGTTAGTGGGATGACATCCTATGTCAGGCATGAACAAACTTACCTGCAACCATCCCTCAGCAGAGATCAGTGCACCACAGGCCTCCCCAATCAACTTCAATACACCAAGAGCCTCCAACCAAAATAGCATCTGTTCTCCAGTGACAAGCCCCCTCACCAATTGTGCCAGGTCTGGATCAAATTCTGTACCTTGAAGGTGGGTTGCCCAGAATTGACATGAATACAACAGATGTGGTGGAATGTTTTCTTCAACCCTTTTTTCCAAGTCTACCACCTCCAAGTTTGAGATGTATGATGTTTCCAGTTTGCAGATGTTGAAATGAAGGCCAGCTTGCATGACGGAAAGGCAACAGCAAGATTACGATGTGCATCACCCTGCTGAATAAAGAACTCTCCGCTGCGTTTCTCGTCGAGCAAAAAGTCATAGAATGAAGCATGCAGGGGGCGGACAGGAGTGGATAGTTCATTGACACCAGCAAGCAATGATGCCATGAAGTTGAGGATGAATCCTACAAGAAAGCGGTCATCCTCCTGAGGGAACCTGTCACGCATAAAGTCCAATGCACTGATAGGGAGCGGCTCCTTCAACCACAGGATCTGCTGCATGACTGAACGAAAGTCCCGGCGGTCATCGGACCCTCTGAAAAGATCCTTCAAAAAATGTTGTATACATTTCGTCGAGAAGAGTCCTTCCGTCGCCAGGAGCATGAGACATGATTTGATGAAAACGGTCCTTCGGGATCACCCCGATTCGGGGGGACATGAAGTTGCATGCCAGACGTGCCCATTCGAAGACACCACCTGATTTCACAGCGAGGTGTTGGAAATTTTCGTCGGAGAACGTGTCACGAAGAGTTTTCAGGCGGGTGGAAACATAGAGATGAATGTCGCGCATGGTCAACTCCGTATCAATGACATCGAGTGACCTGGCACGGATATGCGGACTGGCGTTTAATGCCTCCCCAATGTCCACGAGTGGCCGAGAAGTCAGGAGAATCCGGATGTTTGTGGGAAGTTCCGCACCGTAGGTAGCAAGGACCTCAAGCATGATCGCCCTCGTGCGCTCTGCACCACTCTCATCCAAAGCATCAATGACCACCACGACATTTCCAGTAGGGGAATCTTTCAATTGGGAAAGAGGTTCGAGAATGAGTTTGTTCCACTGTGCTGCGACATCTGTCGTGTCCCTCAATGAATGGTTGTTGGTCATCACCTCAACCAGAAGCGGTCGCAAACGGAGGTCGAGATGAGCCAAGTCACGCGCAATGGTTGGGAAGAGCTTCGTATGGAGCTGCTCGTGCTGTCTAACGCGACTGAAACAGAAGTACGATCCGAGCATGCCGAGGTTCAGGGCCTGCCGAGCAACTGTGTGCGCTATGGCCGATTTCCCCTTTCCAGCCTGTCCGTAGAGCCAGAAGATGAGCGGTGTAGCAGCGTCTGTGTTGTTGATCCAATCAACAATTTCATTCAAGATCTCGATTCTCGTGCCATCGAGGCATTTCTTTGCCTCGTTGAGTCCGACTCTGTCCGCACAGGTCAAGCAGTTCGAGCTAAGATCTTCGTATATCTGTATCTGTTTGATCCCATATTGGATGTCTGGAATGGGTCGATCTTGAAGCTCTTGCATTAGCTTCTCTAACTTCCAGGTATAGTTGACGACCTTGGTCATTGTCTCCGAGGGAACATTCTTTTTTTCCCGAGCCACGACCCTATGAAAAAGATGAGTTTCATAAAGTCTACAGGAATAAGTGGCGTACAGGAAGTTTTGGTTTCCGAGTACTTCGTGATGAACTGTGCGCATTCTTGTACGATTTGGGCGATATCCACTAGGACGTCTTTCGTCGCATTGATCTTCGATGAAGACCTGTTTTCCAGGATGAGCTCGTAAGTTCGTTCGATTGTAGTGACGAGCCCCCTGAGAGATGCGTCAATACTCGCATGCGACAGCATCAGCTGTCCAGATCCCGTTAATCGAAGACACCGGGCGTGGTCAATGCATACCTTGGAGGCCCTGTTCAATGCACTCAAGGCAATCTGAGCGTATGGATGGATCTATGCGTGATTATCAGTCAAGCTTGACCATCTGCTATTGGGATGACAAACTCTAGTAATGCCATTGATGACTGTACTGAAAGTGCTAAGGGTTTGGCGATATCCAGTGTCTACGAGACCGAGCGCATTAACAGCAATCTCCGCTGGGCCAGGAATGGGGTCCATATGTGCATCCTGTGTGTGGCCGAGTACTGTCGGAACAGGTTGGATATTGCCTGGCACCTGGTGGGATCGATAAGCGTCAGAAATACATGGCTGCATGTGCACGGACCTCGTGGGTAGCAGCAGCACGTCCTTCCGCTGTGGTTTCTCCAGGACTAGTGGAAGCGAGTACAACGGCCCGTCTTCAAGGTCAATCGCCATGGACTGGATGTGGTTCACCGCATGGAAACTTTTCAGATCCAGCTCGCAGATGCGTAGATAACATCATACCTCGTCGAACACAGCGAATGACCCTTCTTGCCCTACTGAAGTGGCAGAGTTAGCGACAAATGAATCGGAAGGGCGTGATGGTCCCTCAGTCTCCTGCTGTCGCCTGCGCTGGGGCCTAGTCAAGACCCTCGGCCCCCCAGAGGCAGAGGGAGTCAGGTAAGGAGAATGCTGCAACGACATCAGAGTCTCCCCTCGTGTGGTGTGGGATTTGCATACCCTGCATTGGCTGGATTGGCTGTCTGCAGTCTTGCGGTTCTTCTTTGGCATCGCTGGCAAAGTTATATGTTGAGAGGATGGTTTGGTCTTACAATTAGCAGGTCGAGAGGGCAAAGGGAGAGCGAACCGAACTCCACCGCCTTGAGGCATCCACGGTCTGCTCCGAATCCGGTCCGCCACTCGCACTGTATCGACCCGCCCCTCTCGTCCCAAGCACATCGTCCTTCGCCCGACTCACTGGAATATTTCATGCGCCCCTCCGCCTTTGTTCCTCATGCTCACCTGCGTTCTCCTAGTCTGTTTCCCTCCAAGTCGCCCCAATTGAACCAGCACGACCTTGTCCCCCGCATCCCTGCACTTGCTGCCTTCATATCATACTGTACGACTCACAAAGTGGGTCACATCCTGCTATCGTTGTGCCCCTCCTGGATGCGTTCAGTACCCTGGTCACTCAGCATTTACTGCTACTCCCGCTCACTAGTTCCTCAGTGGTCTCCGAAGCCTGACGGAGATGTCACTTCGTTTTCCCACCCATCCGTGCAATACACACATTTCCCTATCAGTTACCATACATTGTTACGAATCTTTTGATCAACCTGAGACTCACGAGGACTGGCGACCAGCTTACTTGAATATGGAACACTCGTGTTTACGGCGATCGCGATGCAAGTACTGGTTAGACATATTCTGATCTGATCGCAGTTCAGCTTCCTTGCTATTCGAACCATCGATGTATCACCGTTCTCCCATAGCCCGTCTGCCTTTATATACCCACCAGGCTTCTTCCGAGCTCGCGTTGCAGTCTCCTACTGGCCTCGCCCAGGATGACCTCCAGAGAGGCGATCGCGTGGGGAGATGAAGCACTCATTGCTCAGCTTGGATATACGCAGGAGTCCAAACACGCATTCAATCCATTAGAGGTGCGCCTTCTCCGTCTCTCAAGCCAGTCGACACCCGCTCGTGGGACACTCGTAGGTGTTCGGGGTCTCCTTCAGCATTATTGGCCTCCTCCCATCCATTGTGTATGTCTCATCCATTTTACCATCGAATTACAGTAAGCAAACGTGTACAGCTCTGTTTTTGTCTGCCCTGCCGAATGATGGCGCGTCTGCTATGGTGTGGGGGGTACGTGTCGGGTGCCTTTTGGAGAGTGGAGATATTGAAGTGAAACTATTCCAGTGGCTTGTACCCTCGCTATTCATTCTCTGTGTCGGTTTGGCCATGGCGGAGCTTGCTCCTCTGCACCAATGTCTGGTGGTGTAAGTGCACTGTTGCAAGGGAAGTTAAACTACTTTTTGATGTCCGACGTCTGTAGCTCTACTACTGGACGCACGCTCTCCTTACCTTGTTGGCGAAACTTGCTCTGTTGGATCGTTGGGTGTACGTTTTTCGTTACTGTTAGCCCTACCCGCGTGACACTATTCGGTGCGTAGACGCAAACACGATCGGGAATATTGCGTCAATTGGTGAGCCGGGTTTTAGTTTATTTTCCAAGATCTGTGCCTACTGACATGCACTTGATGAAGCCTTTGTCGACTGGGGCTGTGCCGTCCAAATCACTGCTGCCGCAAGCATCGGATCCGGCCAAACATTTATCGCAACCCAAGCACAAACCTAGTACGCCGGTCTTTTTTTACTCTCTTCGTCAACTTCACGCTATCATCAGTGGCATATACCTTGCAGTCCTTCTCACTCATGGTATTGTGTGCTGCCTTGCAACAGCCACGCCTGCCAGGCTGCAAACACTCTGTTACCATCAACGTCTTGTGCATATCTCTTAGAATCTCGAAAGCCGTCTTGATGTCGACCTTGCATATGGTCAGTCTTTGCTTAGCGGTGATAGTTGCCCTCCCAGTCGCAATGCCAAAAGAATATAAGAACACCGCCAACTATGCCCTCAGAAACCGTACGTTTTCTCCCACATCCGTGGATGTCGTGCAAATGAACTGTCTCATCTCATGCATAGTTGATGGCTGGCCAAATGGCTTTGCGTTTATCATGTCCTTCATGACCCCCCTTTGGACAATCTGTACGTATATGCGGACATGTTTCGGCGTGGTTATCTGATGCTGATTATCTGCAGGTTTGTTCGACTCTGCTGGAAGCCTCGAACGCTGCCATCGCTATCCCATGGGCAATCGTGCGTCCCTCCCCTGGTTCCCACCAGACTCTGACCATCCACAGGTCAGCTCCATCGCTATTTCTGGCTTCCTCGGAATAGGTGCGCCCCCTCCGTCCAAGTTTCCTGACATCGTGCATCCTTCTCACTTGCCTTGCATCTCAGCCATTAATATCGCACTTGCGTTCTGCATGGGCACGGATATCGAGTACCGAGGCACTCTGGCACTCTGGTCGTTCGTCGTCGCAGCACAGTACGTCTATTCTTCCATTCCTTGTATGTCCCTTCTTATCACCTTCCCACTAGGTACATGATGGGATCTAGCATGGTGATGTCTCCTAGTCGGCACCAACCAGAGCAACACTGTACTAACATGACTGACCCTTCCTCTGGCAGGTCCTCGCAACCTCACATCATGCTTTGCCTTCTCGAGCATCCTTTACCGCATGAACAGCTACACTGGAATGCCAGTCAACACCGTCTGGTTCTCCGTTGTGATGGCAGCTCTTTTCAGCGCACTTACGTTTGCGGGTGCCCAGGCGACGAACGCCGTGTTTGCGGTATCGATCGTGGCTCTCTACGTTGCATATGCGATACCTATCATGGCACGTTTCGTGTTTGAGAACGACTTCAAGCCCGGACCATTCGACCTAGGTGTCTTTGTAGGTCCCCTCCGCCCTTTCTCACTCGCTCTTGGCGTTGGCGCTGACATTATATCTGTAGAGTTTACCCATTGGCTTCGTCGCAGTGGCGTTCATGGTGTTCATGACTATCATTTTTATGTTCCCCACATCACCTGGGGCAAATGTTACTTCTTTGAACTACACTGTAGTTGTCCTGGGTGGTGTTTACTTGCATGGTACTACTTCCTCGTGTATGGGGGCATGCATTGGTTCACACCAGTGCCGAACATAGATAGAGAACACAAGGAGGCTGGGTCAGATGCAACTTCAGTAGATAGAAAGGCGATAAGGGAGACAAGTGTGGTGGAGGTCGTATAGTGTGGGGGCATTATGACCAGGCTCAACACGAAGCATCACTGTAGCACTATAGACTGGTCTGTCTTTCTATCTCGACAATGTGTCGGCGTTATATAAAACAGAAGATTATCCCTCCCATGTTGACACGGGGGTATCAAAACAGGCAAAGCTTGATCACCATTGTCACAACTAGGATCAATCTAAATCCTTGAGACTAGTCCCGGTGGGGAGATCAAATCCAGCAGCATGGAGGAGTGTAGAGAACTGGATGGAGGCATCCACCATCAGCATCATAACAAGCCAGGTGACAAAGAGAACAGGACGTACCTGCACCTTGCAGATAAACCGGACCTGGAATAAATCGTACCCTGGCCTGTCGCCTGCCACAACATTCTGTTAAGATCCTTATGGAGGCATGGTCAAGGGTAACCCACCGCTGTTGTGGTACACGGGATCAGCGACTGGAAAGAGCACTAGTCAATTGATAGGTTTATCTACAACGGAAAGGGAATCTCACTCCTCCCTGCACGCTCGTAGAAATGTGTTGCAGGGAACCCCTGCTCGTGGAACGACTGAAATAATAGGTGGTCGTGAGTCCGTACATACACATAGCGACAAACAGCAAAAAGGAAGGCGGGCACACACCTGATGGTCACTACAGCATGCTGGAGTAAAGCCAACGTTGAGCTCCGGACTATAGATGGCCGAGATATTGGCAGCAAGCTGCGCGACCTCGGGGGTGCCTATGCTGAAGAGGCAAATAAGGGTGGGCGTGCTGTTCGCACACGAGCCTGTCACCCACGATTTTGGAAGCCCCAGCTGTGGAGGCTCAGGCGACACACGGTATGCCCACATGTCCACCTGAATGCATCAGCGTAATGTTGGCGCCTTTTTCGCGCAGCTCCTCTGCAGCAGATGATCGAGCGTTCATTGGATATCGACGAACCTCCACCTTCTTCAACGGACGAATCGGATTCCCATTCTCACTTTCACTTTCCCCGATTCGGGTGCGGGGGCGGACATGGATTCGGATACAGACGAAACAACACTGTCATTCGCAGAGTCTTTACGCGCTGACGAAGAAATCGTGCTGGGGTGGGAATGAGACGATGGACATATTACCTGCGTTGATGGAGAGCGAGGGGTTTGGGTGCGTCTCTTGTGTTAGTCAAGCAGTTCTGATAGCTCACCTAGTACCCACTGAACGCGTCCCATCATCCTGATCTCAACCAGTCGTGCTGGCCCAGTTGGCAGGTAGGCTAGGAAGCCGATGCTAGGAGAATGCAGGTGAGCACGAGGAAAAAGGGAGGGGCGCTGATCAGTGAGTGGGGCGAAGGACACCGGACAGTTGGAATTCGGTCGGGACATGGTGGCACGACCACACCACAACCAGGTGGCGGACCGGACTCTTCCGACCAGAGCGTAGATGCCACCGTGGAGTTAACTGCGGTTCGCTCTCTCCCTTTGCCCTCTCCTACTTGTAAGACCAAACCATCCGCATCAACATATAACTTCACCAGCGATGCCAAAGAAAAGCCGCAATACTGCAAACAGTCAATCCGGTCAACGCAGGTCCCACAGCACATTCTGGTCACGTTTGGGTGCTCTGGTGCCGTTTCAGCGTAGACGACAGGAGGAGGGTGAGGGACCCCTACATCCTCACGAGCCATTTGTCGCCAATCCAACCACCTCAGTGGGGCACGAAGGGCCATCTTCTGTGTTCGAAGAGGTACGATGTTACATACCCATCCGCGAGCTGGATCTGAAGTGTCTACATGCGGCAAACCACACAGCCCATGGCGATTGAGCTTGAAAACGTCAGTGCTGTTGTACTTGAACCTTCCACTTTCACCGGTCCTGGAGAAACCATGGGGGAAGGATGTGCTACTGCTACCCACGAGGTCCGTGCACATGCAGCCATGCATTGCTGGCGCTTATCGATCCCACCAGGTGCCAGGCGATATCCAACCTGTTCCGACACTACTCGGCCACACACAGGACGCACATATGGACCCCATTCCTGGCCAAGCGGAGATTGCTGTTGATGCGCACGGTCCCGTGGACACTGGATATCGTCAAACCCTTAGCACTTTCAGTACAGTCATCAATGGCATTACTAGAGTTCGTCATTTCAATGGCAGACGGTCAAGCTTGACTGATAATCACGCATAGATACATCCACACGCTCAAATGGCCTTGAGTGCATTGAACAGGGCCTCCAAGGTATGCATCAATCACGCCCGATGTCCTTGATTAACGGAAATCTGGACAGCTGATGCTGTCGCAAGCGAGTTTCGACGCATCTATCGGAGGTCTTGTTACTGGAATCGAACGAACTTATGGGCTCATTCTAGAAAACACGTCTTCACCGAAGATCAATGCGATGAAGGACGTCCTAGTGGAGATCGCCCAAGTCGTACAGGAATGCGCGCAGTTCGTCACAAAGTACTCGGAAACGAAAGCTTTTTGTACGCCATCTATTCCTGTAGTCTTCATGAGATTCATGTTTTCCACAGGGTCGTGGCTCGGGAAGAATGTTCGCTCGGAGACAACGACCAGGGTCGCCAACTATAACCGGAAGTTAGAGAAGCTGGTGGTCGAGCTTCGGGATCAACCAATTCCAGACATCCAATATGGCATTCAACAGATCTACGAAGATTTTAGCTCGAACTGCTTGACCTGTGCGGACAGAGTCGGACTCGACGAGACAAAGAAGTGCCTCGATGGCACGAGAGTCGAGATCTTGAATGAAATTGTTGACTGGATCAACAACACAGACGCCTCTACACCGCGCGTCTTCTGGCTCTACGGACAGGCTGGGAAGGGGAAATCGGCCATAGCGCACACAGTTGCTCGACATGCCCAGAATCTTGGCGTGCTTGGATCGTGCTTCTGTTTCAGTCGCGTTAGACACCACGAACAACTCCATACGAAGCTCTTCCCGACCATCGCGCGTGACTTGGCTCATCGCGACTTCCGTTTGCGACCGCTTCTGGTTGAGGTGACGGCCAAAAACCATTCATTGAGGGACACGACAGACGTCGCAGCACAGTGGAACAAACTCATTTTCGAACCCCTTTCCCAACTGAAAGAATCCCCCACTGGACATGTCGTAGTGGTCATTGATGCTTTGGATGAGAGTGGTGCGGAGAGCACGAGGGCGACTGTTCTTGGGGTCCTTGCTGCATATGGTGCGAAACTTCCAGCAAACATCCGGATTCTCCTGACTTCTCGGCCACTCGTGGACATTGGGGAGGCATTAACCACCAGTCCGCATATCTATGCCAGATCGCTCGATGACATTGATACGGAGTTGACCATGCGCGACATTCACCTCTATGTTTCTACCCGTCTGAAGACTCTCCGTGTCACGTTCACCAGTGAAAATTTCCAACAGCTCGCTGCGAAATCTGGTGGGGTGTTCGAATGGGCACGTCTGGCATGCGACTTCGTGTCCCCCCGAAGCGGAGTGATCCCGAGGGACCGTTTCCGTCAAATCATGTCTCATGCTCCTGGCGACGGAAGGACTCTTCTCGATGAAATGTATACCACATTTTTGAAGGATCTTTTCCGAGGGTCTGATGATCGCCAGGACTTTCGTTCGGTCATGCGGCAGATCCTGTGGTTGAAGGAGCCACTCCCTATCAGTGCATTGGACTTTATGCGTGAAAGGTTCCCTCAGGAGGATGACCGCTATCCTGTGGGATACATCCTCAACTTCATGGCACCATTGCTTGCTGGTGCCAGTGAGGTATCCACTCCTGTCCGCCCCCTGCATGCTTCATTCTATGACTTTTTGCTCGACGAGAAACGCAGCGGAGAGTTCTTTATTCAGCAGGGTGATGCACATCGTAATCTTGCTGTTGCCTCGCTTTCTGTCATGCAAGCTGGCCTTCATTTCAACATCTGCAAACTGGAAACATCATACATCTCAAACTTGGAGGTGGTAGACTTGGAAAAGAGGGTCGAAGACAACATTCCACCACATCTGTTGTATTCGTGTCGATTCTGGGCAACCCACTTCCAAGCTGTGGCATTTGAGCAAGAGCTGGCAGAATTAGTGAGGGGGCTGGTGACTGGAGAACAGATATTATTCTGGTTGGAGGCCCTTGGTGTATCAAAGTTGATTAGGGATGCCTGTGGGGCACTGATTTCTGCTGAGGGATGGTTTCAGGTGAGTTTATTAATGTGCAACATGTGATGTCCTCTTCATAACACTGAATTAGCAGAGGAGAATGGAATATAAAGACCTCTTGATGTTCATCAAGGATGGGATCAAATTTGTGCAGAATTTTTCTGGGATCATTGACAAGAGTACTCCTCACCTGTACTTGACAGCATTGCCATTTTCACCATCAAATTCAGTATTGGCAAGGTCCCTGATTGAAAGGTTTGCAGGAATTGCACAAGTTGCTGTAGGACAACAGGATGACTGGCCCAGAAATCAACAGGTTTTTCAAGGGCACACCTCAGTCATCTCAGTGGCATTCTCACCAGATGGAAGGCACATTGTGTCAGGTTCTTGGGATAAGACCATCCAACTTTGGGATGCACAGACAGGTGGCCAGGTGGGCAACCCCCTCCAAGGGCACACAGACTCAGTCAACTCAGTTGCATTCTCACCAGATGGAAGGCACATTGTGTCAGGTTCAAGGGATAAGACAATCCGACTTTGGGATGCACAGACAGGTGGCCAGGTGGCAAACCCCCTCCAAGGGCACACAGACTCAGTCAACTCAGTTGCATTCTCACCAGATGGAAGGCACATTGTGTCAGGTTCAGAGGATAAGACAATCCAACTTTGGGATGCACAGACAGGTGGCCAGGTGGGCAACCCCCTCCAAGGGCACACATACCCAGTCAACTCAGTTGCATTCTCACCAGATGGAAGGCACATTGTGTCAGGTTCTTTGGATAAGACAATCCGACTTTGGGATGCACAGACAGGTAGCCAGGTGGGCAACCCCCTCCAAGGGCACACCTCCTCAGTCTGGTCAGTTGCATTCTCACCAAATGGAAGGCACATTGTGTCAGGTTCAGAGGATAAGACAATCCGACTTTGGGATGCACAGACAGGTGGCCAGGTGGGCAACCCCCTTCAAGGGCGCACATACTCAGTCAACTCAGTTGCATTCTCACCAGATGGAAGGCACATTGTGTCAGGTTCTTTGGATAAGACAATCCGACTTTGGGATGCACAGACAGGTGGCCAGGTGGGCAACCCCCTCCAAGGGCACACAGACTCAGTCAACTCAGTTGCATTCTCACCAGATGGAAGGCACATTGTGTCAGGTTCAAGGGATAAGACAATCCAACTTTGGGATTCACAGACAGGTGGCCAGGTGGGCAACCCCCTCCAAGGGCACACAGACTCATTCACCTCAGTTGCATTCTCACCAGATGGAAGGCACATTGTGTCAGGTTCTTGGGATAAGACAATCCGACTTTGGGATGCACAGACAGGTGGCCAGGTGGGCAACCCCCTCCAAGGGCACACATACCCAGTCAACTCAGTTGCATTCTCACCAGATGGAAGGCACATTGTGTCAGGTTCTTTGGATAAGACAATCCGATTTTGGGATGCACAGACAGGTAGCCAGGTGGGCAACCCCCTTCAAGGGCACACCTCCTCAGTCTTGTCAGTTGCATTCTCACCAGACGGAAGGCACATTGTGTCAGGTTCAGTGGATCAGACAATCCGACTTTGGGATGCACAGACAGGTGGCCAGGTGGGCAACCCCCTCCAAGGGCACACCTCCTCAGTCAACTCAGTTGCATTCTCACCAGATGGAAGGCACATTGTGTCAGGTTCAAGGGATAAGACAATCCAACTTTGGGATGCACAGACAGGTGGCCAGGTGGGCAACCCCCTCCAAGGGCACACATACCCAGTCAACTCAGTTGCATTCTCACCAGATGGAAGGCACATTGTGTCAGGTTCTTGGGATAAGACAATCCGACTTTGGGATGCACAGACAGGTGGCCAGGTGGGCAACCCCCTCCAAGGGCACACATACCCAGTCAATTCAGTTGCATTCTCACCAGATGGAAGGCACATTGTGTCAGGTTCTTGGGATTACACAATCCAACTTTGGGATGCACAGACAGGTGGTCAGGTGGGCAACCCCCTCCAAGGGCACACCTCTTCAGTCAACTCAGTTGCATTCTCACCAGATGGAAGGCACATTGTGTCAGGTTCAGAGGATAAGACAATCCGACTTTGGGATGCACAGACAGGTGGAAATGTGGGAAACACCCTTAAAGAGAAAACTACAACTTCCCTCTCAAGTACACTCCCACCCATCCACTTCTCATCTTCAGCTGAACATGCACTCCATGATGCTCAGAGTCTTTTCATTAACATGTCCAATGTCAATGGGGACTGCCGAGACCTGATTCATTTGCAGAATGATGGCTGGATTGTGGGTCCCAATGGGAAACTGTTGCTATGGGTGCCTCCCTCATACCATAAATTGTTTTTCTATACTCCCTGGACACATCTGGTAATCCCAAGAGGTATTCCTGAACTTGATCTGAGCAAGATGGCTCATGGCCCTGCTTGGCATAGATGTTACACACCTGTTCCTGAGGATAATTAATTATTTGAGACAGACATTGATTACTTGTCCTTCCTATGATACCTGTGGTTTGAGTTTTTCCCAGTGTAATGATCTTCCTGCATCTCTTAGTGATACATTGTAGAAATGTTGTGTGCACAGGGAAGCTCTCACCTAATTCAGATTGCATGAAGGTATACAAATGTATATGGTACTACATAAACTAAGTAATAGGATGGGTGGTCACCATCATCACTTTGTTGGCATCCTCAGACCTTGGCAGTCATTACCATGATCATTGCCATCATCTGTAAGGGCAGTTATCATGTTGATGGTTGTTGTCATCATCTGTTGGCAGTAGTTCTTGTCTCCCAGTAGTGGCATAGGACTTGGGCATGCTAGTCATTACATTGGTGGTGGTGGTGGTGGTGGTGGTGGTCATCATTGTCATTGATGCTGGTCATTTTGGTTGTTGCCATTGTTAGTGATTGTCTGTTGATGATGTCCTGGGCATTGGGTATGCTGGTGATGGTGGTGGCAGTTGCCATTGCATCATTGACTGTGGTGGTCATCACCATTGGGCATGGTGATCATTGTCGTCATCAATGCTGGTAGAGTTGTTTGTTGGTAATGGCCTGAGCATTGAACATGCTGGTCGTCAGATTGGTGGTGGTGGTGGTGGCAGTCGTTGTCATTGTCAGTGGTTGTCTGTTGGTAGTGGCCTGTGTATTAGGAGTGGTGCCAGGTGTCAACGTCAACGGTTGATAGTAGGGGTGGTGGTTCAGACTTTGTTGAGGGTGAGGTAGTGGCTGTTGATGATTGATGATGATCATGGTTGTTGTCATTGTCCTGGTGGTGGTGGTTGAGTTCAACATGTCAATGTGTCATCATCATTCATTGACAGTGAAGATGGCACAAGTGCTCAACTCAACCTGAGTCAAAGGGATGTGGCTCCCTGAAGAGAATTAACAGTGGAAATTAAGATACAGGGACTTATGTGTTGTCTGGGACATCCACACATCCTGCAAAGTGTCTCTACAGAATCATGCATCGACAGTGATGTGGAAGACTCAAGATACAAGCTTACATAGTTCAAGCCATGCCAAAGTCCTCCAAACTTCATCCAAACACATGTGGATGAGGTGTTTTCCGAGTCCTGCACACACCAGTGTCTCATGCTCATTGGCCATAACCATGGATGTGGTGCTTGTGTGCTTGTGGAGAGAACCGAGAGCAAGTGGGCAGCTTCATGATGAGGTAAAAGACATAGACTGTGTCTTCACATCTGACTTGGTTTCTCGCTGATTGCCCTTGGTGTGATCCATGACAGACCAGACACCAGGTGTTGTTGAATGTGGTTGACTTGATCAATCCTGAAATGAAACCATGCCAGGTCATGCTGGTGATGAGCTTTGCGGGGGTATGTACAGGATGCTGTCCTTTCTGTGTTTGATATACAACTCACATACTTAAACATCAATATAATGGATGCTCCACCCAGGTCTGTTAGTGAGTTTCATTGCTTTCTGTGTGAGGGCAGAAGACAAACAGTTCTTCAATACAAGACAGCAGTCGAATCCAGCCCACCACAGGTGTACTCGCTTTGTTCCCAAAACTTGACACAAACACACCGATTTCACTTCCTGCTGCAGCCAAGTTTTTCTGAGCCTGCATTTCAGTCTCACACTGGCCTTGCCCAGGATGACCTCCAGAGAGGCGATCGCAAGGGGAGATGAAGCACTCCTTTCACAGCTTGGATATAAGCAAGAGTTCAAACAGACATCCACTCCATTAGAGGTGTGTCTTCTCCTTCTCTCTCAGGTGCCAGTTGACAGCTGAGCCTCAATTGCTTGTGGGACGCTCGTAGGTGTTCAGGGTGTCCTTCAGCATTATTGGACCCCTACAGCGTCATTGGTGCACGTCTATGTACTGCTTTTCGTGCCGCAGAATGTGATACACTGAGCCTACTCCATATCCTTTAGCGTCAACGAGTCGCTAAGGGCAATTAGGCTTCGTTTTCTTGTCACAGGACTGGGTCGCTCGTCGCCTATGTTGGAGGTATGTACATAATCCATAATGTTGCGGAGGTGCATGGCTGAGAAGACAGATGCATTAGTTTCGTAACCAGGGTGATAGCCTCCACTGATATCTACAAAACCCATTGGGGCTCTTGTTGCACACAACATAGTAAGTACTGCA